>Ga0326727_10017644_pt1 | contig 14750 bp, 18 predicted proteins | sample MB2enrmetagenome_FD_207643 | JGI IMG/M metagenome (GOLD analysis project Ga0326727, IMG submission 207643) | Lab enriched peat soil microbial communities from McLean, Ithaca, NY, United States - MB29MY | ecosystem: Environmental > Terrestrial > Soil > Wetlands > Peat | place: USA: New York... | reverse complement strand
GGCTTCGGGCGTGCTGTTCGGCTTTGTCATGCCTCTGCCATGCCAAAAGCTGACACACAAGTCTAGTCGGAAATTGATATTCCCAAGAGCCTCAGTCCGTTCCCCGACCCAGATGAAATGACCCCGGCGCCTGTGCGCCACTCCGCCTTGTCTATTTTGCGCGCAGCAACAAGACGGGCACACTGACGCGGTGCTGGACCTGGAAGGCGGTAGTGCCGAGCACCAGGTCGGCCACGAACTTATGGCCGTGCGTGCTCATCGCGACCAGGTCACAGCCTTTCCGGTTGACCCAATTGACGATTTCCTCGGCCGGTTCGCCGTAGGCCAGTTCCGACTCCGTCGGGATGCCAGCCGCCGCCAACTCCGCCCGGACCCGCTCCAAATTGGCCTGGCTCTCTTCGACTTCTTTGCCTGCCGCGTCGCTCCGATGATATTTGGCCGGCACGCCGCTGGCGACGTGAAGCAGGACGACGCGGCTTTTCATGGCCTGCGCCAGCGGTATGATGTGCTCGATGATCGCCCGGTCGGTTGGTGTGCCTTCCAGGGTCACCAAGATGGTTTTGTACACGCTCATGTGTTGCCGTTATTTAGCGGTTGCGATTCATCCGCCCTCAGCCGCCGGTGATGATGCGCCAGGCTTCTTTGAGCGACTCGGGCAGACTATAGATGTCCATCCCCGTAATCAACAACGCGCTGCCCCAGCCCAGAGTCAGCAGGAACCAACCGTTGACCCACGGGCCCATCTTCTGGCGCGAGGAGGTGAAGAGCAGCAACGGGAACATGGCCAGCGGCAGGATTAGGCAGAGAATCACCTGACTGAGGTTGACCAGATCGGTGACGCTGCCTCCACCGCGGATGCTGATGATCCAGATTGCCGGCACGATGGCGATGGTGCGCGAGATCATCCGGCGGATCCACGGGCGGAGGCGCCAGCGCATAAAGCCCTCCATCACCACCTGCCCGGCGAGGGTCCCGGTAATCGTGCTGCTTTGGCCGCTGGCGAGCAGCGCCACGGCGAAAAGCGTGCTGGCCAGCGTGGTCCCCAGCAGCGGCGCCAAGGTCAGGTGCGCGATGCGGATCCAGTCGCTGTCAGGTCCGAACTTGACGACCTGGCCGCCGGCCACCGTGACGCTGTCTTTGCCATAGAACACCAGCGCGGCCAGCACGAGAATCGCGGCGTTAACCAGGAAGGCAACAGTGAGCGCGACCGAGGAGTCAATGGTGTTGAAACGGATGGCGGTGCGGATGGACGGCTCGTCGCGGCGCAACTTGCGAGATTGCACCAGGGCCGAGTGCAGGTAGAGGTTGTGCGGCATGACGGTGGCGCCGATCATGCCGATGGCCACGACAATCATGCCGCTCTGGCGGAAGCTGGGCTGGAGCAAGGCTCGACCCATCTCCAGGAACCCCGGTTGCGTCTGCGGCAGCACAAAGATCTCGATGCCATAGCAGACGCCAATGGTCGCGACGAGGACGGTGACTACCGCTTCAAGCATTCTCATGCCGAGTCCCTGCAACGCGAGTAACAGCAAGACGTCGAAGGCGGTGATGATAATCGCCCACGCCATTGGGATGTGGAACAAGAGGTTCAGCGCCACCGCGCTGCCGAGCGATTCGGCGAGGTCGGTCGCGCCGATGGCGATCTCCATCGCGATCCAGTTGGGCCAGCGGGTCCAGGCCGGAAGCCAATCGCGGCAGCACTGGGCCAGGTCTTTGCCGGTGGCGACGCCGAGGCGGGCGGAGATGACCTGGAGAATCACCGCCATGAAGCTGGCCAGCGCCACGACCCAGAGCAGGCCGTATTTGAACTGCGCCCCGCCCGCGAGGTCGGTACCCCAGTTGCCGGGGTCCATGTAGCCGACACTGACCAAAATGGCCGGGCCGACGAACGCCCGCCATTGCCGCAAGAACCCGGCGCCGTGCGACGGCACCGCCACGGTGCCGTGCATCCCCTCGAGCGAGACCTGGCCGTTCGGTGAGGTCCGCGCCGGAGCAACGGCTGGCGCGCGCGCCGGGTCCGCGGGATCAAGACTTGACGCCTGCCCGGGAACACTTCTCGTCTTTGCCATCATCCGCTCTTTACCGCGCGGGGGATATTATGTCAAACAGAATGTTTTAGCATGAAAACATTCGACCGCTTCGTTCATGCCGGGCATATCCCGCCCGCACGGACAGCAAAGGCGATTCGCCCAGAGGGCGCCCGTCCGCGGGCACGGCGATTTATCAGACCTTCCAGGGACCGCGTTTGGGGCGGTCCGACCATTCGTTTGCTTCCTTGTCGCCGATGAACTGCTCCTTGGCCGGGTCCCAGCGCAGACGCCGATGGTGCCAGTAGGCAAGGTTGCCCAGGAGACAGACGGTCACGGAGCGGCAGCCGATCTCCACATCGCAAATCGGCTTCTTGCGGCTGCGAATGCAGTCAAGGAAATTCTTCGTATGGCTGTAGCTGTTGTAGAGGCGAATCGCATTGTCCGGCAGCGGCTCCTCGGCCAGCGAAGCAGGCGTCGCCTCGAACTTGCCGCGGTTGACCAGGATCTTGCCCTCCGTGCCGATGAAGAGGACGCCGCCGCTGTCGCCATGGATCATCTCCACGCCGTTAGCGTAAAGGTAACGGACGCCGCGCGTGGCTTTAGGATCTTCGGGAGGAATGATTTCGACCGGCCCGCTCTCGTCCATACCCAAGCCCCACTGGGCAATGTCAAAATGGTGCGCGCCCCAATCGGTCATCCCGCCGCCCGAGTACTCGCGGTAGTTCCGCCAATCGGGGAAGTGCGTGTGGACGCCGCGCGGGCTGAGCACGGAATTGTAGGGGCGCAGCGGGGCTGGACCCAGCCAAAGATCCCAGTTGAGGCCCGGCTCCATTGGTTCTTCGGGCAAATCGCACGGCACGGAAGGCCCTCCAACATCCACGATGACCTGTTTGACTTTGCCAATGCGCCCGTTGCGCACCAGCTCGCACGCTTTGCGAAACTCGCTCGAAGACCGCTGCATGGAGCCGGTTTGGAATACCCGGTCGTATTTCCGGGCGGCCTTTACCATGGCGCGGGCCTCGTGGATGGTCAGGGAGAGCGGCTTTTCGCAATAGACGTCCTTGCCCGCTTTGCAGGCCGCGATGGCAATGAAGGCATGCCAGTGATCGGGCACGGCGATTACCACCGCGTCAATATCCTTGCGCGCGAGCAATTCCTGGAAGTCCTTATAGCCAGTGCAGCCTTGGTATTCCTTGTTGCCCTTGGCGCTGTAGAACTCATCGGCCATTTTCCGGTGGTGATCGCGGCGCGTGGTATCAACGTCGCATACCGCCACCACCTGCGTATCGGGCATGGCCAGGAAGTTGTTCAACAGCCCGCGGCCTTGGGTGCCGGTGCCAATGAAGCCCAGCGTAATGCGGTCATTGGGTCCTTTCGTGGCCGGGGCTGCACCAGCGGAGTGAAGCAGGAGCGGCCCGGTGAGCGCGGCGGTTGAGGTGAGTTTGAGGAATTGGCGACGATTCAGTTGCTGTTGCATGACTGCACGGATTATTTCCATCATTCGACACCTGGGCAATCACTTTCTTGACCCGCATTAACACGAGGGCACATTCGCGAGTCCTTGGTAGCGGAGGGGTAAATTCGGAATGGAATAGGGTCTTGTAGGCGGCAGCCTGGGCTCTTGGGGCACGACCGGAGCTTGGGAGCCTGAGGCTCAAGCAGGCGACCGTGAGGGGAGCGTGGGCGGGATGGGAGGAGGCGGTTAATTGCGAGCCCAGAGGGCTGACCAATCGTCGTTTTGGAGCGCGGCCTTGAGCGCCAGCATGTTGGCCAAGCCCAGAGGCTTCCAGAACTGGCCGATGCGTTTGACGCGAGTTTGGACTTGGCCGCAAGTGGACTCCATCGCGCCGGTGCCGATCGGGCCACCTTTGTCGGCCAACTCCTGATAGTGCAGGTGCTCGCGATGAGTCTGAAAACAGGCAATCTCGCGCCCCAGCAGGTCGCTGAGGGACAGGCCAGCCGCCTGGCGTTGTGCGGGCAAGGCCGCGAGGGGGTTGAGCACGTCGGCCTCTTGGCCATGCTTGAGTTGGTGGAGTAGAGGTTCCACCCAGGCTTTAGCCTGATCTTCCTCGGGGAAAAGTTCGTGCGCAATGGCCCACAGGTGAGTCGAGCCGTGATAAAAATCCAAGCCCTTAAGGCAATGTAGGAAACGGTCCTCGATAATGGACCAAATCCAGACCGCACCGTCAGCCAAGACAAAGACGTACTTGGCCTTGCCCATGCCGCGGCGGATCGCTTCGGCATGCACGGCGCGGCCAAATTGCTCCGGCGGGGTCTGGGTGGGAGCCAACACCCAGAACTTCTGTAAGAGCTGCCGCCGGCCTGATTCTTTCTGGGCCACTTGGTCCACTCGGTAAAGGGTCGCCGCTTTGACTTCGTGCCATTCGACGCGCGAACCCTTGGCCTCCGGCGGTTTGAGCGCCCAAGCCGGCCCTCGCTCGCGGGCCATAAACCCGTCCATCATCACCGCCAAGCAGAAGATCTCCAGCCCATTGGGCAGCGGAGCAATCGCCTGGGCTTGAGTAGCCGCGTTCATCAACCGCTCCTCCCGTTCTTTAGTTTGCGCCGCGGCCGCCTGACCCATTTGCTGGGCATGTTTATGGATCGTGGCGGCGACCAGGGGCGTTCCCCACTTGGTCGCCATTTTGGCCGCCCGCTCATAGGAATCGGTTTCGGCGGCGGTGTAAGCGACCCGATCCTACAACTGCGGGCTGAGCCTTTGCCGGGGTTTGAGCCCCCAAAGCAGCCGGATCGGATGCTGCCACTTGCCGGTCTGGGGATGCCGTCCGTAATGGGCGCGGAAGCTAACGGTGCCGGCACAAGTGTCCAACGTCACGGTCTCAAAACGAGCCTCCTGCAAAGCCTGCCCGGTTTCCGGACAGACCGCCCCCTGCTCTTCGGCTGCTTGCTGCAGGCGCTTTTGCAATTGTTGCCGTTGCCATTCCCGTGCCCCAGCTTCCACCTCCTGTTCGATCGCCAACAGGCTGAGCTTGGTCGTTGCACTCATGGAACCTCCACTTCCCAGGGACCCAACCCGCTGGCCCTTTGCAGCCGTTGGCGGAAGTGCCGATGCAGCGGGTAGACCAAAAGCTCTTTAATCGAAGTGCTGCGCACCCGCGGGTCCGGTCCCTGACGCCCGCGCCCCTGCGTCTGTCCAATCCGCTGCCAGTTGGCCGCCCGATAGGCCGTACCCGCAAAGCGGTCCCGGTCCACGAATGTCTCCACCAGCCAGACCGGGTGGCCGTACTTACCCTGCCAATCCTGGCGGAGCCGCCGCACCGCCCGGCTCAGAATATGACTGGCCAGACCCGGCACCTTGACCCAGGGCAAGATGAGAAAGCGCGCGTTGTTAATCACCAGCCCCAGCCCTTTGACGCGCTGGGCGGCGCTCCAGCCAATGAACCGGTCGCGAGCCGCGCTCTGCCAGGCCGCGGCTCCAAAAAGCAGGCACGCCAAATCCTCCCCGGCAGCGCTCTGGACCAGATACTTCAGATTCTCCCCGACCACGCGCAACCCCAGATAATGGTGCCGCCTTAAGTGCTCGTGAACGCGAGCTTCCGCCCAACTGCCAGCCAGGGCCAGGCTCCACTGCAAGGGTTGCACTCCGGCCAAAGGTTGCTCGCTGCCGACGCCCATGGCCGCAGGTGGGTCTGACGGCGGCGGTAATTCCCAGCGCCGCGTCCGATATTGCTCGCGCAACGGGGGCAGGCTCAGCAGCCCGCGGGCTTGGAGCTTGAGCAGCAAACTCCGGGCGGCGAAATCCTTCCATTGCCCTGGAGGGGTCCGCCACTGCCATCGCTGACAGAGTTCGCGTACCAAACGCTTCCGACTCCAGTCCGGGTGTGCCGCCATGGCGCCCCGTAACCAGTCCAGTTCCGCAGCCTCGAGGCTCCGGCCCTGGCAAAGAAACTTGCTTTGCATCCGGCGGTTGTATCCGAAGGCAAGACGGTAGTCCCGAACAGAATGAAACTATTCTCTCCGCTCCCCAGTGCCCCCGGCCACCCGATACGAACCCATCGCCTCCTTCAGCCCCCTCGCTTTACCAAGAACTCGCGAATGCGCCCGGTCTGCACTTGGGCGTTCCAGAGAACCGGCGGAAGGCCAGCAAGGGGCGTGTCCCATCCCGTGGTCCCCGGTAAGTAATAGACGGTCACGTTGTCGTCGCCGTTAAACAGGGGCGATACAGCGGTGGGGGCGTTAACCTTGAAATAGACTCCAGTCAGGCCGGTGCAGTGATAGAACGCAAGTTCTCCGATATTGGTAACACTGGTGCCAATTATGATGGCCGTCAGGCTGGCGCAGAACTCGAACGCCCCGTCCTCGATGCTGGTGACCGGTAGGCCACTGATTTTGCTGGGGAGGGTCGAGGTGGTGGACACCGCTCCGTCCTCTCGTACCGGGTCGACCACGTCATGGAAGGAGGCGAAGCTCGAAACTGGCCTCCAAATCATGGTTCCGCTGTTTATCGGCAACGGCGACATAATCCGGGTTGACACCGCCGGGAAGAAGTACTTGAGCAAGGAATAGGCCCGACGGTTTCGCGGGGGCCGCTACGCTCGACCCGACACGCCGGTCGGGGTTCCGGGCCGAACCGGCAGGTCGCTATTCACGCGCTTGAAGCCGAGCCTCCTGCGTCGGCGTCGCCCGGAGGGACCATCACGCGTGGGGATGTCGCCGGACGCTGTACGGTCCAAATCAATGCGAGAATTTCGCACACATGCTGGGCGAAGACAGGCTGGATAGACCAAAGTGGTGCGGTTTCTGGAACTCAATTCCCCGCGCGACCGGCGATGTTTTTGCCACAAATGCAGTCGTGTTCAGTCCGAGAAGTGGCAAGGAATTGCCAAAGGTGGCTCTTTCTGGTTCAGGGAAATCTCGCTGTAAGTCCTTGATTATCAATGGCGCACCCAGTAGGAGTTGAACCTACAACCTTCTGATCCGTAGTCAGATGCTCTATCCAATTGAGCTATGGGTGCAACCGTTTACTTGCAGGTACTTACGACATGCCAAAACATCGCAGATTGAAATTTTGATACTGGTTTTTTATACTGCCAGGATGAAAAACAAAAAAACACCGCCGAACACAGCCAGGCGATGGCAGAAAACTCAGTATTCAAATCTGATCCGCTACGTTCCATCTGGGACATATTTTGCCAGGTTGCGGGTCAAGGGCAAGTTGATTTTGAAAACGTTAAAGACCGATGTGCTTTCGGTCGCCAAACTCCGGTTGGCCGATTTTGAGAAATTCGAGCGTCAAAGTGCGGAAACCCACACCAACGTCACCCGTGGTAAACTGACGTTTGGCGACGCACTGGAAATCTACCGTCAACGCATCAACGGCGCTGTAACCTTGAAGCAGCGTAGCAAAAACTACTATGCCGAGCGAATCACCGCTCTTGGTAATTCTTGGCCGGAATTGGAGAAAACCGATATCCGTAAGATCACGAAGGCGGATTGCATGAATTGGGCGGCCTCTTTTGGAAATGGGTCAAGCCCGACGGCATACAACAACACAGTCAAGGTTCTCCGTGATGTATTGGCCATTGGCATGGAATCGGGAGCCCGTTACGACAACCCAGCGTTGTGCATTAAACGGGCGAGCCCAAAAGCCAAGAAGCTGAAACTGCCGGAATTCGACAAGTTCAACGACTTTATCGCGACGATGGAAGTGGCAGGGGGTCGATTCTCCCGATCGTGTGCGGACTTGGTTCGATTCCTGGCTTATGGTGGTTTTCGTAAATCAGAAGCTGCCAATATTCAATGGCAAGACTGTGACTTCGTCGCGAAGAAAATAGCCGTTTGGGGTGATCCTGAGAACAGAACCAAGAACGGCGAATTCCGTTCAGTACCGATGATCCCAGATATGGTCCAGCTCCTTGACCGATCGAAGGCTGAGCGACCAGATGCAAAACCAGACGATTCTGTGATGCTTGTTCATGAATGTCAGAAGGCGATGGATAGAGCAGCAAAAGCTCTCGGCATCCCTCGTATTACGCATCACGACCTGCGCCACCTCTTTGCGACGCGGTGCATTGAATCTGGCGTGGATATCCCTACGGTTTCACGTTGGCTCGGGCACAAAGACGGCGGCGCTCTGGCCATGAAGGTGTATGGGCATTTGCGTGACCAGCATTCGGTGGAGATGGCCCAGAAGGTGACGTTCTCGAAGCCGCAGCCGGAGAATGTGGTTCAGATGCCGGATCAAAAGCGGGATGAACGCCCAGGAAAGTAACGCTCTTCCCGTGTTCTCAACCACAAGTCGCGCGGTGCCGCATAAACCCAGAACCCTCATGGAACCGATGGAACGGATCCAGATGTGCAGTGTGCTGGCCGACCGCTGCTTAACTGCCGGCAGGTCAGGCCGCCACGTGACCGAACGGATATGCCGGAGGCCCGAACAGACCTCCTGTCGCTTCAGTTGCTCGAAGATATACGCAGACCCGTAGGAGGAGCGAGCGGTGTTTGGCCTGCCTTGGGAACGGCGGGCTGCAAGTACGGAACCACTAAACCAGCCGAACCAGGAGAATCAGCGATGCCACCTGCGATCTTACTGCCAGCCGGCTCAATTGCCCTTTTATCCTCTTTCGCAGGAGACGCGACTACCGTAGCCAGTTCATTCACCTTGGACTCCGCGATGGAAACAGTCGCACCGGCATTAATGGACGACGGACTGGATCCCACTGCATTACCACCGGCGATCTCGCTGGGAGCCGGCTCGCCGCCCGCTCCCCCTCGCATTACTCCCAGATCCGTGAGAGGAGGCGGTTCTTCGTTTGCGTTGCGAACGGCGGGCTCCAACCAGGAAGCCACCAAACCATCTATGGAGGCAGCATCAGGGATAGCGCCCGCGGGTTTGCTGCCATTCAATTCGACGGCCCCGCTCTTTTCCTCAGCAGAGGACGTGACTGTCCTGCTCGCCTCATTCACGTCCAGCTTGGCTGTGGAAACGGTCGCCCCGCCAACGGTGGACGACATCCTGGGTTTCGCGGTCATGTCATTGGGGGGCCTGCTGTCATCCGGCACGACGGCCCCGCTCTCCTCCTTGGCAAACGACGAATTCAACTTCGGCCCACTAATGGAAGTGGTCGCAGAACCGGACGAATCAGGTGGAACCATCCGGTCAGCACGCGCGATTGTTCGAGTAGACCCGGCGTTTGGAAAACCACCATGCTGGACAACCAGACTAATAAAGAACCACGCGCACAAGATCTGCGCCGTGACTAGCCCAACCCTGCGAACTGACAACAGATTTCTGACTTGATTCCATAGCGCAAGCGCCTTCGCCCACGGGCCCCAAAAGCCACGCTTCTCGACAAGTAGACACAGCCAGCCAGCGAGGCTGAATATAACCAAGACCACGCGGCAAACGACATCCAGCAACCATCGGACCCAGCCAATTTCCCGCTCACTTTTGAACACATCAGCCGTCAAATAGGCAGCCAAACCAGTGACCACAAATGCCGCCACTGTTGGCAGCACCAAAATGGAAACGGATAAGATTCCCAGTACAATCAGGAAATAACGCATTGGTTGGCAACGCTTATATGAAAGCCATCTGACATACCAAGGGTCCCGGAGCGATTCTGTCACTCGTGATAAACCGCCCCATGCGTTTGTCGCTCTTTCCTTTGCTTCGAGAGGTCTCAATCGCTCATCGGCACCCTGGCGATAATAGTGCTCCCAACGACGCACCAACCGATCTCGTTCAGATGGCCACTCCTCATCATCCAATTTCGCATCAATGCAAACCCTGGTGGCAAGGTCTCGGAATTCCTGCTTTATATCGTCACGAACTTCTGGGTCATTGTTCATAGGCCTGGAGATAACTGACTATAGACGCTGGTTCATTTAGCCAAGTGCCACTGAGGCGTTCTCGAACCATCTAGCAAATGCACGCGACCGCTTAATCCCTTTCTCTAATGCTCGGTGGCCTTGCTCTACGAGGCTATAAACATCCACTTCCCTATCGCCAATCGTCTTCACCTCATGTCTGATTAGTCCCCTCCTTTTCAATTTGCGGAGAAGACCATGAAGGGTGGCTTTACTGTCGCCCTTAAACGTACAGTTCATCTTGTCGAGCTTATCTTCGAGATCATAACCTTCAGAGGGCCACTTCTCCAGCATACTCAATAGCAACAATTGCATTTCGGTTTCCGTAAACTCCCGGCGAAATGGCTTCTCCGCATCGAGCCGTCTGAACACTTTGTCGATATGGTCTTGGGGGATGGGTCTTCTAAATAGCGGAAGAACCCGAACCCCCAGATCTGCTACTAAATCCAGAAATTCCTCGTCTGACATGCGGTGGTTCATATTCTTCTTTCTATTCGTTTTCAAGTTGTGCCCAAATCTTCTTGCATTTCTTCAGGATTTGTCTCTTCCTCATCCCCATAGACTTCGTCCCCTTACCGATTTTAGCGGCCACGTCCTTTTGTTTCTCGTGCTCAAGGCAAAGCCCCTCGAAAATGGTGCGCTCTTCCTCTGTCAATAGTCGGCAAAGTTTCTCAAACCTGTCATGAAATGCCTCCTTGTCGAGCACTGTGGCTGGATCGTCATTAGAAATCAGCGCCGCGATATGTTCCACCGGCAGGCTGTCCAAAGACACGGGCCCTTTACTCCGCTGGGAACATAGGGTTCGGTAAGTGGTTATAGCAGTTAGTCGCAGGTAACCGCGAAAACCAGGAGCCGTCCAGGTCGGGCGCATATATTTGCGCGTCTTCTGAATCGCCAAGGCGACCGCCTCTTTAAGCAGGTCCTCATCAACCTCGCGGATGACACAGCGAACGGCGCGCTCAGGAACCTGCCATATCTCCACGCGACACGCCCACCAGGCAGCGTGAACGTTCCGCAGCAAGTCGGCAATGTGATCGTCGATTTCCGACATGCTCTATGTGTATTCCATAACTGGCGGTTTGCAAGCCAACATGGACGAATTTGGTCAAAAAAGTCTTAAGAAAAACGGGCCTGCGTGAGTTAAGTACAAAGGCACTTGAACTAGCCGCGCCCATCCAGCCCGTTCGGAGTGCAGCATTACGGGCCAGACATCGGCGGGTGACTTGGTGCACGGGCAGCAAAAAGTGTTAAGAAAATCAGGGGGGCCGGAGTTAAGCACTGTGAAGATGAAGTATGAAAATGCCGCCGGACACCAACCATGAACCGCTCGCCTATACGGCCCGGCAGGTCAGCGAACTGCTGAATGTTAGCACGAAGACCGTATACCGCCTGTGCCAATTAAACCGGCTTGCCAGGGCGAAGGCATTGCGCGTTGTACGCGTCCCGCGGTGGTCCGTCGAACAGTACCTCCGCGACACCAGTAAGTAATCGCTGCCCCACGACTAGTACTATGCGCGCCCGTTTCCAAACCTTCATTTCAATCCTCGTCGCCGTCATCGCCCTGAGGTTGATGGCGGCCCCCACATATTTGGCCTGGGCCATGACCGCGCCCTGGCCGTTCTCGAAAATGGCGGTCCCCTTCACCCGCTTGATGCGACCGGCGCGAGGCAACCATCAGCATCATCAACTGAATGGAAAGGGGGTGAACAAAACAATGAAACTAGATTTGACCCAACGGGAGTTGCCGTCCACGGGCCTCCAACCGGGGGTCTTTGCCGATGCGGTGCAGGGAGTGAAGACCGATAAGCGTAGGAAGGGGTTCAGAACCCTGACGCTGATCGCGGAACTCGCAGCCCTGAAGTCGAACAACCGGCGGTTTACCGCTGCTGCGACTTACAACTTGGACAGTAACCGAGGCGTCAAGCGTCTGATCGAGGACCTGAAGAGCTGGCGTGGTAGCGACGCCCTTCCGGACCTCAGTCAGTTTGACCCCGAGGCCGAGTTTGTCGGCAAACCGTTCGTTTGCGACCCAACATTCGCTGACGAAAAAGGCAGGAAGGTGATTCTGCTCAGTGGTTTCAGACCCGACCCCGAGAAACGCCTTACTGTCAGCCCCGGCTTTGTCCGGGCGAAAGATCAGCAGCAGCCTGCCACTGCAGCCCACACTTCCCCGCAAGGGGAAGCTCAACAGCCGGCGTCAGCGCCGACTGCCGCCTAGAGCGGCTCAACCTGGCTCCGCGGTCCCGCGGGGCCAGGCCTTTCCCCAAAGATAATCAAATGCACATTCAGTTTAACTATCAAACGACAACCAACGCGCCTGACGCAATACCGCTGTTGGTGCTGCCGCAGGCGCAACTATAACAATCCGTATGAGTGCAAAACACAAAAAAGCACCACAGCCCGCCGGAACCAAAGCTGGCAGTGGCCAAATTATGACTAAAACACCGAGACAACAATTGAAGGCCCAGCATGACTGGTGTTACAGTTATTTAACGATCTGGGCTCCCGAGATTGAAGACCTGGAGCGATTCGAGAAGGCGGCCGTTGGTTATAGTCCCTGGATGACATCCGAGGAAAGAGCCAACAAGGAGCCGTGCGGACTCAACTTCCACAGCTTGGTTCCTATTCCCGACCAGGTTTTCAAGGCTGGTTACGACCCCACAGGCCGGAACTGGGAGCTTGAACATTGGGGTGTCGAGCAGGGTGCATCGTCGAAAGGCGATCCTGCCAAGCTCCAGGGGGGATTTGACGACGAGGTTTTCCTGGATTACTCGTTTGAAACACCCTCTGCCGCACCGATCGCGTTTCTACAAAACGTGAGCAAGAAATGGCCCACCTTGACCTTCCTGCTCAATTACGATCACTTTCCCAACTGCTTCAAAGGCATTGCAAGAATCAATGCAGCCAAGGTCGAGCACTACCAGATGGAGTATGCCGAGATCAACCTAATAGGAAAGGAGGCTTCCCATGCCTAATTGGTGTGACAATAATCTATATGTGTATGGTACGGCAAAAGACCTTGCCAAGTTCAAAAAGCAGGCCGTTGGTTATAGTCCCTGGATGACATCCGAGGAAAGAGCCAAAGAGAAGCCGTGCGGACTCAACTTCCACAGTTTGGTTCCCATTCCCGACCAGGTCCTGAAGGCTGACGACCAGACAATGGGGAATTGGACGGATGAACATTGGGGTGCCTTCGGGGGGGCATCGTACTCAGGCGATGCTTCCGAGGTCGATGCTTTGGTTGGAAAAGGCGTGCCTGCAGTCCTGTTGTACTCGCTTGACACGCGCTGGGTCCCACCGATCGCGTTCCTGAAGAACGTTAGTAAGAAATGGCCCACCTTGCTGTTCCTTCTTGATTACACAGGGGAGGGACTTGAATTCATTGGCATCGCGAAGGCCAAGGCTGGTGAAATCGAGCACTACCAGGTCGAACTATAAATCAGACCAAATGCTGGGTGCATCGGATGTGTGCCCGGCTTCTTCCTTATCTCGGACCACAACTATGAATGCTGAGGAGGGGCCACGCACACCACGATCACAGTACCGCCGATGTCGATCCTAAACTCCTTGATTCTGCCCACGGACAAGGAGCTGAAGGAGACCCACTACCGCATCGCCTCTGAAAGCCGAGAAGTCAGGGAGCGTGCCGGCAGGGAGTTCCGCGTGGGGCAGCCAGGCATCTACGCTTAACGAATGAACCTGGGGTGTGGACGGGCCAATGGTCAGACAAACAGCATGCTTGATGGGTACACACAACTACTTTGCCGGGAATAATATGGGCGAGGGCTGGCGTCCACAAGGCGTACAGGTCCCGGCATGAGGATGCCGGAGTCTAATGCGCCAGCCTCTATCATTGCCTGTGCGCCATCCAGCCCACGATTCTATTGCAGTCACCATACCCGAGCGAAATCGAGTGCTCACAAAGGTAGTGACCCTGCTCGTTTGTTTCAGCGCGGCAGTTAAGGGTCGCACATACCGGCGAGAGGACGAGTTTGCCTTTGACATCACTGATGCGGAGTTCTGGTGGGTTAAGAACGGCAAAGCGATACGCGCAACCTTGGGCTAAGTGCTCCTCAACAATCCGTGTCCCAAGGGCGAGCACAAAGCACGCCGACGCAAACCCCAGCATGCTATTCTGGATATCTCCCGGCGCAGCCCTAAGAATCGCAAACAACGGTCCCCCTGACAATTAGCACCGCCCATGCATCCTTAAGAATGCCCGGTGCATGGTATGGCCAGACACAGAATTCGGGCATCTAATTGTATAATACCCAGCAGCCCTCAATCCTCCAAAGGTTCAGGGCTCGTTTTCTTCCTCAAAGGCCCTTGTTCAACTCATTAGCTCTCGTCTCCTGGCCCGCACTCCTTCCCAACCTCGTTAGTGTAAGTTTCACTCGTCCACGGAATACCCCAGAAAACATTGGCGTTTGAGCGTCCCCTGGTCATTCGCTGGCACCTGAAACTTACAGTTACTACGGGGCGCTTGACACGCAGACTAGATCCTGATACTCTGTAAATAGATTCAGGAACTTCCAAAGAATCTGGCCGGAACTCAACTCAAATCCGGTAGCGGGGCATAAATCCAACGCCCCACATTAAACACAGAAAATCAAAAGCGTGTTGTGCGTACCAGACTGTATTGCTGGCGGCATTATACAGATCGAGCCTTTGCGCCGGCGAAGATGCTCGTGCAGGTATTCCGGCAAGTTAATAACAACAACCCCATGAGGGTTTAAATATATATGACAGATAATTCTAATGATATTACTGACTAGTCTTTAGCATAGATGACAGTTGCAGCACAAAAAAAGGACTGGACGAGTTTGCGGTTGGTTTGGATCTTTCTGAGGTCTTGCTCTACCCGCTTGCGTAGCGACTCATTCTTCTTCA
>Ga0326727_10017643_pt1 | contig 14751 bp, 16 predicted proteins | sample MB2enrmetagenome_FD_207643 | JGI IMG/M metagenome (GOLD analysis project Ga0326727, IMG submission 207643) | Lab enriched peat soil microbial communities from McLean, Ithaca, NY, United States - MB29MY | ecosystem: Environmental > Terrestrial > Soil > Wetlands > Peat | place: USA: New York... | reverse complement strand
AACCTCACCAACCAGCGCAAGCACGGGGTCAGCTTCCAGGAAGCCAGCCAGGTCTTCTGGGATCCGCTCCATGTGATTGTCGCTGACCGCGTGGTGGATGGGGAACAGCGCTGGCAGACCCTTGGGATGGTGCGAAGAGCAGGTGGAAGCCTCCTCGTTCTGCTGGTTGCCCACACGGTCCGCGAAGATCCGACACACGGCACATTGTTTGAGGTGGTTCGCATCATCTCGGCTCGGAGGGCCACCCCGGAGGAGAGGAATGGCTATGAAGACGACAATGGTTAGCTACACGCTGGAGACACTGCCGCCGCTGACCGAAGCGCAGATTGCCAATCTGAAGGCGCTGGCGGCGCGGCCGGACAGTGAGATCGATACGAGTGACATTCCCGAATTGACGGCAGAGGAGTGGAAGAAGGGAATACGCGGCCGCTTCTATCGCCCGGTCAAGCGCCAAATCACGGCTCGTGTGGATGCCGATGTGCTGGAGTGGCTGAAGGCGCAGGGCAAGGGCTACCAGTCGCGGATCAATGCGATTCTGCGGCGGGAAATGCTGGCGGCGCACAGGCCCGCGGCCGCGAAGTAGATTGGGGGGAGCCGTTCGCCCGGCTTGCCCTTCATGGCTCAACCGGGTTTGGTATTCGTTAAGCATCCTCCCGCGAAGTGGATTGCAAAGCGCCAGCCCTGCCTCCCCGCAACAGGCGTGCCTGACGCGAAGCTGCCCAAGCAGCGGTCGCGTAGAGTATCTTTCCATCAGCACAACTCTGCCCACGCCAAGCCGTTTCTGTTGCAAGGAGGCCTCATGAACCCCCAAGGGGACTCAGGATTTCCGCAGACTGAAACACCGCTGCCGGAAACGCCGCCCGCCGAGTCCGGACCCGAAGCTGTACTCGCGCCCAAGCCCGCCGGCCCCATCGCGGATGCTGAGGAATATCGCGGCCTGCGCTGGATCTTCATCGGCAGCCAGGGACTGCGCGCCGGCTGGTCGGTGCCGATCTTTCTGTTCCTGACCCTTCTCTTCATGGTGGCGCTGGGAACCGCCGTCACCCTGTTCGTCCACAAGGTTCTTCATGTCAAGACGGGCAGTTTCACGCCCGTTTCGGCCATCGTCCAGGGGTTGATCGAGTTCTTGCCGATTTTGGGGGCGGGCGCGCTGGTGGCCCTTTTCGAGCATCGCCGCATCCTGGACTACAACCTGACCGGGCCGCGGCGCCTGCCCCACTTTCTTGGCGGCCTGGCGGCGGGGTTTGCGGCTGTTTCCGCGCTGGTGGGAGCGCTGGCCTGGGGCGGCTGGCTGCACTTTGGCCCGGTCGCGCTCTCGGGAGTTCAAAGCTTCGAGTTCGGCGCACTGTGGGGCGCTGCGTTTCTTCTCACTGGCTTCTCTGAAGAGGGAAGCTTCCGCTGCTATCTGCAGTTCACCCTGACCCGCGGCATCAATTTCTGGTGGGCGCTGGGAATCATCGGCGCCGTCTGCGGGGGCCTGGCGCTGACGGTCAAAGGCGGCGGCGCTTGGGGCGTCTACGTCGCTGCTCTGCTGGGGCTTCTTCCCTGCCTGCTGCTGCATTTGAAGAAGGTCGAGGGTTCCGGGTTCTGGCAGGCGGCCTGGGTCACCTCGACCCTCTTCGGCTTGGTCCACGTCAGCAACAACGGCGAAAACTGGATCGGCATCTTTGCCGCCGCGGCTGTCGGCTTCGTCTTCTGCGTCAGCGTGCGGCTGACCGGCTCGGCTTGGTGGGCGATCGGCTGCCACGCCGCCTGGGACTGGGCGGAGACGTACTTCTACGGAACAGCCGACAGCGGCGTGCCCGCGAAGGACCACTATCTCACCGCCATTCCGGCCGGTAACCCGCTGTGGAGCGGCGGCACGGACGGCCCCGAGGGAAGCCTGCTGGTGCTGGGCGTCATTCTGCTCATGCTGGTGGCGCTGCTCCTGATTTATGGCCGCGGAAACTCCGCCGCACCCGCACTGGAGCGGGCATCAGGATAACCCCATGCGACTTTGGCTCAACCGTACCGGCGAAGTCTCCCTGCGCGAACAGTTGCTCACCCAGGTGACGCTGGCCATCCTTTGCAAGGAGCTGCTCCCCGGCCAGCGATTGCCCAGCACCCGCGATCTCGCGCGGCGGTTCGGCATCCATCCCAACACCGCCAGCTCCGCCTATCGCCAGCTTGAAACCGAAGGCTGGGTTGAGTTCCGCCACGGCAGCGGCGTCTTTGTGCGCGCCACCCGGCCCTCCACGCCGCTCTCGCCCGAGCTTGCCGTCGATCAACTGATCGGCGAGTTGGCGGCCAAGGCGCGCAAGCTGGGCGCGCCTGAGCCCCTGGTGAGAGCCCGCCTGCGCCGCTGGCTGGTCAACCAGCCGCCGTCGCGCTGGCTGGTGATTGAGCCGGACCCCGAGTTGCGCGCCATTGTGATGCACGAGATGGAGCAGGCGCTTGCCTTCCCTGTCGCGGGCTGCGCTCCGGACGAGTGCGCCGCGCCCGGCAATCTCGATGGCTCGATGCCCGTGGTCCTGCCCAGCAAGGCGGCGGGAGTGCGCAAGCTGCTGCCCGTTGGAACCGAATTGACTGTGCTGCAGGTGCATCCCATCTCGCTTGAACTGATGGCGCACCTGCAACGCTATATGCCCGAACACGCCGGCGAACTGGTGGGCATCGCCTCGCGCTGGAAGGAGTTTCAGCGCATCGCCCAGACCATGCTGATCGCCGCCGGCCTGCCGCCGGAGAGCCTGCTGGTGCGCGACGCCTGCGAGACTGGCTGGAAGCGCGGCCTGGAGGCAACCTCAGGGGTGGTCTGCGATGCGGTTACCGCGCTGGAGCTGCCGGAGGGCGCCTTCCCGCTGCGCTTCACGCTGCTCGACAAGCCAACCCTGGCCGGCCTGCGCAAGCAGGAAGAGACGATTTCCGCTTCCGCGTAGCGATTGTGACACTTTCGAAAGTGTCCCAATCGCTCCCACACGCGCGCGTAACCTCCCTAACATCGGCCTTGTGGTTCACAAGGAGCTCCGATGATGCGTTTCATGCTTCAAGCCACACTTTGTATCATCCTTTGCCCGCTGCTGATTGCCCTGCCGGTTGCCGCCGAGACTCCGCAGCATTCAGCGCAGGTTGCTACTTCAGCGGAGAAGGCTAAAACACTGCCGCTGCCGGCTTCGTTGGTTTCCATCAAAGGCCGGAAGATTCAGCTGGTTGCGCAAGAACCTATCTCGATGGAGATGGCGCAGATTGGCGCTCCGTTCCAATTCGTCGTGGACAAGGATGTCGTGGTCGACGGCGTGACTCTGATCCGCGCGGGAACGCCGGTGGCCGGAGTGATCGCCAAGGTGAACCGCGGCTCGTATGAGAGGAATCGTGACGGCTACCTCGATCTGCGCCTGAGTGAGCCGGCCGGCGGACCGCCGATCAGGGTTCGCCTGAGTGGCATACCGCCTGAGCAAGTACAAGGCACGGCTAGCGGCCATGCCTGGAACGGCTCTGGCCTCCAAATTGTGGACATTGTTCTTTTGATTTTCGGCGCCATCGCTCTTCTAGCTGTCAGAAACATGTAGTGATCTCCGAACGGCGGGCGGGGCGGATGCGAAGCTGCCGCGCGCCGCCCGCGAAAGACGCTGTTCGATGGTCTTGAAAGGAGAGTTTATGGTCCGATTCCTTCTTCAATCCGTTCTTTGCGTAACTCTGTGCCCGCTGCTGGTGGCGCAGCAAGTTGCGGCTGAGACCAAGCAACAAACCGTCGAGCGGGCCGATGCAGACTCGGTGACAACGCCCGTCCAGCCTGCCTCGCTGGACTTCGTCAAAGGCAGAAAGATTCAGCTGGTTGCGCGGGAGCCGGGCTCGATTGAGATGGCGCAGACCGGCGCTCCGTTCCAATTCGTCGTGGACAAGGATGTTGTGGTCGACGGCGTGACTCTGATCCACGCGGGAACGCCGGTGATCGGAGTGATCGCCAAGGTGAATCGCGGCTCCTACGAAAGGAACCGGGACGGCTACCTCGATCTGCGCCTGAGCGAGCCGGCCGGCGAGAGGCCGGTCACAGTCCGCCTCGGTGGCATTCCGCCCGAGCCTGTCTACCATGTGGCCGCGGACAGCCCTTGGAACCCCATGGTTGAAGGAGTCGCACGAGGTATAAGGCTTGTCTTCGTGACTTTTGGGATCATCGCTGTGGTGGTGGCGCTGCTTATTCTGGTGACGGCCATCTGATCTCCGCGCGCCGGGGCGGAAGGATGTGTAAGTGCCAGCGCCGCCCACAGAACACGCAGTTCGGTGGTCTTGAAAGGAGTTCCGATGATCCGCAGGCCGCTTCGACCCGCGTTTCGTTTGTGTCTGTCAACGGCGTTGGCGGCGTTGCTTATGATCCCCCGTGCCGCTTATGGTCGGGGCAACGAGTTGTTTACTGAACAGCAATCAATACTTCTGTTCGGAGGTTGGAGGCATTTCATATCCACACCAACAGGCAATTTTGAAATACCAAACCCACCAGAATCTCTGCCAGAGATGGGATTTCCCCTCCCTGCGCTAGCGCCTTCAGGGGATCAATTTGCTACCAGTTTCAGCTTCCCCGATGGCTTCGGATATGGGGACTGTGATCCGACCCGACATACGTGTGCAAAGATCACACCGAAATACAAATCCGTCATGGGCGTGTACTCGCTGCGCGACAAGGTGTGGAAGTTTTACGGCGACTTCTGTTCTGTCGGCTCGGCAGCATTTTCCCCGGATGGAAGGAAACTTGCATTCAGGGTGGAGACTAGAATAGGCAATCCGTATTGTCGTCCCGGCGATGTTCCGCCAGCGTTGCAGATTCTCGATCTTGATACGGGCCAGTTGACGCCAGTGCCCGGCTCTAGCTTGGTCATTGGAAATTCGCAACTTAGCTGGTCACCGGACGGAGGGTATCTTGCGGTGGCAAAATACGGCCCGGAAAAATCTCCCGGTCTCATCGCCGTGATCGACCTAGGGTCCTGGACTCAAAAAGTCATCGCGGAGGGCACGGATCCGTCCTGGTCCCCCAAGGGCGACTGGATTGCCTACCATGCCCAGTGGAACCAGACATGCATGCTCATTCACCCGGACGGAACTGGAGCCACTGTGGTTCTTGATTTGAGAGGTCGGTCTAGCGGCTGGCTCTTTTTCGAGACTAGCTGGCTCCTTTACTCTGCAACCGTCTGGTCACCTGATGGAGATACGCTGCTGCTTAGCGAAGGGCAAATGGACGGTAGCGATCACAACGTTGCGATGCTCGATCTGGCCACTGGCAAAATAACTACAAAATCCAGGAATGGACGCAATGTTTATGGTTGGGTGGCTGAGATCAAATGAATAGGTATCTCACGGTCAAGGCTATGCCGGAGAACCTCAAAGATCCAAAAAGCGAGCCGTTCGATTCGCTGCGCTCGCGCAGGATGAAAGGGGCTTGTTGGTTATCATGGTTTCCCACCGCCCTGCGGCGGTAGGATAGTGCCAGCGCACCATCCTCGGTCGCCATGAATCAGCCTGCCAAGCCGGTATATCGTTTCGGCCCGTTTCGCTACGACTGCGGGCAGCGGCTCCTCTTTCGAGAGGACGAGACGGTGCCGCTTGCTCCCAAGGTGGCCGAGACCCTGCGCGTGCTGCTGGAGCGCCATGGAACGGTGGTGGAGAAAGCCGAACTGATGCGCGAGGTGTGGCCGGATACGACCGTGGAGGAGATCGGCTTGGCGCGCAACATCTCGCAACTGCGCAAGGCCCTGGGCGACGAGGGCGACTCCGGCAAGTACATCGAGACGCTGTCCAAGCGCGGATACCGCTTTGTGGCCGAGGTTCTGGCGGCGGAACCCGACAGCACCGGCGGCGCGCGCGCCCCCGAAATCAAGCCGCCGGTCTGGCGCTGGCGCGGAGTTCTTTTGGCCGCGGCGGCGGCGATCCTGATTCTCGCCGTCGTCTACTGGCAGTTCTACCGGCCCTCGCGTTACCTTTCCTCGGGCGGACAGATCGCCAGCATCGCGGTGGTGCCATTCGAGTGCCTGAGCCCGGAGCTGGATTGCGGTGCGTTTCCTCACGGCTTGACGGACCTGCTGGTGGCGCGCCTGACCAAGCTCGATGGCGTTCACGTGCTCTCGCCATCCACGGTCTACCGGTACCAGCGCGCCCGGCTTTCCATGGCCTTCATGGCGCGCGTTCTGGGGCTGGACGTGGTGCTCGAAGGGACGATTCAACGGGTGGGAGACCGGGTGAGAATCACGCCGCGGCTGGTGGACGTGCACAGCGCCAAGCTGGTCTGGTCGGATAGCTACGAGTACCCGGTCGAGCAACTGGGAGACGCCCAGGACCGTGCGGCGCGCGAGATCTCCGCCCAGGTCGGCGCACATCTGGCCATTCACGGGCGTTTTCTGCCTGCAAATCCCTGATTCCGGCGAGTTCAGGTTTTGCGAAGGATTTCTTCAACGCTTCATCGCAGATTCAGAAGCTCGCTTCCGGCCCCGGCGGGGAGATACTGGAGCCGGCGGAAAAACTCGGCGGGGGGAATATCCCGATGAAATCCAGGAGGAGCCTATGGCAACAAGTTCTGTAGCTCTCGTAACGCGCTGGACGGCTCGCGTGTGGAGCATTCTCTGCGTGGTTTTCATTCTCGCGTTCGCGGTCGGCGAAGGCATGGGAGGCGGTCCGCGGCTGGGCCTGAGGGAGTGGGTTGGCCTGGCCCTCTTTCCGATTGGGGTTTGCGCCGGGTTGGCGGTGGCCTGGTTTCGTGAGAAGTGGGGAGGAATCCTGGCGTTTGGATGCCTGATCGGGTTTTACGCCTGGATTCGGCACCTCTCCGGACATTGGCCTCGGGGGCCGTTTTTCTTTTTGGTTGCGGCACCAGGCCTCCTCTTTCTCATTGCCGGATTTCTGTCGCCGCGGAAAGCATCAATGAAATGACGGCATTTCGAAGTAAGGCCCGCAAGAGCGTTTACCCACAACGGCATTTCCAGCTCCGGAGCGAGTCATGAGCAGGAACCTGTTATTCGCCTTTCTATTGTGTGCCCTAACCTGCACAGGATGGGCCGGCCCCCAACCCGAAGTCCATCGAAAAACACTCCATGCGCCTACCGAGATCCAGGGCTATCCCTGCGCCAAAGGGTTCGCGTGGTTCTTCGCCGACGGCCGCTTGAGCCGCTGCACGGTCAGCGTGGAAACTGCGTTTGGCGAGGCGCGCATCCCCGCCGGAACGTATATCGCGCTCAACCCCGACGGCGCCACAGCTTTCATTCAGATGAGCCACGACGCGCCGGTTCTGGGCATGACCTGCATGGGTGGAAGTTGGTTGGGCCCAAGCGAAGGCGCAATGGTGGGCTTCTATCCCAGCGGCAAGCTCAAGCAGTGTTACCTGGCGGGAGACCAGACCGTGCAGGGGGTTCCTTGCGCGCCGGGAGGCCTGCTTGCCTCGCTCCGCGGCGTCGATCCCGGCGTTTTGTTCTACGAGAGCGGAAAGCTGCATGCCTGCAAGCTGGCGAAGGATTTCGGCGGGAAGCGAAAGGGAGAGCGTTTTTCCCAGGCCCCGTGACGGACTTTGCGCGCCATGCGGCATAGGCGCCTGGGCCGGGTTATGCTGTTCGTAGCCGATCTCCGATGCCTGACGCCGACCCTGTGAATCAATCGCCTGAGTTCCCTGCCGCGCCTTCGCCGCGCAAACGCAAGCGCCGCTGGCTGCGGATTCTGCTCTGGTCTGTCGCCGGCCTGCTGACGCTGGCGTTGCTGGCCGCTGCCGCCGGCGTGCTGTGGCTGCGGTCGGCGGAGAAGGCCGCGCTGCCGGTGCTCGATGGCGACATTCACCTTACCGGCATCTCCGCGCCAGTCACGGTCCGCCGCGATGCTCACGGCGTGCCCCACATCGAGGCGGCTACCCAGGACGACCTGTTCGTGGCCCAGGGCTACGTGACCGCGCAGGACCGGCTCTGGCAGATGGATCTCTTGCGGCGCAACGCCAATGGGGAGCTGGCGGAGGTGATGGGCTCCTCGATGGTCGCCCACGACCGGATGCAGCGGGTCTTGCAGATTCGGAAGACGGCCCGGCGCGTCTACGGAAATCTGTCCGCGGAGGACCGCGCCCGCTTCGAGGCTTACGCGCGCGGCGTGAATCTCTTTATCCAGCAGCATCGGGATTCGCTTCCGGCAGAGTTCAGACTGCTCCACTATCGCCCCCAGCCCTGGAGCGGCGCGGACTCGGTTTCGATCGGCCTGATGATGGCGCAGACCCTGGACACGCACTGGTATTCAAAGCTGGAGCGGGAGCGCATCGCCAAGAGGTTGAACAATCCCAAGCTGGAGGCGGATTTGTATCCCGTCGGCTCTTGGCGCGACCGTCCGCCCACCGGCGTGGTGGTGGACCTGAGCCAGCCCCATCCGGGGCCGCCCCCGGCCACGAACAACGACGACGATGAGGATGATGACGACAACGACAACTCCCAGGCCAGCGCCCCGCCGCCTGCCCGCGAAGACCTCATCGCGCTCCGCTCCATCCTCGGCCTGCCCGCCTGTGCCGGCTGTGCGCCGGGCTCCAACAACTGGGTCATCGCCGGGCGCCACACCGCCAGCGGCAAACCGCTGCTCTCGAACGATATGCACCTCGACCTGACCGAGCCGAATGTTTGGTACACGGCCGGCCTGAGCGCGCCCGGTTTTCACGCCGCCGGGGTCACGCTGCCCGGCGTGCCGTTTGTGATCGCCGGCCACAACGAGCACGTGGCCTGGGGATTCACCGCGCTTTACGCCGACGTGCAGGACCTGTACGTGGAGAAGCTGGACGGCAAGGGAAATTACCAGGATTTGGACGCGGAATGGAAACCGCTGGCCGTGGACCACGAAATCATCAAGGTGCGCGGCGGCAAGGATGTGGAGCTTGATGTGCAATCCACCGAGCATGGGCCGCTGCTGAATCCCACCTTCGTCCACGAGAAGCGGCCCATGGCGCTGAAGTGGACGATCTACGACCCGGCGCTGAACGGGCTGCCGCTCTACCAACTGAATGTGGCCTCGAACTGGGCGGAGTTTGAGGCGGCGCTAGAGGCGTGGTGCTGGCCCACGCAGAATGTGGTCTACTCCGACGATCAGGGGCAAATTGCGTACCACGCCATCGGGCGGGTACCGATCCGTGGGGGTGGAGTCGGCTTACTCGATGTGCCTCAGCCGCATGACACAAAAGACACGCGCTCTGAATGGGGCTACTCAGCCTGCGCCGGGATCTGTCCGATCTACATCCCCTTTGACGCGATGCCCAGCGCGGTCGATCCTCCCTCGGGTTTTCTGGCCACGGCCAACTCCCGCGTGACTACGGAAAACTCCCCCTACCCCATTTCGCTGGAGTGGGCCGATCCCTACCGCGCCGAGCGCATCTACAAGGTGCTGCAAGGCCGCGACCAGCTCAAGCCCGCCGACATGCTGGGGGTGCAGACCGACATCTACAGCGAGGTGGACCAGGAACTCGGCCATCGCTTCGCATACGCCATCGACCACACCGACGGCGTGGACGACCGCCTGCGCAAGGCCGCCGACCTGATGCGCAGTTGGGACGGCAGGCTGACCGCGGATTCGGCCGCCGCATCTATCGTGACCCAGGCGCGGTATGCCTTCTGGCCGCTGATTCTGAAGCCCAAGCTGGGCGACGATGCCCCGTTCTACAGTTGGGACGAGTCCAACTTTGCCGAGGAAGAGATCATCATGCGCGCCAGCCCCGACTGGCTTCCGCCGGCTTACAAGAATTGGGATGCGCTGCTGACCGACGCCGTGCGCTGGGGCATGAAGAATGGCAAGGCCCCGGCGGACGTGGCCCGCTGGAGCTATGGAAGCTGGCACGTGATCGATATCGAGCACCCGCTCGCCGCATTTCTGCCCCTGGTGGGCCGCGCGGCCGGAACCGGTCCGCAGCCGCTGAGCGGCGACACCACCACCGTCAAGCAGGTGGGCCGCGAATTCGGCCCCTCGCAGCGCTTCACCATGGACTGGAGCGACATCGACGGCTCGACTGAGAACATCGTGCTGGGCGAGAGCGGCAACCCGTTCAGCCCATACTTCCGCGACCAGTGGGCCGACTATTACGCAGGAACGACCTTCGCGCTCCCCTTTACTCCGGCAGCCGTAGCAGCGCAGGCGCGGCACACACTGCGGCTGCTGCCATGAGGGCCCCCCGCCTGCGCCGGTTTGCCGGCCCCGCTCTCATCCTGCTCGCCGCCGCCGTGGCCGTTGCGCCGCAGTTGCTGCGCGGCAACTCCTGCGGCCACGACTTCGACTTTCATCTCGTCTGCTGGCTTGACGCCCAGAGTTCCTGGCGGCAGGGAATCCCGTATCCGCACTGGGCCCCGAGCGCAAACTTCGGTGCAGGCGAACCGCGATTCGTCTTTTATCCGCCCCTGACCTGGATGCTGGGCGCGGCCCTGGGATTCGTTCTCCCCTGGCAGCTTGTGCCGGTGGCCCTGACCTTTCTGCTGCTGGCGGGCACGGGCCTGGCCGCCCGCGCGCTGGCCCGCCTGGCTCTCCCCAGCGGCGCGGCGACACTGGCCGGCTGCGCGGCGCTGTTTTCCGGCTATGCGCTCTTTACGGCCTATGAACGGTCGGCCTTCGCGGAGCTTGCTGGCGGTTGCTGGATTCCACTGGTGCTGCTTTATGTCCTGCGCGAAGATCCATCCGTTCCCGCTTCGGCCCGCCCTGCCTGGAGACGCGCTCTCGATGGTTCCACCGCGCCCCTGGCTCTGGCCGTCGCGGGCGCCTGGCTTTCAAACCCCACGGTCGGTGTGATGGCCTGCTACCTGCTCGCCGCGGTTGCGCTGGCCGCTGCCCTGCTGTCGAAATCCTGGGCTCCCGCCGCGCGCGCTTTCGTCGCCGCCGCGCTGGGGATGGGCCTGGTGGCAGCCTACCTCGTTCCCGCCAGTTGGGAGCAGCGATGGGTGGATATCCACCAGGTCACCGAGGATCCCGGACAGACGCTCGAAAACAACTGGCTGTTTGCCGTTCACGCCGACCCGTCCCTGGGGCCTCACGACGCGGTGCTGCGCCAAGCCTCGGTCATTGCCGTCGCCATGATCGCCGTGGCGCTGGGTGGCCTGCTGGTGAGCTGGCTGCGCGGCCGCTTGCGCGGACAGCAGCGCTGGTGGATTCCCTTTGCTCTCATGACGGCAGCCGTTCTCTTTCTCCAGTTCCCCGCGTCGCGGCCGCTATGGAATCTGCTCCCCGAGCTTCGCTTTCTGCAGTTTCCCTGGCGCTGGCTGCTGGTGCTGGAGGCGCCGATGGCCATCTTCTTCGTCGCGGCTGTCTGGCCTGCCGCCTCTGCCCGACGCTGGCGGCGCGTTGCCGTTGTGATCGCCTGCACAATGGTTTTTCTGGCGATGACCGCTTTCGCGGAAATGGAGTTCTTTCAGAGTTGCGACGAGGAAGACGCTGTGCCGGGCATGCTGGACACGTATCGCTCCGGCCAAGGCTTCATCGGCACCAACGAATACGAGCCCATGGGCGCCGATAATTCCCTTGTCGCCACCGGCCTGCCCGCCGCCTGCCTGGTGAGCGACCCTGCAACTGAATTGGGCAAAAGCTCAGGCGAGCCCGATGCGGCCCCGGTCTGGGGTGCAGCGCAGGGCAGTTGCGAGGAGACCTTTGCTTCATCGCCGGCTCGGGCAAGCAACCATGGCGAGCATTTTGAGATCGTGGCCAATACGGGCCAAGCCGGCTACCTGATCCTGCGTCTGCGCAGCTATCCGGCCTGGCGCGTGATGGTGAATGGGCGGCCCATCAACGGTCTGCCCAAGCGCGGCGACGGCCTGATTGCCGTGCCGGTCCCCAAAGGCCCCGTGGACCTGGCCGTGGACTGGACCACCACGCCCGACGTGGCTGCCGGACGCTGGCTGAGCGGTCTGGCCCTCATCCTGCTCGCGGCTTTATGGTTCTTGGAGCGAAAGCTCGCTCCGCCTCGTTTATCATCAGTCCAATGCCAGCCGACGTAAATCTGATCAGGAAAGAGGCCGCGGAGCTGACCGACCGGACGCTCGAGAAACTCCTTCCCAGCGTGGAGATTGTCCCTGCCTCGATCCATGGCGCCATGCGCCACTCCGTCTTTGCGGGCGGCAAGCGCCTGCGGCCGTTGCTGGCTTACCAGGCCGCGGTCACTATCGCCGGCGCGCTGCCCGCGGGCATCGGGCGGTTGGGCGCGGCTCTGGAGATGCTCCATACCTACTCGCTCATTCACGACGACCTGCCCGCCCTGGACAACGACGACCTGCGCCGCGGCAAGCCCACCTGCCACGTGGCCTTCGGCGAAGCCATCGCCATCCTGGCCGGCGACGCTCTGCAGACGCGCGCCTTTGAAGTGCTGGCCGGGCTCGACTGCCCGCCCGCGGCCACGGTCCAGATCATTGGGCTCATCGCCAATGCCGTGGGCACCGTTGAGGGCATGATCGGCGGCCAGGTGCTGGACCTCGAAAGCGAACACCTCAAGCCCACCGCGGCGCTGGTCGAGGCCATCCACCGCGCCAAGACCGGCGCGCTGATCCGGGTGAGCGTCGTCGCCGGCGGCATTTACGCCGGAGCCACAGCGGACGACGCGGCCCGCCTGGACCTGTTCGGCCGCAAGGCCGGCCTGGCCTTTCAAATCGTGGATGACGTGCTCGATTTGACCGTGGACTCGGCGCACCTGGGCAAGACCGCCGGCAAGGATCAGGCCACCGAAAAGGCCACCTGGCCGGCCGTCTTCGGCCTCGAGCAGAGCCGGCGCGACGCCGCCCGCCTGATCGAAGAAGCCTTCGCCGCCCTCGCGCCCTACGGCAACCGCGCCGATGGATTGAAGGCGGTAGCCCGTTACCTGGTCGAGCGAAAGAACTAGGGTCTTCACTGGTCCACACTCCATCGTCTGAGTGCGATACCGGCAGGACTCGTCAGATGGAATATATTGGATCGAGAATGATACGCAGGGTGGCTGAGATCGCAGATTCACTCTCCGCGCGAAAGAGACGGCCGGTTCCAATCACTCTTGTTGCTCTGTTCCAATTCTTCAAGGCCGGGTTTCTCTTCCTCATTTTTTGGAGAGCCTGGCAGGGTCATGTGCTGTGGGTCGCTTCCGGCAGATCAAGCAGTGACCCCTTCGTTCGCCAGCTCATTGCAGACCCATCAATCCTGCTTCTGCCGGCAATGACGATCGTCTTCATTGTCTTCGGCTGGGGTTTATGGACGTTGCAGAATTGGGCGCGCGAGAATCTGATCGGGATGATCTTACTTTGCTGGTTATGCGGCGGCATTTCATTCAACGGTTTCCTCTTCGGAGAAGGCATCGTGATGGACGATTGGAGTCGACAGACGCTTGTCTGCGCCCTCATCTTGGATTTGACGGTTTTCTGTTGTCTGGTCTTCTATCCAGACGTTCGGAAAGCATTCGGCGAGCGAGATTAATAGCTGACGATGAGATTCTCGTAACCAGCGCGCTGTCAAAGCTGGCGGCTGGCAGCAAAGAGCTAAATTTGCTCTCTGCAGCCGGCATTCTCACCGCATCGCGCGACTGCTCCAACCCGGAAGTGAAGCTGAACCTCGTAGATTTGAACTTGATTTGCGCGATCGCGGCCGGCTCCGGCCCGGATTCCACGCCGGCCCGGGCGCGCCAGTGGGTCAAAGTGACCATGACCCTGAACACCCCAAGTGCCCTATAAGCGGGCTTACCTTCGAGCAGATAGGCAACCGCCCGGCAGGCTTCTCGGAATCGAGCAAGATTGAGGTCGATCCGGTCTGGTAGTCCAGGTGTACGCCCCACCGCATGGGCGAAGCGGGACGCCAGCAGTTGGGCATCGAGCGCCTGTTTGGCAATTACCGGCCCTGAGCCGGCCTACCGCCCCAGAGCAACCCGAAGCTTCTCGCGCTGCGCGGCAACGCCTTCCACGGTTCTTTGCACCTGGTTTAGCAGGCCCTCCACATCGTCGATAAAGCCGGGCAGCGTATTCCACCAGGAGAGCACCGTCTCCTGCTGGTCGAGCATAGCGAGAGTCGCGCCCGCGGCAGCCGCTACCAGCCCGGCCCGGCGCCGCCCCAGCAGCAGCAACATCCCGCCCGCAAGCAGGGTTCCGCCCGCGGCCAGCGCAACCCAGTTCGTGGGCCCGATCTCAGAGGCGGATGGCTCCATCTCAAACTCTTCCTCCGACATGGTAAGCGGCACAATCACCATACTCTCTCCTTCCGTCCCGAACCGCGGTCGTGGGAGCGGTGTATCAAGTATCGTCCCGATTCGCGGCCATGAATAGTTCCGAAAGGACCATATTCCTGCGCGGGTAATGGCCGTCAATCCAGGTCGAAGACCCGCAGCGGCTTCTCTTCGGGAGCATCCTTGGCCTTGCGCAGGGCCTCGACGAACTTCTTCTCCAACAAGTCTTCCTTGTTCTTCTCCGCCTCAACCGACTGCCGGAAGATCGACTCCTTGCGCTCATTTTGCTCGCGCATCGCCTTGGCCGCCGTCTCCAGGTCCTCAAACGTCCGCTTGCGCGGCGCGGACGTGTGACTCACCAGCACGCCTGTGGCCGCATCGATCTTGAGCATCGCCCCGCAGTCGGGGCACGCAACTTCGACAATTCGTTCCTTCGCCTTCGCCATTTTCTTCTTCAAGAATTGTATGCGCTTGCCGGCCAGGTTGCACAGAGGGTTAAGCCAGAGGGTGTCGTCAAGCCGCTTGTGTAAATACTCGGAGGGTGCGGGTTTTCCATTCCAGGTTGAATCTCTGGAAGATGGAGTAGATGATTCGGTCCACGGACTGCACGTTCACGAAGCAAACCATGGGGC
>Ga0326727_10017642_pt1 | contig 14751 bp, 7 predicted proteins | sample MB2enrmetagenome_FD_207643 | JGI IMG/M metagenome (GOLD analysis project Ga0326727, IMG submission 207643) | Lab enriched peat soil microbial communities from McLean, Ithaca, NY, United States - MB29MY | ecosystem: Environmental > Terrestrial > Soil > Wetlands > Peat | place: USA: New York... | reverse complement strand
GAATCGTGGCCACCGGGCCGCGGCCCTTGTCCACACGGGACTCCAGCACCGTACCGCTTGCCGGCGCGTCCGGATTCGCCTTCAACTCGCGCAGGTCCGCCACCAGCAGAATGATCTCCAGGAGCTTCTCGAGGTTCTGGCGCTTCTTCGCTGAAACTTCCACGAATTCCGTGTCGCCGCCCCACTCCGACGGCATCAGCCCCAGCTCCGAAAGCTGCCGCTTGACCCGCTCCGGCTGCGCCTCCGGCTTATCAATCTTGTTCAGCGCGACGACAATCGGCACATTGGCGGCTTTCGCGTGGTCAATCGCTTCGCGCGTTTGCGGCATGACGCCGTCATCCGCGGCCACCACCAGCACCACAATGTCCGTGACCTTTGCGCCACGCGCCCGCATGCGCGTAAACGCTTCGTGACCCGGCGTGTCCACGAACACCACGCTTTTTCCTTGCACCAGCACCTTGTACGCGCCAATGTGCTGCGTGATGCCGCCCGCCTCGCCCCCGGCGACGTCCGCTTCCCGGATGGCGTCAAGCAAACTGGTTTTCCCGTGGTCCACGTGGCCCATCACCGTAACCACCGGCGGCCGCGGCCTCAAGTTTTCCTTGGTTTCTTCCTTCGCAACTTCCAACACCATTTCTTCTTCGAAAGACACCACACTAACTGTCCCATTAAACGACTGCGCCAGGTCTGTCGCCGTGGGCACGTCCAGCGCCTGGTTGATGCTCGCGAAGACACCGCGATCCAGCAAAGTCTTCAGCAAATCCTTTGCGCGAATGTCCAGCTTCTCCGCCAATTCGCGGATGGTGATGCCTTCCGTCAGGGTCACTTCACGCGGGGCACGAGGTTCCGGCGGCGCAATCGTCGCTGCGGCCACACCTCGGCCGCCCGCGCCCTGCCGTTGGCGCGTCGGATGCAGTTTGCGCTCGCCTTCCATCTCCCGCTTGTCCGCCATCGGACGCTGGCGCTGCGTGGGCCTCCGCGCATAGAGCGGTTTGCCCGGCTCTGCCTTCACCGGCATCTTTTCTGGAAATGGCGGCAACATCCCTGGCCGGCCGGGCGCGCGTGGGCCGGGACGCGATCCCGTCGGCGCCGCGCCAAGCCTCTGACCAAACGGATGGCCTGCTTCGCCCGGGCCACTTGGGCCGCCGGGGCGCAAGGTGCGTGGTCGCCCACCCTGTCCTGACTGTTGCGGACGCATCGGCTGACCGGGTCGTGGCCCGCTCGGGCGCTGGCCGCTGCCCGGCACCGTGCCGGGAACTGGCCCGCGATTGCCGGTGGGCATCGGGCGGGAAGGAACTTGTGTGCGTGCTGGTGCACCAGGAGCTGCGGCCGCTGGACGCGCTGCCATTGGTTGCTTGCCGGGCTGCGCGGGACGTCCTGCCGGCGGCGCTCCACTGGGGGCTGGACGCGCAGCTACCGGTTGTACCGCGGGAGCGGCAGGCCGGGGCGGGTGCGCGGGCGCTGGCCTTGGAGCCGCAGCAGGTGCGGGAACAACAGCAGAGGCCGCTGGCTTCGCTGCCACGGCACCTGGCACCGCTGTGGGTGCTGCCGGCGCCGCTGGCCGCGCAACGGGCGCGACGGGGGCCGGTGCAATACTTGGCGCCGGTGGAACTGCTTGCGGCGCGACCGGAGCCGCCGCCGGATGAGCAGTGGGCGCATGCACCGCAGGTGCATGTGCTGGCGGTGTCCCTGGTGCTGCGGGTTTCGCCGGAACCGCGGTTGCTGCATGCAGCCCGGGACGCCTTTGCGCCGCCTTAGCCGCCGCTTCCTTTGCCGCGTGCTCCGCAGCGGCTGCTGCTTCAGCGTCGGCAATACCCTTCAAGTGGTGCCGGACTTGTTCCGCAACTTCGACGGTGATCGAACTGGAATGCGTTTTCTTTTCCGTTACGCCAAATCCAGGAAGAAGGTCAATGATGGCTTTAGCTTTGACCTCGAGTTCGCGGGCGAGTTCATTGATGCGGACTTGGGATGCGTCACTCATGCTTCGTTAGGAACTTTTCTCTTCCTGCTGTTTCTCCGGAGCTTGAGCTTCCGCGGATGCAGCGGCCGCGGAGGTAGCCTCGGCGGCAGGTTCTTCGGCTTCGGATATTTTTTCGGCGGCGGGTTGCACCGCGGACTCGGCCCCGGGTTCGGCGCTGGCTTCGCTGGCCGGTTCGCTTGCGTCTTCGGTTGCTGGGGCCAGCGGGGCTGCGGCCGTTGCGGCCGGCGCGGCTTCGGTGCCTTCCGCAGGGGCTTCCGCCTGCGCCGCCGCCGCGGCGTCTCCGCTTTCGTAGAAGCGGTTCACCGCTTGATAGATTTTGTCCACCATCTTTTCGCCGATGCCCGGAATTTCCATCAATTGCTCCGGCGTCATCCCGGCGAGTTTTTCGAGTGAGGTAATTCCTGCGGCTTCGATCTTTTCGATGGTCTTCGGGCCGACACCCACCAGCACCGTGAGCGGCGTCACCGCCGTGGTCAACGCGGTCATCTGCTCTTCGATCTCGCGGCGCTTTTCTTCTTCGCTCTTGATGTCGATGTCCCAGCCAATCAGCTTGCTGGCCAGGCGCACGTTCTGGCCCTTTTTCCCGATGGCCAGGGAGAGTTGCGAATCCTCCACGATCACTTCCAGTTTCTTGGTCTCCGGATCGACGATCTGCACGCGCGTCACTTTGGCCGGGCTCAAGGCCTTCTGCGCAAAAGCCACCGTCTCTTCGCTGTACGGAATGATGTCGATTTTCTCGCCGCGCAACTCGCGGATAATGGATTGCACGCGCATGCCCTTCATGCCCACGCAAGCACCCACGGGATCGACGTCCTTGTCGCGGCTGGCCACGGCCACCTTGGTGCGCTCGCCCGCTTCCCGCGCCGCCGCGCGGATTTGCACCGTGCCGTCGTAAATTTCCGGCACTTCCATCTCAAACAGCCGCTGCACCAGCGCCGCGTCCGCGCGCGATACGATGACCTGCGGACCCTTGGCCGCACGGTCCACCGTGCGGATGACCACGCGCAGGCGTTCGCCGATGTTGTAGGTTTCCAGCTTGGACTGTTCGCGCTTCGGCAAACGCGCTTCCGTTCGCCCCATGTCCACGATCAGATCCGGGCCTTCCGCGCGCTTCACGATCACGGTGACCAGTTCGCCCGCACGGTTGTGATACTCGTTGTAAATGGTGTCGCGTTCCGCCTCCCGCACCTTTTGCAGGATCACCTGCTTGGCGGTTTGCGCCGCGATGCGCCCCAGTACGTCCGTAGGCTTGTTGGTCAGGATTTCCGTGCCTACTTCGGCGTTGGGATTTTTCTTTTTTGCATCCGCAACGCTGATCTCCCTCTTGGGGTCGGCCACTTCCTCGACCACCGTGAGCACCGAAAACACGTCCACCTGGCCGGATTCCGGGTTGAACTTCCCGCGCAGGTCTTCTTCTGACTTGTAAAACTTGCGCGCCGCAACCACCATGGCGTCTTCGATGGCGGAGATCACCACCTCCGGCTCGATATGCTTCTCGCGGCTGAGCATCTCAATTTGTTGGTAAAGAAGATTCGCCATTTCCTGTTCCTAAAATTCGACCACCAAGTTCGCTTTCCGAATCGTCTCCAAGGGTATTTCCACCACTCGTGCTTCCTTGCCCTTCAACTCCATGCGGACTTTTCCTTCCGAGAATCCCTTCAACCGCCCTTCAAAAAACCTGGCCTCGCCGATGGGTTCGTTGGTCGTAATCTTCGCCAGGCGGCCCGTGAAGCGCTCGAAATCCCCGGCCTTTTTCAGCGCGCGATCCAATCCTGGCGAACTGATTTCCAGGATATAGCCCGGGCCGGGTACCAGCTCTTCCACATCCAGAATCACGCTCAACTGCTGGCTGACCCGCTCGCAATCCGCGTGACTGATCTTGGGGAAGGGGTCCGGCGGCGTTCCGCCCGCGGCCGCCTCCGCGGGCTTCGCCGGTGGCAACCGGTCGATGTACACCCGCAGGAAGCGCTGCTTACCGATCTTCCATTCGACATCCAAGACTTCCAAGCCCTCCGAACGTGCTACCCGTTCGGCGGCTTCGCGGACCTTTTCCAAATTCACGCGAAGACTCCCCGGCCTAAGCCGGTCTCAAGCTCGTTCCCACCGGCGGCAACAAAAAAGTGGGCTTGCGCCCACTCTATGGTGCGACCCGTTTCAGAGCGAAGAATAAGTATATTCCCGCAGCACGGTAAAAGCAAGGTACCCAGAAGCCTGGACACAGGAATTCTGGCCGACCCAGGAAGGAGAAGCTCACCATATATCCGTGTCCCTTGATAGGTTCAACCCTTGCGGTCCCTTCATTTGACCCGGGCAAACTGGTTCTTTTTGGCTCCTTTACTATCTTTAATCTTGCTAATGACTTGTAATATTTGCGTGCCCTTGCTTTCCCCATAACCCGCCTCAAGGTATGCTTAGTGTAAGTGTGCGTGTTGAGCGGAGGGAGGGGCTCGGAATGCCCGCCAGGTTTCTATGTCCGCCGATGCTGGGTCGCATCGCAGCGTTGGGGTTTGCCTTTGTTCTTTTGTCGTTTTCTCTTTGGGGTCAGCGACCTGTCACGCCAACTATCGAATCATCTTCCAACCTTGCGAACAATCCTGTATTTGATCTGGACATCTTTGTCCGTGACCACCACGGCAATCCTCTCGATGTTGCGGCTGCCGTTCACCTCTCCTCCGCGCGCGTGAACTATAACGCCGTCTTGCCGACGCAAGGCGCATCCGCGGCCCATTTTTTCAACCTTCCGTTCGGCGAATACGAGGTGGAGGTGACTTGCCCCGGTTTCCGCAAGGTGACAGAACGTTACGCCTCCGAGTTCAGTCGCGGGAGCCTGCCCCTATACATCTATCTCATCCCGGAATCGGGACCAGCTAACCCGCTAGCCCCCTCTGGAGGCCTGGTTCTGGCGCAACAACAGCGTGCAGAAATGCAGTTGGGTATAGCGGCTTTGAACCGCGATCGGTACGAAAGCGCCAGAAAGACTTTTGCCAGGGTCATGCGAAAGGCTCCGAATGACTCCGACGTCGTTTATTTTTGGGGCGTTGCGGAACTCGGTTTGCAGCATCGCGATGTGGCCCGCGAGAGTTTCCAGCGCGCCTTGGCCCTGGATCCCAACAACGATCTGGCTCTCGTTTCCCTTGGCCAAATGCAACTGGATGGAGGGGCGCCGGCGGACGCCGTCATCCCGTTGGAAAAAGCGGTGTCCCTGGGGCACGCAAGCTGGCACGCTGACTTCGAACTGGCCTCCGCCTATTTCCAGCTCCACCGATTGAGAGATGCCGAAACCGCGGCAATACGCGCAGTTTCTCTCGCCAAGGAAAAAGGTGCGACTTCGCTGTACTTGCTCGGGGAAATTCAATACGCCGAGGGCAAGCGTGCTGCTGCGAAACATTCCTGGGAAACTCTTCTTCAGGATTTTCCGAAGGACTCGGCAGTGTTCACAACCAGGAAAATGCTGGAGCGCATTGAAAGCGAAGGGCTGGATTCCGGTCCCCCGTCCGACGCGAGCCTCCCGGCTCCACCCGCGCCGGAGACAAAGCCGGCTACATTCGTTGAACTTCCCTGGGCGCCGCGGGATATCGATGACGCCGCTTACGATCTTGCGCCCGGGGTGAAATGCCAGGTCGGACCCATTTTGGATGGCGCGCTGAACCGCATGAAGACGGAAATGGCCGACTTTGAAAAATTCACGGCCACCGAACACGTCGAACACCAGGAAATTGACCGCTATGGCTGGCCGGGACCCATAAAGTCGTACGATTTCTCGTACGTCGTTTTCGTCCATGCGTTGGGGGAAGACTCGTTCTATCTGGATGAGTACCGCAATGGAGTAGGCACACCGTCGGGCTTTTCAGATGCCATCATTAGTACAGGCCTTAACAGCCTGGGCGTGAATGTCCTGCAACCGTTTTATCGCGACCGCTTTAACTATTCGTGCGAAGGGCTGAGCAATTTGCGCGGGCAAGCGGCCTGGCAAGTCCATTTCGATGAGAAGCGCGACGCGAAGGCAGGAGGAGTACGGATTTGGCGTGAGGGTAATATAACTTATAATATTGCGATCAAGGGACGCATCTGGGTCTCAAGCGCCAGCTATGCAATCCTCCGCGTTGAGACGGATCTCCGGGATCCCATCGCCGGGCTCGGACTCACCAAGGATCATCTCATGGTCGATTATGGCCCCGTCAATTTCTCCACGGGGAATGAGCAACTCTGGCTGCCCTGGAGCGCCGACATGTACATGGAGCTACGCGGCAAGCGCTACCACCACAGGCACTTCCTGAGCGACTATCTGCTCTTTGATGTTGACACGACGCACAGGATCGGAAAACCTGCAGAACCCCCGCCGCCCGTTGAGTCCGCCCCTTAGCCGGCAACAGACCATCGCGCGGAAAACAAAAAAGGGCTGCCGCCTCTTCAGGCCGCAACCCTCTTCCGCTTTGCAATTCTCTGTCGCCGCTGCTTACGGCTTCGGCGCCGGCTTCGGCGTGTTCGCCGCCGGCTTGGTTGCCGGTGCCGTGCCGGCCGCCTTTATCGGATACGCTTGATCGTACAGTTTGATGATTTCCTGGGTGACATCGATATTCGAGGAGGCATACAGAATGGGCGAACTCTGTGCCGATGTATCGAACACTGCCACGTATCCATTCTCGCGTGAATAGCGGTCCAGGACGTCCATCATCTTGCGCCCGATGCGGTCCACCACCTCGCCCTGCGCGGCCTGTGCGTCCTCATTGAGTTCGTTGTTCTTGCGGTCAAGCTGAGCAGCTAGCCGTTGGCCCTGTGTTTGCGCCCGGGCTTTTTGCTCGTCGCTCCAGGTGGTCTGGTTCGCGGCAAGCTGCTGCCGCAGATCGTTGATCTGCTTGTTGAGGTTTTCCAGTTCGTTCTGCCGCGGCGCAAACTGCGACTGCAATTCCGCGGATGCCTGCTTACCCTCGGCGGTGGACGCAATCGCCAGCCGTATGTTGATCACCGCCACTTTTGTCCCGCTGGCGGCGCCCGCCGTCGTGGTCCCCTGCGCCCAGACAGCCGCCGTTCCCAGCAGGCAAGCAACACTCAGCGCAGCCGTGCGAATCATGTTTCTCGAATTCACAGTTTTCTCCTTGTTGTTCTCCGGGCCGCTCATCCAATTCCGCGGTTGAGCGGCGTGGAATGTCAACCCTTTGCGTTGTTAACCGTCGACCGGTCGCAATCTTTTCTGATCCCTGTGGAGCGAAGACAATCGGGTGGTTTGCGAATCCTTCCGGGTTCCCACCTGCGCTCCCGGCACCAGCGTGCCCTCGCGGGCTCCGGCAGCCACAGTACAAACACAAAAGTATAGCGGACTTGTGGATATACCCGCAATCACTATGCCTTCTCGCTCCGTTCCCGCGACTTAATCGCCCGGTCCCCCCGGCTCGCTCTGCTGTTACTTGGGTAAAGCCAGCAGCAGCACGCGGTTGTTATTCTGGTCCGCAATCACCGCCGTGTTGAACCAATTGTCGACCGCCACGGCAAATTGCGATTGGCTGGTGATCCCCAGCGTCTGGCGCGTCTTGAGGTTCTGCACATCGACTATCGAACTCGTATTCGATGTCGAATTGATGGTCAGCAATGTCCCCGTCTGGTAGTTGTAGCCCAGCGAATACGGGTTGAACCCAACCCGGACCGGATTCGCCACCCCGGTATTCGGATCGAACGAATAGACCGCGTTCTGTTGAGTTGATGTCGCGTAGAACACCGCGTCCGAGGGCGTCGGATTGAAGGCGGGCGCCGGGTCGAAGACAATGCCCGTGAGGCTCGCCGTCAGCGAAGCCACCGAAGCGGTCGAGCTGCGAGCCGGCACGGACCCAGAGAGCGTCACCACGTCAATTCCCGCCGAAGCAGTGCTGGTGCCGGTGTTCTGCAGGTTCGTAACTGCCGCAATCGCCTGATCGGGACTGATTGCAATAGCGGTCGGCGGCCCGCTCAAAGCCACGGTTGTCGCCACGGGTACCGTGGTCGTGACGGCTCCCGGCAACAGCACGGTCAGGTCTATCGAAGAGAGGGTGTTCGATCCGGCATTGGCCACTAGCGCCAGCGCGCGATCCTGATCGATCGCCACGCCCCGCGGGGCGAGTCCAACCGCCACGCTGTTGGTGGTCGTCGTGGTTGAGCCGGAAGTGACGGTAATCGGCACCACATAAGCCATATCCGGCGTCGTGCCGCTGTTATTGTAGTTGATGATGGAGGCAGTGCCGTTCGGTGTATCTCCGCTGTTCGCCACAACCGCATATCCCAGCCGCGGGATCACCGCCACTCCGAGCGGATTGTTCCCGACCGTCACCGTCGTCAGCACCGAGCCATAGGGCGCCACGGTCTTATCCGACTTCACGAAGCCTTGCGGATTGATCGTAATCAACGATACGCTGTTGCACGCGTAGTTGGTCACAAAGGCAATGTGCAGAGAATCATCAATGGCTACGCCTTCAGGCCCCTGCGGAAATGTAGCTGTTGGCGCGCATACGGGAGTCAAATTCAGCACGCCCACCGCGTACAAATCGATGGAATTCGACGCCACGCCACCCGCCACCACATCGAGCGCAAAATCATGCGCTACCGTAAACACGGATGCGTCGATGCTTACATTGATTTGGCTATCGGTCGGTTGTCCCAAAACCGTTACGCCGGTCGAGCTGCCGTCCAGTCGAACAACCGGTGTGCCTCCACCGGAAAGGAAACCTTCCCCGTTAATCTGCAATGTCGCCGTCTGCCCCAGTTGCACCGCCTGCGGCATGCAGGAGTTGATCGCGCTGGTCGGATCGCAAGTCGTGGCGGGCGCGCTGCCCAGTGCCGGCTGCGAATTCGGAACCGCCGCGCTGGGACTGGTCACTTGCAGCGTCTGCACGTAGACCTTCTTGAATAGATTGCCGGGATCGAGGTTCATATAGCTGACCGTGTTGCTCCCGGCGTTTGCTGCCAGCACATACCGCGTCTTCGGGTCGTAAATCATCGGGCCGTTGACTGTTACCGCGGTCGTCTGCCCTGCTGGGGTGTAGGAGCCTGAGCCCACCTGCCCCGTCGGGATCGCCGCAATGATGCGGTACGGCGCCGTGCCGGTCCCGGTGAGGGCGGAGCTGCCCGGATTGATCAGCGAAATAGCATTACCCGGATCACTCGGCCCCGAGAGTGTGTTCGGATCATACGCCACCAGCACATTGGTGAACGGATCGAAGGAGATGGAGCGGAAGCCAAGTTCCGGCGCGCCAGCCGGCGTCGGCGTACAGCCGTTGCAGCTTCCAGCCGTCAACGTCAGTGATGACGTCACCGCTTCATCCTGTGTGCCGATGAAAGTAATCTGCGCTGAGCTGGCGTTGGGGTCCGCAAACGCCAACGTGCCGGTAATCGGATTGATGGCCGCGCCAGTCACGTTGGGTGTCACATTAAACGAATAGTACGGCGTGCCATACTGCACCGTCCCCGGATTGCTTGCTGTGTTGGTGTTGTCTTCGTTATCGGCAGAGGACGAGTATTGTGGTTGCGCATACGAGAACGTCCACGCGTCAATCACGCTGCCCGGGATCACCTGGTAAGTACCATTCAAATCCGCCGGCAGTAACCCGGCGATGATTACCGTGCCACCCAAAGCGGGGTTGATCCCATGGGGCGTCAGCGTAACAATCTTTATGATGCCCTCCGTGCGCACCGCGCCGCTGGTGGTCGTCGTTCCCCCTGGGGCGATCTGCGCGGACACACCTTGTTGCAACAGATCCACCACAGTATCCGAGCCCGCACCACCCGGGGTCACATACGCGACCGGCGCTCCCGGTTCCATCACCACTTGCGGCGTGCTTCCCGTGACCATGGAAACCGGCCCGAGCACGCACGGCGGTGTCTGCGCGCTGGAGTTGACGAAGCATGTGTGCGTATCACTGCCGTCCAGGTTCGGGTTCACATCCACAATGAATCCGATATTGGTGTTTTCATACGCCAGAGCCGCCAAGTGTGTCCCGGGATCGACACCGACAGCATACGGCGTCGGCTGGGTCGTTCCCGTCTGTTGCAAAAGTGAATTCAAATCCACGGGAATGGATCCGATGGGCGTGATGTTCATGCGCGAGATCGCATACAGGTACAGCTTGCTGTCTCCGGTGCTGACCACCACTCCCAAGTCCTGGCCGCTGTAGCCCGGAATATTGATCTGATTATCCAGCGCCACACTGGTCGGAGAGCTTCCCGTTGTCATCGTCAAGTTCACCGTCGGCACGGGCGCCGAACCGGTCAGGTCGATCAACTGCAGCGCGTTGGTGCCCTGTTCCGTGAGCACCGCGAAACCCTTCGCCGAGTCCAGAGCAATGCTGCTGGGCAATGCGTTGGCGGCTCCCAGACTAAAACAAGGAGGGTACGAAGACTGTGGGACAGGAGCACCGGCGCAAGGAACGCCCGACGGATTCGGAGTGAAATTCGTGAACGTGGGCTGCACGGCCACGTTGGTTGTCGCCGTCGGGAACGTCGGCTGCGACCCCTGCGGAGCGGTGCTTGTGATCGAGACCTCATAGAGTCCCGGATTCTGCAAAGTGCTTCCCTGCGGGTTACCGACAATTTGGCGTGGACCGGATGAAGGGTATGAACTGCTCGCCGACCCGTCCAGGAGTAATTCCACGATGGGCGAGTTTGTGCCCCCGAAATACCCCCCGTCCACGGTAATGTTGGCGTTCTGGCCTTGCGGAAAGCTGTCGGGCGACACAGCCACCAACGCCGGGCTGGCATACGCAATCGTCAGCGGACAGGAGATGTTGCTCGTGGCGGTTGATCCGTCCGCATTGGGCACGTTGGTGCACGGGAATATCGCCGTCTCACTCCCCGGAATCCCGGTAATTTCGATCTGTGCGATCCCTGGAACCGCCAACTGCACGGAGGTTAGTTCGATTCGCGTCATGATCGAAGCGCCGCAGGTCACCACCGGCGTGACCCCGCTGGCGCTGGCTGTGCAGTACTCCGATGAAATGGGAATCGTAAAGATGTTGGTCGAAACGATGGGAAGCCCCTGCGTTTGCCCGGGCGGAATGAAGAATATCTGCGTCGAGTTGAGCAGGTTCTCGGCGTTTAGATAGATGTTTGCGTACGTGCTGCCCGCCGCGACCGTGGATGGGAAAATCCCCGCAAAGTTGATGGAATTATTCGTGGCGCTGACCAGGTCGATCGTGGCAATGGCGTAGTGCAGAGGATCAACACTCTTCCACATGACCAGGTACACCGTCGTCGGAGGCGTTGATGTGCTTCCTGCGGGTGTGGTGGCGGTTGGTAGCACTGCCGGTGCCGTATAGATTCCGTTGTTGCCTGCATCCATTGTTCCGCAGGTCGGACTGCACGTCACCGCGAGGGGATTAGCCGTATCGTTGTTCGTGTTCGTGGTGTCGCTCGAGTTCGGCTGCACTAAGTTCCAGCTCAGACCAAGCGCCGGCGCATTCTCCAGCGATGCGGTGAAGGCCTCGGTCGCTGGCGGCGTCAATCCCACGGGAATCGTTACCGACAGTGGCGAAAGCGAACCGCGAATCCCGGAATCCAGCGTCACTATGGCGGTTGCGGTCTTCTTGGTGTCCGCGTCCGCTGTCGCGGTAAAAGTGAGCGTGGGCGGGGGGCTCGGAAAATTAGCCAACGTGGGCGCTGTGAAGGTAAGAACATTTGACCCGTTCGTCGTGGTAATCACCCATGTGCCGATCGAACCACCGTTGAGGGTCTCCCCGCTGGTGCAATCTCCCGTCACCGCCGCCGGGTTCGAGTTTGTCGCTGTCGGGTAGGGCGTATAGGAATAAGTACACGGCCAGTTCGTCACCGTCGTGGTCGTACTCCCGGTTACCGTCGCGGTAAACGTCTGCACCTGTCCGGCAATCACGGTTTGCGCGGAAGGACTGACGGTTATCGCGACCACGTTCACGCCTGTACTGCTGCATCCGCCCAAGAACACGGCCGTGCACGCGAATGCCACTACTGCGCAATTTACAAACTTACGCCACTCCATAACGCACTTCTCCTCCATGCCAGTGCCGCGGGTATCCCCCGCGCACCTTGTTACTGAATTCCGATCGATGAATCTCATAACTGTGCTTTCTTCTCTTACCCGCTGCCCAATTCTCCCCTTGGCCCCTCCGCCGGATCGCTGCTTTGCCGCCTCTTTCACTATTTCCCTAAGTTCCGTGCCTGCCCGAAAAAGTCCGCAATCCCGGCATCCCGCTAGAACGTCCGGCTGACCGTGAATCGGAAGGTGCTCCGTGGCTCAAAGTAATCCAGGCGTCCCGGATTCACCAGGTATGGTGAAAGCGGAGTGAGAATAATCGGATCGCAACTGTTGGGCTTCAACGGATCGGTCAGCCCCAGCACGCGGCATTGCAGGTACAGGTTAGTCATATTGATGCTGTCGAAGGGCGCCACGATCGTCTGATGAAACCGCACGGGATTGTAGGCCCAGTAGAGCCGGAAAGGCGCTTGCACGATGGGCAGGTTGATATTGAACTCGATACCCGTGGACGCCCGCGGATGGAAGTTGGTGCCTGGCGCGATTTGCAACTGCGACTGCTGGTTCACCAGCGGGAATTGGGAATTGATGTTCGCCACTCCCGTAGGGTCCAGTCGCAACGCGCTCTTGTCCACGATCCCCGTGGTGCCCGCATCCGCGAACAGCGTCACGCTCACCGGCCCCGCAATGGGGATGCGGTACTCAAAATTCCCCACTCCCTCCATATCGCCACCCGGCCACACGATCGTGTTCACCAGCAGGGGTACGACGAGCGACCCCGTCCCTCCTCGATACGGGAACGATATCGTCTCGTCCACCACGCTGGGGATGTACGTCACCGGCGAAATCCCGCGAATATCAAACCCGCGGATGTCTTGCTCCCCGCCCATGTAGAAGCGGCTGTACGGGGGCACTTCCTTCCCGCCATATCCCGTCGTGAACGCGCCCAGGAACCTCACCCCGACCGCATTCCGCCGCTTATTGATCGGGTGAAAATATTTGAACTCGCCCGTGTTCGTGATGGTGTTGACGTTTCCGCCGATTGGTCCGCCCGTGAAGGCCAGCGAATAGAAGTAACTCTTCCCCGATGTCGCGTTGATGGGGTTGTTGAGGGCGTTGTGATTGATCGTTGCGGTGACCGTGCTGGCCAGGATTCCGTTCAACGCGCTTGGCCCGGCGATGCTCTGATACTGCAATTGTGTGAACAGCAGGTTGGAGGCCTGGTTGTAGGTGGTGATGTCCGTTCGCGTCAAGCCGTACGTCAAACCAAGGCGGGTAAACGCGCGCCGCTTCAGCGGGTAACTCGCAAACATCGTGAATCCGGTGCTGTTCTGGTTGTAGTCCTGAATGTATTGCGGGTTGACGCTGACGGCTGCCCCCGTCAACAGCGCCGCTTGCTGCGCCTGGTTGAATTTGTACAACGACGAAAACACCGTGAAGCCGCTGGAAATGGGGCGGTCAAAGAGGTAGGGTTCCGTGAATCCGAACATTACGCTGCGCTGATACTGCCCCAGTTGCGCCGAAAGGGTCAGCGTTTCGCCCAGTCCCAGGAAATTGTTCGTCTGGTAAGTGAGCCCGACGAATCCTCCCATCAACCCGCTGACGCCCCCCTGCAAGCCAATCGATTGCTTGCCCTTTTCCTTCAACTTCAGCAACAGGTCGACGGTGCCCTCTTTGGGGTTGCGCTTGATTTCCGCGGCCTTGTCCGCATCCAACTTGTCGAAATAGTCCAACTGGTTGAGCCGTAAAATACTGATTTCCCAGGCGTGCTTGTCGAACAGCGAGCCTTCGTCAAGCAGCAACTCGCGCCGGATCACTTTGTCTCGCGTGGTGGTATTTCCGATGAAATCGATGCGCCGGACATAGTACTGCTTGCCTTCCTCGAACTTCATGGTCACGTCAATGCGCTTGGCTTCTTCGTTGATATCCGTTTCCGGGGTGGGCACAAAGTCGATGAAGCCGTAGCGCCCGTAAATCTTTCCGTAATCCTCGAGGGCTTTGCGTATTTTGGCGGAAGAAAAAATGTCTCCCTGTTTCAGCGGGAACACGTTCTTCAGCGCGTCCACCTTCAAGGAAAGGCCCTTGTCCGGATCGCTGCTGGCGATTTTCAACGTGCCCATGCGGTAGCGCTCGCCCTCATCGATCGGGATGGTCATGTTGACCGCTTTCCCTTGTGTTCTTCCCGTCAGGGGCACGCCCAACCGCCAGCCTTCCGTATCGACATTCTCCAGGATGGGGTCCTTCACCAACACCTTGAAGTACCCGTTGTCCGTGTACAACCCACGGATGCCCACTTCGATGTCCTCGATGAGCTTGTCGTGATCGTAGGTCTTGGTGAGCACGTCGATTTCCGTAATGCGCAAGGGAATCGCGTACGGCCGGTCGTTGTGCATCGCCCGGATCAATTTCCTGCGGCTGAAGACGTGGTTCCCCGTGAACTGGATCTTGCCGACTTTGACCTTTGGCCCTTCGTTGATTTTGAAGACCAGAATCACCGCGTTACTCGAGGCAATCCGCTCGTACTGCGGGGTCACCGTGGCGAACTGTCGGCCGTGCTCTCCCAGCAGTTCCTTGAGCACGACTTCCGCTTTCTTGATGCGCGTGGGGTCAAACTGGCTCTCCACCGTCAACCCAACCTTCTTTTCCTTAAAGCGGTCCAGGATGTCGGACTCGGAAATCGACTTGATCCCGTCATAGCGGATGCGGCGGATCACCGGCCGCTCCTTCACTTCCCAGGTAATGATCTTGCCGCCCGGCTTGTCCGCCGAATCTTCCACCTGCAACTTGACATCTTCAAAAAACT
>Ga0326727_10017641_pt1 | contig 14755 bp, 11 predicted proteins | sample MB2enrmetagenome_FD_207643 | JGI IMG/M metagenome (GOLD analysis project Ga0326727, IMG submission 207643) | Lab enriched peat soil microbial communities from McLean, Ithaca, NY, United States - MB29MY | ecosystem: Environmental > Terrestrial > Soil > Wetlands > Peat | place: USA: New York... | reverse complement strand
TATTAAGCACTGGAATAAATCAGGCCGGAAGTTCAAATGGGTGAAGTCGGCAGAACAGATCAATTCCAGCATTGCGAAAGCGCGGATGATGTGATCATGTCAATTGTAAAAGGCAGCACACTAGATTCTCGAGATCGAAGCCCAGTCCAAGGGTTTCCGTGTCGCAGAGCGCGTCCTTGTCGAGTCTAAGGTCGGAGTACTCGAAGCGCGAGTACGAAAGGCCGTGGCCGAAAGGGAAGAGGGGCTCCACGCGTGCGGCGTCGTAGTAGCGGTAGCCTACGAAGATGCCTTCGCGGTACTCGACTCTGCGCGCGTCTCCGGGGAAATTGAGGAATGATGGATTGTCCTCGAGCCGCTTCGGGAAGCTCTCGGCGAGCTTGCCCGAGGGGCTTTGTCTGCCGAAGAGGATGTCGGCGACCGCCCCTCCCCAGGCCTGCCCGCCCAGGTAGGTCTCAAGGACGGCCGGGACTTCGTCGATCCAGGGCATTTCGATCGGGGCTCCGTTGGAAAGGACCACGACGAGGTTCTTCTGGACTGAGGCGATGCTCTCGAGGATGCGGAGGTGGCTCTTCGGCATTCCCAGGCAGGAGCGGTCAATGCCCTCGGACTCCCAGCTCTCGGGCAGGCCGATGAAGAGGACGGCAAGGTCCGAGGCTGCGGCGAGGGCCACGGCCTCGGACGCGAGTGCGGGGTCAGGCTCCTCGCGCGAGAGCGAATAGCCCGCGGCGAACTCGACTGACGAGTCCCCGCAGAGAGCGCGGGCCTCTTCGAGGGCATCGTCGATCCGCGTCGGATTGACGTGCGAGCTTCCTCTGCCCTGGTAGCGGGGGCGGCGCGCGAACTCGCCGATGAAGGCTACACGGCGGCGGCCGGCTATCGGCAGGAGACCGCCCTCGTTCTTAAGGAGGACGATGCCCTCGGCCGCGACGCGGCGGGCGAGCTGGTGGTGGGCTTCAGCGTCGAAGCTCGCGGAGGGCGAGAGGTTGTCCAGGACGCGAAAGCTCACATCGAGTATGCGACTGACCGCGGCGTCGAGGGTTCTCTCGTCGAGGCTGCCATCCTCGACCGCGGCGACGATCTCGGCGTCAGTTATTCCGCCGTCGCCGGGCATGTCGAGGTCCTGCCCCGCCTTGAGTCCCTCGACACGGTCGGCGCAGGCGCCCCAGTCGGTGATGACGATACCCGTGTGTCCCCACTCGCGCTTAAGGACCCGGTCGAGGAGCCAGGCGTTCTCTGAGCAGTAGTGGCCGTTCAGGCGATTGTAGGCGCACATGACCGTCCAGGGCTGGGCCTCCTTGACCGCGGTCTCGAAGGCGGGAAGGTATATCTCGCGGAGGGCGCGCTCATCGACGACCGCGTCGATGGACATGCGCGACTTCTCCTGGTTGTTTGTGGCGAAGTGCTTGATCGAGGCTCCGACGCCCTGGGACTGCACACCCATGATATGGCGCTTGGCGAGTTCGCCGGTCAGGTAGGGATCTTCTGAGAGGTACTCGAAGTTACGGCCGCAGAGGGGACTGCGCTTGATGTTTACCGCGGGGCCCAGGAGTACGCCGACCTGCATGGCCTTGGCCTCGCGGCCGAGGGCCTGGCCGACCTCCTCGACGAGCTCGCGATTCCAGGTCGCGGCGAGGGTTGCGCCCGAGGGGAAACAGGTGGCGGGCGCGCTCTCTCGGAGCCCCGCCTCGTTAGTGTCGTGGACCTGCTTGCGCAGGCCATGGGGACCGTCGGCCATCATCCAGGAGTAGATGCCCAGGCGCTCGAACGACTTAGTGTTCCAGAAGTCGCGGCCTGAGCAGAGTGAAGCCTTCTCTTCGAGGCTTAAGGCTGCGACGATTTTGTCCAGGGCACGCTTCATCGATCCTCTCCTCGGGAGCGCAAGACCGAAAGACGAAGAGACGATAGGCTATCTTCTCCGGCCCGTCGGGTTTCGCAGGACGACCATGTCCGTCTCAGGGGAGAGAGCCTCGAAGAAGCCAAGCGCGGATAATCTCTACGGCGCCATCAAGCGACGTTATCAGAATTCGTGGTAAAAATATTCTGTAAGAGTATTTTGAATCTGTCAACCTGAAATCTTACAGAGCCTTCCGTTGAAATTCTTGGTCGCGGCGCGTAGACTATAGCGAGGAGGCACGCGAATGCCGCAGAAGAAAACGGTCAAGACAGCTAAAGCTACATCGTCTGAGCTCATCGAAGAAGAGATACGGGCTATGGCTAAAAGCATCTACGCGGAACGGGAGGCCAAGGGTCTCGAAGGCGATGAGCTCTCTGATTGGCTCAAGGCGGAGGCCCTGGTCAAGGCCAAATACAAGCTCTAGCTCCGGATCTCCCCTCGTTTTATAGGCAATCGAATCTGGCTGTAGCGAAGTCTCTCTTATCCCGCGTCTTGCACAAGCTGCTGAGTCAAGCCGTTTTGAAGCGGGAAAGTTCGGAGCCGAGCGACTCGCCCAACTCGCCGAGCCTTCCTGCGTGCGCGAGGAGGTTCTTCATCGCGGCGGATATCTCCTGTATGCCGTTGGATATCTCGAGCATTCCGCTCGATACTTCCCCGCTCACGCTCTTGAGTGTCGCCATGGAGCTTCGGATGCTCGAGGAGTTCTCGCTGATCGTGCTGGAGTCGTCCTTCACCGCTGTCGATGCTTCGCGGAGCTCGGTCATCGCCTGGAGTATCTGGTCCCCCCCGGCGCGCAGCTCGCTCATGTTCGAGAAAATTTCGGCGAGCGATGAGCGCAATTCCCTGACTTCCGAGTCGATCGCCTGGAAGGCCGTGTTGGTTTCAGAGCCCGAGCTCGCGGCCTCGTCGATCCGACCGACGATCTCCTTGAGTATCGAGCCTATCTCCTTCGAGTTGGTCGCCGAGGCTTCGGCGAGCTTGCGAATCTCGTCGGCTACGACCGAGAATCCCTTCCCGGCATCGCCCGCATGAGCAGCCTCTATGGCTGCGTTCATGGCGAGGAGGTTCGTCTGGGACGAAATGTTGGAGATGATCGCGGTGATCTCCTTAACGCTGTCGACGCTCTCGTTGATCCTCTTGATCTGGTCGAAGGTCGAGGACATCTTCTCCCCGCTCGCCGCGACCGTTCCCACCAGCTTGTCCATGGCCGCCTGCCTCTGGTCCGCGATCTTCGCGACGCTGTCGATCGAGGCGATCATCTCGGTCACAGAGGCGGTCGATTCCTCGACCATGGCCATCTGATCGCTGATCCTGTCGTTTAGACCGGCGATGCGCTCGCCTATGCCGTCGACTGCTCCTGTGGCTGTCCCGAGGCTCGCGTCCAAGGTAGCCATCTTGCCGGCGATCGATACTCCGTTGTCCCCGATCCCCTTCGCAGAGGCCGAGGCTTCCTCCGCGGTGGCGACGAGGCTCTGCTTCATGGCGATATTCTCTGCCGACACCGACTGTATCTCGCCTATGGAGGAGCTGAGGTCCCGCTCGAAAGATCCGAGGTTGGCGGCGAGGGCGCCTATCTCGTCGGAACTGCCGGATTTCAGCTCGCGCGTCAGGTCCCCGTCCTTCATTGCGCCGATGCTGGCCTCGATGTCCCGTATAGACGCGGATATGCGGGCCACCGCCCGCAGCGTGAACGCTATCGCGGCGCCGACGATGAGCAGCATCGCCGCGATCGCAACCAGGACGCTCCTCGCCTTTATTTTGGCCGTTTCCGCGGCGATTTCTGCGTACTGCTTGTCGATGACCGACGCAGATGTCTCAAGCCCAGAGGTAAGGATCGCGGAGTTCGTTACGAGTTGGCCCATCTGATAATAGAATATGGCGGGATCGATGCGCGAATAGCTCTTCGCCGTGGCCAGGGCGTAGAGTTGGGAGTGAGTGGTACCTGCCTCAGTTTTCATTGTGTCGGCTATCGCGGCAATGGAACTATCGAGCGATTCGTCGTAATCCGCGATGAGCGCCCGGAGCCTGTTTATCGCGTCGAGGGAACTCGCGATCTGGAGGCTCACTGTCGGTAGTTTCTTGAGGCTCTTCACGGCGTCGAAAGCGGCTAGCATATTTCCCTTGGCCGCGGCGTTGGCATCCGCCGCTACCGAGAAATCATTGGCCGTTATCAGGGCGTTCACCTTGACGCTGCGATCGAGTATGGCGTCTCGTAAGACGGAGAGAATTGCGCGTTCCGACTCGATCTTCGTTATCGGCCCGAGGATCGCGAGATATATCGCGATAGCTAGGCCGAAGGCGGCGACGAGGGTGCCGATCACGGAGCTGAGTTTAGTCCTAATAGTCATAGCGAGCGCCTCCGGTGAGAATCTTCCGCAAACGACTTTTAGGCGAGCATAGGAATGTTATTCTACCACGGGATCCGACGACGAAGGGCAAATTTTACTTTATCTTCTTTCTCCGCCTGCGCGCCTGGGCCGCGGCTATGCGGCGCTGCTCGGCCTGTCTCTGCGCTTCGCTTTGGATTTGCATGCTAGCCGGCTTCGCGTTCCGATGTTTCGCGTTAGGCGATTTTATGGTGGTCGATGCGGTCTGTGGCCGTTCCGCCATCGTCGCCGGCACGGCGGCGGGGCTCTTGGACGCCATGGAGCAGAAGACGATGATAAGGACTCCCCCGACTATCATGAGGAATGAGAGAATCTGCCCCATCGATATGTTGGACAGGCTCGTGACGACGTACGTAGGGGCGGACTTATCGCCGAGGATGTATCCCATGCCCTCGTCCGGCTCGCGGAAGTACTCGATGATGAAGCGGATCGCGCCGTAGCCGATGATATAGGCCCCCGTGGCGAAACCACGGAAGCTTTCGCGCTTGCGTACGAAGAGCCACAGGAAGAGCCAGAGGACAATGCCCTCGAAAAACGCTTCGTAGAGCTGGGAAGGGTGCCTTGGCAGGTTCACGAGGTCGTTCATCGACGCGAGGCGCAGCCCCGCTTTGGTGGCCGCGTCCTGTACCCATTGCGCGTCGGCCTTGAAGCGGCCCGCGTCCGGGACGGTTGGGAAGATCATGCCGATGGGCGAAGAGGTGACCTTCCCCCAGAGCTCGCCGTTGATGAAGTTCCCCATGCGCCCGAAGGTATAGCCCAACGGTATGCAGAGCGCGAGCACGTCCGCCCAGTCGAACCAGTGAAATTTTTTCGCGCGGCAATAGATCAGCGTCGCGACTATGACCCCGACGACGCCGCCGTGGTAGGACATGCCCTGGAAGCCGGTCCAATGCCAGTTTTCGTCGAAGGGCCAGAAGACGAGCCAGGGCTTCCCGTGGTAGTAGCCCCATGGATCGTAGACGAGGGTGCCGAAGATGCGCGCACCGATGATGAGTCCGATGATCGCCCAGAAAAAGAAACCCTCCGCGTCTTCGAGGCTCCAGGGCGATCCCCTGCGCTTGGACTCGTAGCGAAAGAGGAGCCAGGCAATCGCGAAGGCGACCGCGTACATAAGGCCGTACCAGCGAAGGGGCAGGCCGGGAATTATCTCGGGATGGATCCAGCTCGGGAATTGCAACGCAGCGGGCATGGGCCCTCCTATAGTGGCTTCTCTATCACGCGTCCCAGGGCTTGGTCGAAGGAGAAGACAACCTTGGCCTTCTTGCTCCGCACCTCGTAGAAGCGGTTGTGGCTCTCGAGGATGACGCCCGGGTAAACCGTGCCTCTGACCCGCACTTCGGAGACGACGTGCGCCTCGAACTTTTCCCGCAGGTCGAATACACGGTGCGTCCTCTTCTCGAGGAGCTTCATCAGTTTTACCTTATCCTGGCGTATGCGGTCGAGCCCCGCGCCCGCCTTTTCGAGGTCGGCCATCGTGCGGTCGGATTGGAGGATGAGGGTCTTAAGCTTCTCTATCTCTCGCTCCTCGGCGTCGATCTGGTCCGCGACGAGGTAGTCCTGGCCGAAGGAAACTTCGGTCTTCGCATAGTTCTCCGAGCCGAGCATCGCTACGTCGACGCCTTTGCGCGCGCGGCACAGGCCTCCGATGAGAGAACCCTTCTCGCCCGACACGACGAGGCGGCCGTTGGTTTTCACGTTGCACAGGACGCAGCCCGTCTTGAGCTTCACGTCCTCGACCGCGAGAAGGAGAGCCTGCTCCGCGAACGCGGCCTCGATGCTCAGTCGCGCTCGGATGGTCCCACGCCTTGCGCCCTTGATGCCCTCGGCGACGCGCACGGTGCCGTCGCTCGACACGAGAGCGGCCTCGACCGCACCGGCTATCGCCACGTCGCCGCTCGCCACAAGCGAGTAGCCCGCCCGAACCGATCCTTTGACCTGGACAGTGCCCGGGAACTTGACATTACCCGTCTCGGGCCCGACATCCCCTTCGGTCGCGTAGCGCTCGCGTATGGAGACGCGACCTCCCGAACCGAAGAGCCCCTCGACGACGAGCTCGCCGCCGAGGGCGGCGACGAAGAGGGTCGATCCGTCATTCTGTTTTTCTTCGCGTATGGTCGCGTCGTGCTCGGGAATCGCGTCGCCGTTCGCGCCGGAGAGCGCCTTCACAGGGCGGCCCATCACGTCGATGCCGTTCTCTCCCTCATCCTTGGCGCGTTCGACCCTGAGGATCGCTTCCTCTGCCGAGACACGGGTCATGGTGTCGCGCTCCTTGAAATCGGCGCGGTTTCCCTCGTGGAGCGTGTAGAGCGCTCCCGAGGCCTGTCTCGTGATCCATTCAACTTTGACGCTGCCGCCCGGGCGGGCGGTCCTTCCCCTGGCCACTACCTGCTTAAGTACCGGTTTTCCCGAGCGGGCGTCGGCGACAGCCTCTCCGACGGCATAGGGCTCGACGCCCGTAGTCACGCCCTTGGCCGCAAGGGCCGCGAGGACCGTCTCGACGGTCAGGCTCTCACCCAGTCCCTCTTCTGCGGTCAGCGATACGTTGGCTGACATCGAATCCGGCGCAACGGCGACCTCGATGGAGGCGTCGCGGAAGCGGACGACGCGGAGGCGCCAGGCTTTGTCCCTCTCGTCGGCGAGTAAGAGCCCTGTCGCGGTGGCGACGAGCTTATCCCGGCCGAAGTCTATGTTCTCGTAGGCCTTGATGACCGGATCGTTGCCCGGGATGCCAGCGAGAGTCTTTCCGAAGACGTCGATTCCGTCCGTCCCGGAGCCCGAGGATGGCAGCTCTCCCAGCTTCTGCCCGAGTTGGACTTGAGCGATTTTGGTCGCCTCTTCGATGGGGAAATCCGCGAGGCTCGGAACGGCCTGGGCGAGGCCCGGATGGGAGGCGAGCTTCTTGCGCAGCTCGGCGGCCTTCTCTTCGGGCATGGCTCCGATCGCGAGGGCCAAGGTTCGGTCCTTGCCCCGCCCCGGCGCGCGGCCCTCGACAAGCTTATAACCCAGGAGCTCGGGGTCCTTGCCCTTGTAGAAATCGAGGACCGCCTTCTTGAGCTCGTCAGGCTTGAAGCCGCGGATATGCGACCCCTTCAACGCCGCGCTCACCATCGAGAGCTCGAGTGGCCTACCCCTTCCTCTCCCTTTCCATATCGAAAGCGTCGCGAGGACGCCGTCGGGGCTGATCTCGACCAAGGCTTTGGCGTCGCGGTCTCGCGAGAGGCTGAAGCTGAACAGGCTCTCCCTCGCCGCGACCGCCTTGGCGAGAGCCGGCGCGAGCTCATCTTCGCCGATGAGCGCGTCCTCGGCAGCACCGAGTTCCTTTGCCTTGGCGAGTATCACAGAAGCGGCCGGGCCGGGAAGCCTCGGGTCGCCCGGCGTGTAAGTGAGGAAGAACGTCGCCCCGTCGGGCGAGCGCTCTACAGACCAAGCGTGCTGCGGTAAGGGAACGACGTCCACCCAGCGCTCACCCATGCGCGCGATTCCGTCCCAGTCGGCGAGGAGCTCGTTTTTATTTCGCATAACGCCTGGACCGACGTAGAAGACGCCATCCTCGGCCGCGGGCTGGAGGGGCTTGCCGAAGATGGTCTTGCCCGCCTTGCCGCTCTTGGCCTGCGATAGGATGCCGAGGCGCTCGCCCCTTTTGGCCCAGCCCGAGCGCAGCACCGTCATGTCGGGGAAGACCTGCTCGCGGCTCTCGCGGCGTTCGGTTGTGACGACCTTCTCGGCCTTGGGCGCGAGGAAGGGGAGGGCGGCCGGTTTCTTGACCGTCTTCTCGACCTTGACGTTCTCGACCTTTACTTTATATAGGATTGGAGGACTCGCCTCAGCGAGGACCGCCGCCGCGAGCTCGGCGAAGTCGGGCGGGACCTTCTGCTCCGACCATTCGGGCATCTCGGGCTGGGGCAGCTCGGGCTCGATGCCCGCCGCGACTATCTCCTTGACTGGGCCCTTGGCGCGGCCGAGCTTCTGTACGAGTTCTTCGGCCCTCTTCGGGTTGAAGCCCGGGATGCGCGCGTCCATGAGAATGCGTTGGACCTTCTCGCCCGTCCACTCGGCCCCATCCTTGTCGGGAGTGAAGGAGATGCTCGCCTCGAGTTCGTCCGGTTCGATCGAGAGCTCGAGGCTGCCCTTCGCTACGCTCGCTTGAGCCATGCCGTGCCCCTAGCCCTCGAATCCCTGCCCGAGGGCCTTCGTGAGCTTGAACTTAAGGAACTGATTCTCCCGCCTGAGTTTGTCGATCTCGAACTGCTGGCTACGCACTGTCTCCACGAGGTCGCCCGTCGAGAGGGCTCCCGAGGAGAGCAGCTCCTCGACGTAGGCCACCTTGGCGCCGAAGTCCGCTTCCGCCTCGAGCTCGGCCGTGCGGAAGCCGCCCTCGATCTCGGAGAGGGAGAGCGACATGTCCTCCTCGTCCTCGGACGACATGAGCTTGTCCGCGACCCGGTAGACGCCCTGCGAGAGCACGGACTGGGGCTTGTAGCGGATTATCGGTATGCGGCTGCCGAGCGCTACGTCCTGCATCTCGTCGCGGTAGAGCACGCCCAGGTGCTCGATGTCGATGTTGAGATACTCCTTGCAGGACCGGCGGATCTTCTGCGCCTTTTCCGCGTCCTTCGGGTCCTCGAGCATGTTCATGAGGAGCCGCGGCCTGAAGCGCGCCATGCGCTCTGTCGCGATCATCCAACGTTCCGGATCGATCTCCTTGACTTGGTCCAGTATCGCGGGGATGTAGGCCGAGCGGAGGCTGGCTCCGTCCTTGCGCAGAGCCTCCATGTGCTCGAATGCCTTTGACTTTTGCCCGAAGGCGCCATAGAGGAGGCGGAAGACTGAGTTCTTGAGGAAGAGGTAGGCGTTGAGCGTGGCGGTGAGGGTCGGCGCTGTGACGACGATCCCGTGGCTGCTCATTAGGAAGAAGTCGAGGATATTCGATCCCGTGCCCGCGCCGAGATCGAGGACGAGGTAGTCGGCATCAATGGACAAAAGGCGCTTTATGAGCTGGTTTTTTTGGGAGCTTTTGATGTTCGCAAGGCCAGGCACCTCGGCGTCGCCGGGAATGAAGCGTAGGTTCGAGTAGTCGGTATCGAGGACGACGCTCTCGAAGCTCGAGGCCGCCCCGGGCCCTGTGAGCGTCGAACTGAGGAAGGTGCCGATGCCCGCCTTGGGCGCCGCAACCCCGAGGATGAGGTGGAGGTTCGATGCCCCGAGGTCGAGGTCCACGAGGACCGTCCTGCGACCGGCCTGGGCGAGGGCTACGGCGAGATTGGCAGCAACCATGGACTTGCCGACCCCGCCCTTGCCACTCGCGATGGGTACGATGTGCATGCGATCAGACCTCGACCCGTTCTATTTCGTCGGGCGATTGGCCCGCAGGTTTAGGCCGGCTGGCCTCGCTCGGGACCGGCTGGCCGATAGATGCGTCTTCGTTCTTCGCGAGGAGAAGGACTGACAGGCTAAGGATATCGACCATGGCTATGAGGAGGGCTAGCCAGAATCCGAGGGCCGGAACGCCCAAGCTTATGCCCCGAGAGGCGGGGTCAGCGGCGACGGCGGCGCCCAAGGGGAGGAAGCAGACGAGACTGGCCGCTTTCCCGAGGAGTAGGAGGGGTCTATAGGAGCCGTATCGCGCCGGATCGAGCCACAGGAAAAAAAAACCCGCAGCGAAGAGGATCTGAGGGGCTGCCGCATAACGCAGCATGCTCGAGACGCTCGAGGAGCCGAGGGCTCCGATACTATAGGCCAGGAAGGCGATCGCGAAAAAGCGAAGCGATTCCGCGATCGCAGCGATGAGGTGGACTGCCTTGCGTCTCATATATCCTTGAAGTGTACTTAGGCCCTGGAAGCCCGTCAAGAAGACTCCCCTTCCGCGTTGCCGAGCGGACATGGCGCAGAGGGCGTTCTCTGTGGTATCTTATTGTCGCGGCAATCCCTCGACGGGCGGCCGGAAAGAGGAATGTACATGAGCATTCGGGATTCTGGACATAAAATGGCCTGGGGCGCCGTAGGCGCGGTCATGGTCCTCGCCGCCGCCTTCGCCCTGTCCGCCCCTCAGGTGGTTGCGCAGGCGGCCGACAAAACCGAAGGCGCTCCGAGCTCCGATCAGGACGCCAGGCGCTACATGGGCGAGCTTAACGACACCTTCCGCTTCATCCTTCAGAACTATGTCGACAAGCCCGAGGCCAAGAAGCTCTACGAAGGCGCAATGAAGGGCATGTTCGAGTCCCTCGGCGATCCTTTCTCGTATTTTCTCGATCAGAGCCAGCTTTCCGACATGACAGACATCACTTCCGGCCAGTTCGGCGGAGTAGGGCTTTATATAGAAAAACAGGAAAAGGACTCGAAAAAGGGCGACGACCACCCCCTCTTCATCGAGGTCGTCTCGCCCATCGAGGACACGCCGGGCGCCAAGTACGGCCTACAGGCGGGCGACCTTATTACAAAGATCGACAGCGAGAGTACCGAGGATCTTTCTGCCACGCAGGCTACGCAGAAAATTCGTGGCCCTGCGGGAACTAAAGTGACTCTCACCATAAGGCGCGGCGAGGCCGAATTCGACGCAACGCTCACGCGCGCGATGATCGATATCCCGACGGTCAAGTACGCCATCATTCCCACGCCCAAGGGCAACATTGGCTACCTGCGCATCATCGAGTTCACCGCTCAGACCAAGCAGGCCTTCGACGAAGCCGTCAAGGGGCTCGACAAGGCGGGCTATCGGGCTCTCATCCTCGACGTGCGCAATGACGGCGGCGGGCTGCTTGACGCCGTGGTTCGCGTGGCTGACGGGTTGCTTGATAAAGGAAGTCTTATCGTCTCTACCCGCGGTAGAGACTCTTTGAACGAGGAAGTGTTTCGCGCCGACTCCGGAGGATCCGTCCTGAAGGAGAAACCGATCATACTCCTCGCCAACAAGGGGTCCGCCTCCGCTTCGGAGATACTGGCGGGGGCGCTCAAGGACAACAAGCGCGCCTACATCGTAGGGGAGAACACCTACGGCAAGGGCTCCGTTCAGCAGATATTTCCGCTCGACGCGACAGGTTTCAGGATGACCATCGCCCGCTACTACACGCCGAGCGACGAGAATATCGACAAGACAGGCATCCCTCCCGACCTTGAGGTCAAGGATCCCGACCTTACCGACGCCGAGACTGCCGACCTCTCCAAGCTCATCGATTCCGGCAAACTCGAAGCCTTCGTCAAGGACAAGCCCAACGCTACGGTCGAGGAGCGCAATGCCTTCGCCTCCGTGCTCGGCAAGTCCTACTCCCTGCCAGATCGTGTGCTTCGTATCCTCGTGAAGAACCAGCTCGAGCTCAAGAAGGCCGCTTCTGTCTACGACCTCGAGTTCGATACGGCCCTCAACGCGGCCATCAAGCTCATCGACGACCCAAACTATGCGAAGCTACTGAATGACGCGAAGTCCGTGCGCGAGCTCGTCGAGGCGAAGAAGGCTGCGGCCGCCCTTAAAGCGCCCGCTGGCGACGCAGCCAAGGCTTCCGGGGCCGCTGCCCAGCCTGTGGGCTCAGATCCTGCCCTGCCTTCCCCCGAGCCCAAGAACTAGGGAAGGCTCCAGGGCCTCGATGCGGCAGTTCATCCTCCCGGCGGATTGGGACGGCGGCCCTACCTGTCGCATCGAAGGCGGCCGTGCCCACTATGTCGCCCGCGTGCTCAGGCTGGGGCCGGGCGACTGTTTCCCGGCGCGGGACTCGGGCGGTGCGCCCTGGTCCTGTACGGTCCTCAGGGCTGAGCCGGACTGTCTCATCCTTTCCGTCTCGGCCGTCGAGGAGACATCTCCCGAGGGCGCGGCTTCCGTTTTTCTCGCCGATGCCTTCCTGAGTCCGCGTATCGTTCTCGTCATGGGCCTGCCCAAGGGCGCTAAGATGGATCTGGTCGTGAGGCAGGCCACAGAAGCGGGCGTTTCGGCCGTCGTTCCCCTCATCTCTGCTCGCTCGACGGCGCGAAGCGAGGAATCCGGCCCCGGACGCCGCACACGCTGGGATCGGGTTGTCAGGGAAGCCCTCCAACAGTCGGGTTCGAGCGTGGTCACGAAGGTACTCGACCCCGTAAGCATGACTGAGCTACCCAAAGCTCTAGACTTCCTCGGCCTGGGACCAGGCTGCCCTCGGATTCTCCTCCATGAAGCTCCCCTTGCGCAGTCTTCGATGCACGGGTATCTTAACCAGGCGCCCGAAGCCCTCGCGCTTTGCGTGGGGCCTGAAGGCGGCTTCTCGCCGGCCGAGGTCGATTTTCTCGCCGTAGCGGGCTTTAAGCCCCTGCGTTTTGCTGGCGCGATCCTGCGGGCCGAGACTGCTGCGCTCTACGCAGTGGCCGCTGCCCAAATCATCCTGTCGGAGCGATCGTCATGGATTCCCAAGCCCCTCTGAACCGCATCTCCGTACTCGGCGTGAGCGTCGACATCCTCCCCGAAGAAGGTGTCGAAGGACTCATCGACCGCTTCGCGGACGGGAAGAACCATCAGATAGTCCTTCTATCACTGTGGGATCTCATGCGCGCCCGCCGCTCGGGCGAGTTCCGCACGATGATCGAGGGCGCGAGCCTCGTGCTCCCAATATCGCTTTCCATAGTTAAAGGCGCCCGCTTCCTTCATAGGGCTGAGCCAGTCCGCTATATGCCTTTCGATTTTGTCGTCAAATTCCTCGCCGCCCTCGAGCAGCGGGGCAAGTCGGTCTATCTCCTCGGGGGCTCGCGTTCGAGCATCCAGAAGGCCGAGGGCAATATCAAGTCCACCTTTCCCGGCCTCCGCGTCGTCGGGCGCTACGCCGGGCGCTATCCGAAGCAGGTCGAAGGAGCGATCATCGAAGCGGTCAAGAAGGCCACGCCGACCCTTCTCCTTGTCGGCAAGGGCGTTCCCGGGCGTGAGCGTTGGATTCCCCGCAATCTTGCCCATTTCAATTCGGGCGTCTACCTCTGGTGCTCCGACCTCTTCGAGATCTTCGCCGAGCGCCGTTCCAAGCCCTCGCGCCGCCTGTTCCGCAAGGGCCTCGAGTGGCTACCCTCGTCCATCATCCGGCCCTGGAAGTGGTATCGCGCCTTCATTTATATATGGTATTGTGCCTTGCTCCTCGTCGCCCGCCTGTGCAGAGAATAGCCCGTTGCCCCTCATAGACGATCGTCTACGAGGAAAACGCTCAAAAGGGCGATCGTCTATTTGCTTCTCGCCGATTCATGCCCTAATATCCAATTCTTACAATGGAAACGATTCTGCTTGCAGCGAACGATCCCCAGGAGGCCAGGAATTTGTCGTCCTTCCTGGCGGAAGAGTATCGGGTGCTCCATTGCTCCGAGATCGTCCGCGCTCCTGAAGTCGCGAGGCGCTGTGCCCCCGCGGTAGTCCTCCTCAGCTTCCCACCGGGCTACGAGTCCCGCGCCGAGCTCATACGCAAGACTGCGGCTCGGAGCGGAGGTGCGCCCCTCCTCGTCATGGCACAGGAGGCCTCTCCCCCTGTCGTCGTCAACTGTCTGCGTTCGGGCGCATTCGATTTCATCACAAAGCCCTACAGCCTCGAGGACCTGCGCGCGAGCATCGCCTCAGCCCTCGCACCGATGCGCCGCTGCGCGAAGGGCTCGGGGGCCTTCCTTGGGTCTAGCCCTGCGATCCGCGCAGTCGAAGAGCTGGTGCGTCTCTATTCCGACTCCGCCTATCCAGTCCTCATCTTCGGCGAAAGCGGCACGGGCAAGGAGATAGCCGCGCGTGCCCTGCGCGATTTCTCGGGACGGAACGGCCCTTTCATCGCCCGTAACTGCGCCGCCATTCCCGACCTCTTGGCCGAGAGCGAACTCTTTGGCACTGAGCGCGGGGCATTCACGGACGCCGTCGCCAAGCCCGGGGCTTTCGAGCTTGCCTCAGGCGGGCTTCTCTTCCTCGACGAGATAGGGGAGGCTAGCCTGCCTTTCCAGGCCAAGCTCTTGCGCGTGCTCGAGACCGAGGAGTTCTGGCGTTTAGGCGGGCGAACGAGCATCGCCGCGAACTTCCGCTTCGTATCGGCCACCGGTCGCGACCTGGCAAAGGCTGTGCAGGAGGGGCGCTTCCGCTCCGATCTTTTGTACCGCATCAATACCTTGGTCATCGAGATGCCGTCCCTGCGTACGAGGCGCGAGGATATAGTCGAGCTCGCCTCGCACTTCGCTCTCCTCGGCTCGCGCGGCCGCGTCTCTGTCGGTCTGGATGCTATGGACAAGCTCGTGGCCTACGATTGGCCTGGTAACGTTCGAGAGCTGCGCAATATCGTGCATCGCGCCCTCGTGCTGGCTGGCAAGGTCGACGAGCTTCAGGCCAAGCACATCGTGTTCTGAGAAGAGGAGGAAGGGGAGCCCTGAAAGGACAGATAAAATAAAATGAACAATTATCTACCAGCTATGCTGGTAGCTTGAAAAGGTTATACCGGATTTTAAGATAAAATCCTCCTTGGCGCACCAAGCCGAAGGAGGATTGAGTAATGAGCACTTTCAAGTTAGC
>Ga0326727_10017640_pt1 | contig 14756 bp, 12 predicted proteins | sample MB2enrmetagenome_FD_207643 | JGI IMG/M metagenome (GOLD analysis project Ga0326727, IMG submission 207643) | Lab enriched peat soil microbial communities from McLean, Ithaca, NY, United States - MB29MY | ecosystem: Environmental > Terrestrial > Soil > Wetlands > Peat | place: USA: New York... | reverse complement strand
TGATCGTCTTGGCGACCGGACCCAAGTCCTCGACCGGCGCCAGCATGTCGGCAAGCTGTTCCTGCCGTTCTCCAAGTCGATGGCGGAATCGGTAGATGTTGCCGGTGCACGAACACGTATCGGCGACCTCGAGCAGCTGTTCGGCCGTCAGCTGGGCGCCGATGGCCGCCCGGCGGACGGGCAGGCGGACATCGTGCAATCCACTGAACGGCGGAGATAAGCCTTGACCGAGCGTTTCGGTCATCTCGGAGACGAGCTTGAGATCGGCGCGAATGCGGTCGGCGTCGATGGACGGTTCCAGGCTACGTGCCAGTTCCTTGCCGAGCGAAGTGGCTGCATATCCGGCCAGGAGTTCGCAAACCTTGCCGAATTCGAGGAGTTCGAGAGTATGTGCATCCATCCGCAGCGTGGCGTTCATGACCCGGTGGACAGTGCCCACGCGGGAAGGGTTCGGAGCTTAACCTGTCGCTCAATTAAGGAATTGTACCGGCAGGAAGTGACACTGCCTATTCGGCCACGCGTCTGGAGATGAACCAGTGCACAGGGGCAGGCCGTTCTGCCCCGAATACAAGGCGAACGCGGAGAACCCGCGGATCGCCGACGGACGTGAGATTTTCAGACAGCCACCGCCTCAACTTCCAAGGGCGGCTTCAATTTCGGTTCCGTGCGGCGTGCCTGCTCCTCGCGCAAGATCGCCAGCAGGTCATCGCGCAGGGCCAAATCCCGCGGACCACGGCGGTCCCATTCGTGGATGACGTGCGAGGTGGCAGGATTCAAGCCGGCGACGCGGTGCAGCCAGTTGATGCCGGCATCGATAGTCAGGTGCTCGGTACGCGGATGGTTCCAGGCGAGGTGCGTCGCCAGACAACCCATGGGCACGGATTTCGTGAAGCAACCATGGATCAGCAAAGGACTTCCGCGCTCGAGGAGCTCGATCAGCCGCGCCAGGCCCGTGTCGGTCATGTTGGGTAGCCAGGCGTTTCGTAGCTCCAGCATGCATTCGGTGGTGAGCATCGGTAACTCCTCGAATTGAATATCCGCCGAACGGACACTTGCTCGCACCGCTTAGCGGGGAACCTATTGTACCGGATCGCTCCGGAGAAAAAAAGCCACCGATGTGTGAACAAACGTACCGGATGTCGAGATGGGTAGCCGGCGAAAAACCCCGCCGTTCGCGGGAGCGAAGCGGCGGGGCCGGAACAGAGAAGAGGCCGTTAAGATGGGGATGAGGGTAACCCTTGTCCCCGGGGCTGTCAACCGGAATTCTGGAAATTGGCGGTAGGCAGGATAGATTGGGCCAGCAGTTTCCGCCGCGATCGTTGCAATTGCTACTGGCGCCCGATCGCGTACAGAGCGCCGAAACCCCGCAGGTAAATCCGACCGCCCGCTATGGCAGGAGATGCCGTAAACTGATCCGGCAGCTTGTTTTCCGCAATCTTCTCAAATGTTCGCCCCGCCTTCACGACCGTCACGACGCCGTCGCGTGCTGTCAGGTAGATCTTGCCGTCGGCATAGACGGGAGATGCGCGATAACGGGACCGGTGAATCGACTGGTCGAACAGGTCCCCGCCCCCCTTGGCGTCGATGCCGGTGAAGTTGCCGTTCTCGTCACAGAGGTAAACGACGCCGTCGTAAACGAGCGGGCAGGGTACGTCGGGCGTATTCTTCGGGCGTCGCCATTGCTCGCCGCTGTCGCCCGTTTTGATGAAGCCGGTCGAGTCCGGCTTCACTCCGACCACCGGCCCTCGCTTGGCCGTCGGCACGACAATCAGGTCCTTGTACGCCACGGGTGAGGCGACGAAGCGGAAGTACCGGTTGTAGCGGTCTCCCTTGGGGTTCAGATCGCCCAGCCGCCACAGTTCCTTGCCGTTCTCAAGACTATGAGCCGTCGTGTAGTCGTTGCCGTGAACGACCAGGTAGGCTGACGAGCCGTTCTGCCACAGCACCGGCGACGCGTACGACTGCTCGCATTCGACGATGCCGTCGCTTTGCCGCTCGACTTTCCAGACATCGGCGCCTGTCTTCTTGTCGAGCGCGATCACCCAGTGCCCGCCGGAGTGGAGGAGCGCCAGGTACAGCTTGTCCTCAAAAAGCACCGGGCTACTGTGCATGCCGAATTGAATGTTGAACTTGCCGTATCGTTCCTGAGCGTTGAATTTCCAGATTTCCTTGCCGCTGAAATCGTAGCAGCCAAGATCGCCGGTGCCGACGAAGGCATAAACATATTTGCCGTCGGTGCTTGGCGACGCCGAGGCGCCGTTGCCCTCATCGCCGCGGGCGCGGACTTTGCCGCTGCCGACTTTCCGTCGCCATAGTTCCTTACCCGCTGTGCTGACGCAGAGCAGAACAAGATCGTCTTGGTCCGCACTAGTCAAAAAAATGCGATCGCCCCAGACGACCGGCGTTGCACTGCCCATTCCCGGCAGCGGTAATTTCCAGGCGATATTCCGGTCCGGTCCCCACTCAGCCGGTAGCCCGTGCTCGTTACTAACGCCATCATGCTCGGGACCACGCCATTCGGGCCAGTTCTCAATCGTCGGGGCCGGGGCAGACAAGAACAGCGGTGCAAGAGCGACAAGAAGGGAATTCACGATGCGTGGTCCTCGCTGATCAGGTCGAGCGGGCGCAGGCGGGCGGACGGAAAGCACGATGATTGATTGTAGAAAGGGCTCGAGACGGTGCAAGCGGAGGAGAGCCGACTTGCAGCAGCGTCAAAAGTCTCGGGTGCCGCCAAAAGTCGCTAATTCAGCCGCCAAAAATCCCCTGAGTTCGGATGATCAAGCGTTGCGACTGCGTCGCGCCGGTCGAGGAGCGAACCGTAAGATCGAACACACCCGTCTTATTCGGGGTGGTCAATCGCCAAGTGACCGGGCTGATCGGCCTGTTCGCGTTGGCCGGCAATGGCGGCACGGCTTGCGTCCACTTACCCGACGCGACCGTGAAACCCGCAGGTGCTTGCAGCGTCACTTCCTGGTTGGCAATCGGTTCGCGAACATAGGCGGTTACTGTTAATTCTCCTCCCGGTGCGAACGAGCCGCCGATGCTGAGTGCCAACTGCCCGCCGCCTTCGCTTCCTGCGACATTGCCCAGACCATAGGCGAAGCCGACCTCGCGCGCGCCGCCCGGAGCGAGCGGCCGTTCGTTCCAGTACATCGTCACCGCGGAGTCCGGCTTGGGCAGCGCTTTGATCGGCAGCACCGGCACATCCCACAGGGTTTTCTCCTGTTTGCAGCGAGGGTCGCGGTCCGCTAGTTCGGGATTGGGCCAAGCTCCCAAGGTCACTCTGTCCGGCGGCTGCAATCCGCCACCCGGACGCAATAGCAGTCGCGCGACGGTGCCGGGATTGTCCAGGTGCGGATTTTCGCAGGCTTCGATGTATTGCGGGATTTCTCCCCCGCGAAGATCGAGCATTGTATCGCAGAGTTGCCGTGTTCCCGGGATGAGGAACGGCGCACCGTCGTTCTTTCCGATGAACGTGTCCAACAAGAAGCGCAAGCCGACGCGATGCACATGCGTATCTCTGTTTTCCATGCGGTAACGAACCACGCACGTATCGCAATCGCTGTATTGTTCACCGGCCACCAATTCGACAATCTGAGTGATTTCGACATGCTCTCTGTCATATACCCACGTGGATCGGCGACCGGTGCGCTCCGTGCCGTCCGCAGTCTTGCCAAGCTCCTCGTCCTGTATCAACCACCGGCCGGGCCAGTCCCCCAGTTCTTGGCCGTCCAGGGTTCGAAATGGTCGCTCACCGAAGATCCACTCGTCTCCGTCCAGGCGAACGACGGTGTTGTTCGTTTCGCCGTGCGGCGCGCACGTGAGCTTCAAATCTCCTTCGGAGCTGCCGCGGCCAGCCATCACGAGGCCGAAGCGCATGCTCGGTTCCCAATATGCCTGGTGCATCGGGCCCGCGCTGCCAGCGTTGCGCGGCTTAACTCCGCCCGATCCGAGACCGACGATGCTCTCCTGATCGTGAAAACGTAGCTCGAGGCGTGCTACCGACGAGAATCGCCCGACGTGAGGCGCGCTCAGCAGATCGTGGATCAGCACCACGACGAAGCCGATCGTTACCAGTGCGAGCGGCAGGAGGGTGCTGAAGCGGCGACTTCGCGTTTTCGTTTTGCGGAGATCTACGGTACCGGTATCTACATGCACCGGCATCGCCATCGGCACTGGCGCAGACGTCGGCTCAACCGGCATCGCCTCAACCGTCGGCGCCTGGAACAAATCGAGTTTTCCGGCACGCATGGATCCGCCGACGGCGAGAGTGACCGGCACCACGAAGCGTTGGTTGCCGTTGGCCGTGATGGTCAGTTTTGCGTGCATCAACTCGCCGGGCCGATCCGGGACGGCGGATATGACGAGACGGATGTTGGCCAACCGTCCGTCGGTCTGGACCCGGCCGACTTCGAGCCACGGCCGATCGCTGACGGCGTGGGCATACACCGGCCGCTTTTCTTTGGCGAAGATTTGCAGCGAGTGCTGCAAGCTATCTCCCGGATCGCCGACGAAGTTGACTGCCTCTTCGCTGAGCTCCAGACGAGGAGGATTCGTCAGGCCGAGCGCTTCGAAGAATTGCTGCACTGCTCCCAGGCCGCTGGCCGGGGGTCCCTGAACCGGATATTCCCAGCCGTTCGCCTGGTACCAGAATGCAATCGCACCCGACTCGAAATGGCGGGCTGCTTCTCGTGGATTAGCTTTCGCTTTCTCGGCGACCTGGCGCGGCGTGATCGCGCCGGCGAGTACTCCGTCCGAAAACGCGATGGCGGGCACATCGCAACGTACGAGGATCGTCGCCTCGCCGCCGCTCGATTCCAGAACCAGCCTTCCTTCCAGCGGTTTCGGCCCGGCTCGCAGCGCTTTGCCGCGAACTCGAACCGGGATGACCGCGTCGTGAACGAACTGAAAGACCTTGCTGGCAGCGCCTTCTCCCTCTCCGAGCGTGAGCCAGACACAATAAGCGGTAATGCTGCCGGTCACCAGACGCATGCCCTGGTTCGACAGGTGCAATAGAAATCGAGGCTCTTGGCCGATGTGCAGAGAACCGAGATTCACCTGCGTCGGTTCGACTTTCAACATCGCGGGCAAGACAGACTTGGCCGGCAGCGCGGCGATCAACTGATCGAGTCCTTGATCAGCGTCTGTCGAGCGTCCAGCCTCGCGAGCAGTCTGCGCCAGATCGCCGCGGCCAAGTCCACTTAGGAAGCTGGTCAGATCGCCGTTCTTAAGCAAGCCGCGGGCCACGTCCCATTCGTCGAAGCACGCGATCGTCAGTTCGTCGAAACTACGGCACGTGCGTCCGGACGGGAAAACGAAAGGAAACGGAAAGTCCGATCGAGCCGCTTCGACTCGAAGCGGACGGCCATTCTTGAGAGCAGCGCCATCCGCGTAACAATAAAGTGCTTCGGCGGGGTTCAGGCGCGAACAGGTTGGGCAGACTAGCGGCATGGAAAAAGATGGCCCCCGATCGGGATGCCGTGCGTCTCTATCTACCTCCAAGCCATCCCTGACTCGTGCATTACCGGGCGTGAGAGATATCGGCGATATTTCGCAATCTTGATGCAGACGGCGACCTTCTGTCAATTACCGCGCGCGGAGCGCGTCGTGTACGCCGAAAGCATCTCCTAAAACAGTCACTCGCTCGCAGGCGGTTCGCTTGTCGCGCCGGGCAAGCGGAGTATCGGTCCGCTGCCGATCCCCCCGCGAAGCGGAGTTGTCCGCGGTCGAGCGGGTTTTGCCGGCGTCTCTGGTATCTCCTCCGCCTCCGGCTCGGCTTCAACGGCTGGCGGCTCTTCCTTGGCGACCAGGGCCTTGAGCGAGAGCGATATCCTCTTTTGCGCCGGATCTACGTTCAATACTTTTACTTCTACTTCCTGGCCCGGCTGGACAACGTCGGCGACACGGCGGACTCGTTGCGGCGCCAGTTCAGAGAGGTGAATGAGCCCCTCGACACCCGGTTCGAGCTCGACAAATGCACCGAAATCCATGAGCCGCGTAACCTTGCCGCTCACGGTTCTTCCGGAGGCATACTTGTCAGCCGCGTTGTCCCAGGGGCTGGCCATGAGCTGCTTCATGCCGAGACCGATCTTGCGCGTCTCGCCGTCGATCTTCAAAACAACCACTTTGACCTTCTGCCCGGGTTGAACAAGAGTGCCGGCGTCCTGCACGCGCTGCCAGCTCAATTCGCTGATATGGACGAGCCCGTCGAGACCACCCAGGTCGACAAAGGCGCCGAACTCGCGCACCGAACGCACGATGCCTTCGCGAACCTGGCCGACGGCAAGCTCCTTCCAGAGACGGTCGCGATTTTCTTCGCGTTCTTTCTCCAGCAAGGCGCGCCGGCTGAGGACGAGGTTGCGCTCTTCCTTGTCGACTTCGGTCACCAGGCAGAGCAAACGCTGATTGACGAACTGTTCGGCATCTTCGACACGATATAGGTCGATCTGGCTGATCGGCAGGAATCCGCGAATGCCGTTGACGTCGACGGACAGGCCGCCCTTGTTCGTTTCGGTGACACGGGCTTCGACGGTCTGGCCAACGGCCACGCTGGACCAGTCGGCTTCGATAGCAGCGCCCTTGCGAGATAGCAAAAGAACGCCATTGGCGCCGTCGAAGCCCTCGTCGTCCACTTCAGTACCAAGCGGCGGCACACCCTCGGGAAATTGCAAGACCGGCAGCACGCCTTGTGTTCTGCCACCCGGCAAGTCGATGAACACGTCCTGTCCGTGCACGCGGAAGACGCGGCCCTTCTTCGGTGCATTATCGCCAGGCTTGGCCCGCCGCGCCTGCGGCGCGGCTTCGGCGAAGAGGTCCTTGTCCGAGAATTCGCCCATGGCCTCTTCGAGCTGCCTCTCCAGGTCGGCGTCGAACGCGCCAATCTTGCCGCCGAATCCGTAGGACTGCTCCTGCTGCAGAGACGGCACCTTTCCGGGGTTTACGGCGGGTCGGGCCGCGGCCTTGTCGCGCATGAGCTGAATACGGTCCGGCTTGGCCGGCTTCGCTTCGGGCTGGGGCACTGGAGTTGGCGGGATCTCGGGCTTTTCGGCTTCGCTCATCGTTACACCTGCTTCGACATGCATATCGCCGCCATCGGCGGCCCACAAGATTTTATTCTAGCGGATGAAGGCTCCGGCCGAGCTCCGGGGGATCACGCAGCTCGGCAGAGGTTCCGGTCCAAATGGAGGGCAGTTGTCCCGTACCTAGTATTATTCGACCGATCGCGACGATTGTATGGATTATGCGGGACACAGCGGACGGCGGAGGCGACTTTTCGTCCTACGTATGGTTATCTCTGTTTACCAGGGTTACCGAAACAGCTTATTGTACCGAAGGATTTGAAATTCGGACTCTCCTCACGGAGTTGCGACCATGAGTCTGTCGGTCAACCCTGTGAACCTGAACGTCACGCTGCCGCTGCAAATCGATTTTAATTATAATTCTCCCCGGGTGAGCGACAACGTTCCCTCGCGAAACACACAGAGCACGAGCACACAGACCGATAGCACTGCGACTGTATCCGGCAGCGGCTCGTTTCTCAGCCGACTCGCCGAACTGAAGGTGGCGCAACCGCAAACATTCCAGAACGCACTCACACAAGCAGCCAGCGGACTGTCGGCCGCTGCCAATCAAGCCGGAACGTCGACGCCGCAAGGTCAAATCCTCGCGAAGTCTGCTGCTCAGATTCAGCAAGTCGCGAACACCGGCGATGTCTCGCAATTACAGCCGACTGCCGTAGCGAACGCGGTCCAGCGAGTTTATGGTCCGAACCAGGCCGATGCCGGCCAGGGCGTTCTTTCCTTGCTAAGCAATACGAATCAGTCGTCCACCGGCAGCAATTCCACTGCCGCAGCGGTCCGTTCGATTTTCAGCTCGTCGGAGCAGGAAAGTTCGGCTGCAAGCAGCGTCGGCCAGATCATCACGAACGTGTTGCAGAATTTGCACAAAGCGCTATCGCAATAACGATCCCCTTTCGATCGGGCCTCAATTCTTCCGATCGGCCGTTCGGGCCGATCGATTTTGCTGGAACAAAAGCCAGTATTCTTGCAGCTCGAAGCGATTGCTTTGCAAGGACTTGCAAAGCATACGGGCCAGCCCTGCGCGATCTGGCGGATTGTATTCAGACGGCGCAGCTGCTAGAACGGTTGCTTAACCTGCGCGTGCACGCATGGACGATTCGTAGGTCTGCCCTGGGAGGGGCATTCCCGTGAGTTACCTGAGGCTCAGCCTGGCAGAGTACCGCGTCATCCGTCGCGAGTGCCTTCGGCTCAATCTTGCGCATCACTCACGTTCGGGCTTCCGGCAAGGGCTGATGGCTGCCTTGGCCGATCACTCCAGTCTGCTGGCTCACAAGATCAGTCGGCTACGCCGGTCGCAACTCAAACTGCTTCACGAACACTTCCGCGGTCGTGACGATGTGTTCGCTCGGGAAGGGTCCGTCGAATTATCGCCGGAGGAATGGGTCGCTTTTGCCGAAGCCTGCGTCTCCTACCCCCTGCCAGTGAGATTCGTTCGGCCGTTCCGACACATGCTGATCGAGCTTTTTCATGACGCGTCGCCGAATCTGGCGCGAAAACTGGAAGGCCTGAGCGCACGCCAATTTGAGCAGCTTTACGAACTCGCGACCGAACACAAGCGCGGCTCGGCGTGATCCGCCGCCGCACGTGTCTCAGCTTTGGTCGGCCGTCCGAGAGTCCTCGATCTTAGCGGGCGGCGTTTCAGCATCCTGGACTCCGCGATCGGCGCCCGCCAGCGCGTCGACGTCAAGCCCGTCCGGCAGGCTGAACAACCCTTCTCGAACGCGTTTGATAATCCCCTTGGCGATGAGTCCACGCGTTCCATAAAGGATATAGTGGACCTTGTGATTATCCGGATAGGGATAGCCCTTCATGCCGAACACCTCCGGGTGCGTTTGCCAAACGGCGACGGAAATGTCATTGAGGGTGAACGGTTGTGCGATTGTTCGTGCAACACGCAAGAGAGTCAGCCAATGACCGCTCGACCGCAGCCGAGTTATAGCCCGGCGGCGCGACCGGTCCCGGCCTTCGAGTTCAGCGCGATCGGTGTCGGCCGCGTAATCCCAGAGGCTCACTTGTTGGCTCATGGCAATCCCTCTCGGAGCCGGGCGGTTCAATAAACTGTAAGCAAGTGGTAAGTTAACTTTCGATGGAAGGTGATACAAGCACGGTAGCTTATTCGGGTCATCCGAGGGTGTTCCGGTCTTTCCGTTTGGCTAAGTTAAACGCATGAGACGCACACTACGCTTCCACAGTTACGACGATGTCCTGGCCGATGCCGAATCCCTGATGGGAAATGGATACGAACGGGAGGGGAATTGGAATCTTGGCCAGATCTGTACGCATCTCAGCAAGACGATGAATTCTTCGTTGGACGGTTTTCCAAAGCTGCTGCCCTGGCCGGTGAGGCTGTTGATTCGGACGGTCGCCTTGCGCGGCATTCTACAGCACAAGCAGTTCGACCGGCGCGTCGCCGCTCCGTCCTACTTGATGCCGCCCGAGACCGAGGATGACAAGCAGGGGCTGGAAGAATTGCGCCGGGCGCTCACTCGCCTGAAGGACCACACCGGTGAATTGAAGACTCACGCTGCCTTCGGCAAATTGACGCCACAGCAGTGGTTCGATCTTCACTTGTGGCACTGCGAGCATCACTTGAGCTTTCTAAGTCTGAAGAAGGGTGCCGCGCCGGCTACCTGACATGTCATTTCACGCGACTGCGCCATCGATTGAGCGTCCATGCAAGAGTGCCTTTAACGCTGCGATCAATTTGTCGAGCGGACAAGGTTTGATCACCAGCGCACACGCCCCCGGGGCCAGCAACTCGTCTTCGGAGTAATCACCGGAGAAGGCCGTGTGGTAGCAGATTGGAATGCCCGGCCGGATACGTCGGAGTTCTCGCAGCGTTGCCGGGCCGTCCATGTCGGGCATGAGGACGTCGAGCAGAACCACGCCGATGGCCGCCGTGTGAGAGCGCAAAAGTTCAACTGCCTGGCTGCCGGTTTTTGCGACGATAACCGCAAAACCGTGCCCGGTCAGAGCTGTCTCCAGCAGGCGGCGGACTGCAGCGTCGTCATCGACGATGAGCACGCCGGGCGGACGAGTTGAGTCACTCATCGTCTGACAGATCCGTCACAATAGATACGGCGAGTTGCGAAGGCTGAGCGCGCTCTCAGCTCCAAGCGATGCAGGGCGGCCGTCGTGGCCGCCGAAGATGAAATGGTCCGACAAGGACGACCGATGGCCCGCCCCTGGCATGAGGCGGATTCGGCGCGCGGAGCGACTTCTGTTTAGCTGCTTAAGCGATAGCAGTCAACCACGAAAGTAGGACTTGATTTTATGAAGAGTCATGAGACGTTGATGCATTGACAGCCCGCTATCACTGAATGTTCCACTTCGAGCACTCTTCTCCTCTCCGATTTATGGCCGAAGAACCGCCGGGTGCAGATACCTAGTTTGCGCAAGCACTCTTAACCCCGGATCGATCATCAGTCTCTAAAATGGTCCCGGGCCGTTCTGCGTGGCATTCGGTTCGCACCCCGCTGCAAGGAAACTTCCATGTACCGCATCCTTGGTTTCTCAACTCTCTTCATCAGTTTCCCTCTGGCCATTGCGCTAGCGGCCGATGATGCCGCGAAAGCGAAGCCGCAGGCCCGTGGGGAGGTCAAGCTCACGGAAGAGGGGTTAAAGGTGCATCGCGCCGGATTGCTGATCGACGGGCACAACGATTTGCCGTGGATGTTTCGCGAGAAAAAAGACCCCTCTTTTCTTGTAATTGACATAAACAAGCCACAGCCGGCTCTCAACACGGACATCCCGCGCTTGCGAAAGGGTGGTGTCGGCGCGCAATTCTGGTCAGCATTCGTTCCGGCGTCCTTTGGCAAAAAAGGCATCGCCGTCCGCGAAACGCTGGAGCAGATCGACATCATTCATCGCATGGTGCGAGCCTATCCCGACACGTTTGAAATGGCCTCGACGGCCGATGACATCGTTCGCATCCACGCCAAGGGGAAGATCGCGTCGATGGTTGGCGTCGAAGGTGGCCATTCGATCGACAACTCGCTGGCTGTGCTGCGCATGCTCTATCCGCTCGGCGTCCGCTACATGACCCTGACGCATTCGGAGACGCTCGACTGGGCTGACTCCGCCACCGACAAGCCGAAGAGTCATGGACTCAGCAAATTCGGCGAGCAAGTCGTGCGCGAAATGAACAAGCTCGGCATGCTGGTCGATATCTCACATGTTTCCGCCGAGACGATGCGGCACGCGATCCGAGTCAGCAGGGCGCCGGTGATTGCATCGCATTCTTCGGCGTTTGCGGTCGCCAATCATCCGCGCAACGTTCCGGACGATGTGCTGAAAATGATCAAGGAACGCGACGGCGTCGTTATGGTGAATTTCTTCTCCGGCTTCGTAGTTCCGGAAGCTGCACGCCTTTCACAGGACATGTTCCAGGTCATGCGTGAGCTGCAGGCGAAGTATCCCAACGAAAACGACTTCTCGAACGCGATGCGCCAGTACGGCAAGGAGCACCCACTGCCGGCCGGTACGGTTCACGACGTTGTCGATCACATCGAGCACATCATTCAAATCGCCGGCGTAGAACACGTCGGCCTCGGCTCAGATTTCGATGGCGTGACACAGTTACCGGTGCAGCTCAAGGACGTCTCGTGCTACCCGTATATCACTCAGGAGCTGCTCAATCGCGGTCACAGCGCCGAGGAAATTCACAAGGTAATGGGTGCCAACGTCCTGCGCGTGATGCGCAAGGCGGAACAAGTCGCTCGGCAGATGAACGCGCCAGGCGCTTCGGTTTCCGGGGGAAGCGTCGGAACGCGCTAATCGACGTCAAATTCCAAATGGCGCGGAACTATCGACCCGCGCCTCTTGTGATTCCAGTTTGGAAGCTGCTACGTCGCCGGTCCGGAAAAGTCCGGTCGCGGCCCGCCGTAGCCTTGGCTGTCGATGCCGAAGGCGTCGGCGACGCGGTTGAAGAATGCGAATAGCGCGGTGATGTAAACAGCTTCTGCGATTTGTGCATCGGTCCAACCGTGCTGGCGCAAAGTTTCCACGTCGGCGTCGGTTGTGCGATAGGCGTGGCGAGTCACCACTTCGACAAGCCTCAAAAGTGCCCGTTCTGCGTCGGTAACCGGCGCTGCAGCCACGTCGCCGCGCGAGAGCGCCTGCACGATGCCTTCATCTCCTCCCTGCGACCGCAGGAAGAATCCGTGACTGTCTACTCAGTAAGGGCAGCGATTGATGCCGGAGACGAGCGTGGCGATCATCTCCTTCGTTCGCCGGTTGAGGTGGCCGTCGCTGAAATGCACGGCCTCCGAGAATGTGATGACATTCTGCAGGAAATCCGGGCGAAGAGAAAAACACTTGAGAATGTCGGGAATATAATCCCGGCCGCGCGACCGCATGTAATTATCGTAGACCTTGGCAGCCTCTCCAGTCGCTTGCTTTTCTTCAACCCAACGAATGCGCGCCACGAACGACCTCCGAACGATGGGCGATGGCTAATGGCGAAGATGCACACCATTGTAGCCAGCGGCTTTCGCGCGTCGCCAGGATCAATCCCAACGCTTGATGTGATCGATCAACAAGAGGACGTCGTTACGTCGTTTTTCGAATACCGCGAACAGAGCCAGGATCGACGCCCCGAGCACGATGCCGGAGACCCACCACACCCACGTGTGATAGCGGTCAACGGCCGCGTGCCAGATCATGGTGAAGATATCCAGAAGCAGGAAGCTGACACCCATGAACAGAAAAGCCCGTACCCGCAGGGAAATACCCGACAGCACTCCAGCAATCGCCAGAATCGCCAAAGCTACGGGAAGCAGTACTGAGTTTCCCAAGCCGGCGATGAACAAATCTGCCGTCGAAGAGACATAGACCGTGCAGATACCCAGGTAACGCAAGGAGGCGGCAAGGTCGGCGGACAGGCGCTCACGGTTTAGATGCTCGGCCACGAGCACGATCAGCGCAAGCGGGATTAGCCAAAGTTGCGGATGGGATGCGAACGCTACACCACCATGAGCGAGAATCGACCAGACGCCGAAATTGAGCGCTAAAGCCGACAAAAAGCCCAGCGGATGCGACCGGCGCAGACTGGCGGCCACGCCGAGTAGCAGCGCTACCAGAACCCAGAGCACGGCATATTGGCCGAGATCCTGCGGGAAGGCGCCTGCAGGAGCGAGCGGCAACTTGATCCAGTAGGCAACCAGTGGCACGATCGGAAGTACGAGTCCAGTGCGCAGCAACGGCTCCGCCAGGATCCAGCGCCCCTTTCGCTCGAGGTATTCGCCGGCAGCCATGCCCGCGAAACCGAGCAACATTACCACAAGTGTCCAATAACGCGCCACCCAACCGGAGAACAGTTCCGGCGCCGTCAGGCGAAGGTGAACAAGCATCAGCAGAAGCAACGCCTCGGCGGCGTAAACATAAATCGTGCGTCCGCGCTCGGGGAGGCCGAGTAAGTCGCGTCCCGGCTCGAGGGCACAGCGAACTGTTGTGACGATCAGCCATGCGACGCAGAGCGGTATCAGCAGAATGCCGTACAACTCCATCGTCGTGCGGTTCGCCAGTGCATCGAAACGGTTGAATTCCTGAGCCATCAAGGCCAGTAAGCTTGCTACGGCGAGCACAGCGCATGTCGCGCCACTTCTTCGTGCTTCGACAATTCGGCGCGATTCCGCGGCGAGCCAGCGAGGCAACGCTTCCGAATAGAGCAAGTGAATGATCGAGAACGCGGCAACCAGCAACGCAGTGCGATGCAGTGCGGGTGCTATGCCCATCGGATCGGGAATGGCCAGAGCAACTTCCGCCAAAGCTATCGCGGCCAGCGCGAGTGTCCTACGCCACGACGATATGCCGAGCAGTGCCAGCGCTGGTACGGTTAGTCCCGCTGCGAGCGCACCGCCGAGGCGCTCGTTGAGCGTCGGATAGCCAACGCTGACGTACACTCCCAGCAGAGCAACAAGAACCGCTAAGGTGGTTTGAGCAGGCGCAAACCAGCGTCCGTCTCGCAACGGCAAGCGCAGAGAGTCGAGCAGCCGCGACGTCATCTCGCGGCACACAAGCCCTGCGAACAAGACGTAACCAGCGAGCGCAAGCGTGCCGGCTCGTGTCAAATCCAGCGGGGCAAGCTGGAACGAATGCAATAACGTGCCCGCCGCTATGAGACCCAGGCCGTAGAAAGCGGGCGCCACGCCGGAAGAGGTTTTCTCCCAAAGAGCGACGGCTAACGCCGCAGCCACGCAGCCAACCGCGGGACAGGCGAGTTGGCTTAGCTCCGCCGAGACGCCGGCGAGGTCCGTTACCAAAGAGGAGACGGTCAGGAAGAGCAATAGCAGCCACGCTGCCGCAACGCTGTCCCGGGGGAAAAACGAACTCGTCTCGTAATTTATCGGTCGGCCGATATTAGACATAACGAGTCCCACACCGGTCCAAATCGCACCGGCTGTCGCCAGGCCGATTACGTTGGTGAATCCACTGCCAACGCTGATAATCGAGTCCGAGTCCCAAGCCATCTCCGATCCCCAAGCCATCCAAATGATGATTCCGGAAAGGTTCATGGCGAGGCCGGACGCCCAAACATGGTGGCCGTTACGGAATCGGATGGCGAGGACGCCTGTCACCACGCTGACCAGCAGCATGGTCAGGGCGGAAGGATAAGGCTCATAAGGATCATTCCAGGGGCCACGAATCGCCAGAACGGCGAGCGTCCCGCAAGCTATC
>Ga0326727_10017639_pt1 | contig 14756 bp, 12 predicted proteins | sample MB2enrmetagenome_FD_207643 | JGI IMG/M metagenome (GOLD analysis project Ga0326727, IMG submission 207643) | Lab enriched peat soil microbial communities from McLean, Ithaca, NY, United States - MB29MY | ecosystem: Environmental > Terrestrial > Soil > Wetlands > Peat | place: USA: New York... | reverse complement strand
CGGGGACTGGGTAATTGTAAAGACTGAAAAAGGTACTGGACTCGGCCTGGTGGCACTGTCGCCATTTGAACGCATGTTGGATGCCTCGCAACTTGAGGGATTGAGAAAGGTGATTCGGAAAGCGGGCAAGGTTGATTTCGATCAGAAGGAGCGCTGTGCACAAAGGGAAGCAGAAGCTTATGCATATTGTACTGAGCGAATCGACACTCTGGAACTACCCATGAAGTTGGTAGCAGCGGAATGCTTTTTCGATGGGTCCAAATATGTCTTCTACTTTACAGCGGAGGGGCGAGTCGATTTTAGAGAGTTGGTCAAGCAACTTGTCTCGCGCTTCCCGGTACGAATTGAGATGCGCCAAATAGGAGTCAGGCACGAAGCAAAAATGACCGGCGGACTGGCCTGCTGCGGACAAGAATTGTGTTGTGCCCGTTTCTTGACTGATTTCCGGCCAGTATCGGTCAAGATGGCCAAAAACCAGAATCTTTCGCTTAATCCGACCAAAATATCCGGTGTCTGCGGCCGCCTCATGTGCTGCCTGGGATATGAACACGACATTTATGAGGAATTCAGGAAAAAGCTTCCAAAGGTCGGCAAATCAGTGAAAACTCTAAAAGGCGACGGGGTGGTGCTCAAGCACAACCCCCTGGCAGAGACCATTTTCGTTCGAGTAGACGAAGAAAACATAGTTGAGGTTACCAAAGAAGACGTAATAGAAGAGATTCAAAATCCCGGTCGTGACAAAGTTGCGGCGGGGAACAAAGTGAAGCAAAATGCGGTCAAGCCTTGTGACGATACATTCCCCAATGGCCTATGAAAGGACATGATGACGCCCCAGACCTTGCTCATCTGATCGATTTCATGTTCTCAGGGCATCGTAAAGCGAGGACTATGAATTCCAGCACAACATTTAGTGACTTGACGGGCGAGAACGGCACAGGCAAAACGACGGCCGTCCGCTATGGCCTAGTTGCCGCTGTGGCAATCGCAGCCTTGCTTATCCCCTGGAGCGCCGGCGAGTGCGGCCCTGTCTTCGACCGCGTGACGAAGAGTGGAACTGTGCGTCTGGGAGTACCCTATAACCGCATTCCCCAGGGCTTTCTCAAGCCCTCGGGAGAATGGGTCGGTTTTGAAATGGACTTGGCTTCGGAAATTGCCAAGCACCTCAATCTCAAATTGGAAACCGTGAAGGTCAACGATCAGACATGGGGAACCATGCTGACTCGCGGCCGGATAGACGCGGCGCTGTGCCGAATAAAGCACACGCGTTCCCTCGAGAACACCTTTGACTTTTCAGTTCCATATTTTTTTGATTCGCTGAACATCCTTGTCCTGAAAGGTAGCTTTAAAGCAACAGAAGATCTTAAAGGCAGCAAAATTGCCGCGGTTCAAGGATCACCTTCCGAGAAGACAGCTATGCGTCTACTTAAGGCCGCGGGTGACCAGATGGCGGAGAAAAACGTCGTGTCCTTTCCAGACCGACCCACGTGTTTCATGGCTCTGGGACAGGGCAAAGTATCCGGGTGGCTGGACTCCGGTATGACACTCATCGAGTACTCTTCTCGCAGTCCTGGCCGTTTCGAGCTTGTCAGTGCTTCGGATGCCGTAGAAGAAGTGGCTGTGGCTCTACCTCAGGACGATTCCGCGTGGCGTGACCTTGTCAATTTTGCTATCCAAGACATGGCGGCAGACGGCTCCTTCAAGAAAATATACGATCAATGGTTCGGATCGGATACTCCTTACGCATTCCCCGCAAAACGATCCATAGATGTCTGGCCGCAATGATTATTCCCGATAATTTCCAATCGACTGGGCATTCAGCGCTTCCGGAGAACAGCCGATGAAAAGAGTGATCCTCGGCACCGCAGGTCACATAGATCACGGCAAGACAGAACTGGTGAGGGCACTTACTGGCATCGATACGGACCGCCTCAAGGAAGAGAAGCAGCGCGGCATAAGTATAGAACTTGGATTTGCGTTCCTGGATCTGGACAAGGGCATCCGCATGGGGATTGTGGATGTGCCCGGACATGAGAAGTTTGTCCGTCAGATGGTGGCAGGCTCGGGCGGGATAGATATAGCCGCGCTCATAATTGCCCTGGATGAGGGGGTAATGCCCCAGACTGTGGAGCACCTGGACATCCTGAGCCTCCTCGACATTCGGCAGGGGCTGGTCGTGCTCACAAAGCTGGATCTGGTAGACGAGGAACTTGCACTTCTTGCCGAGGAAGATGCGAAGGAGGCGATCAAGGGAACGTTTCTCGAAGGCGCTCCCATAATCCGCGTTTCTTCCAAAACGGGCGAGGGTATCGATGGGCTTCGTGAAACCCTTACACAATTAGCTCTGCTGGTCACTGAACGACCTGTTCACGGACTGCTTCGCCTGCCCGTAGACAGAGTTTTTACCATGAAGGGACATGGTACCATTGTCACTGGCACTCTTATATCGGGCACCCTCTCGACAGGGGACGACGTGGAGATCCTGCCCGACGGCTTACGTTCGTCCGTTCGTTCACTCGAGTCCCACAACAAACCTGAAGAGAAAGCCTTTCCCGGAGAACGGGTAGCGGTCAACCTGAGGGGCCTGGAGCAGACGCAGATTCGCAGGGGAGAAGTGGTGAGCCATCCTGGAGAGTTCCGCTTTTCGTATATCGTGGACGTGAAACTTAAAGTCCTTGCGCGTTGCCCGATGCCTCTGAAAAATCGCCGTAAGGTCAAGCTGCACCATTACACGTCCGAAGTGGAAGCGCGCGTGGTGCTCCCTGACCTGGAAGCCCTCGAACCGGGCCAGGAAACGTTGGCGCAGTTGCGGACCTCCTACCCCGTAGTTCCATCAACCGGAGACCACTTTGTAATTCGGGCACTTTCTCCATCCATCACGCTAGGTGGAGGGGTGGTCCTCAATCCGCGAGGAACCAAACTGAGAGCACGCTCGATCAAGACTTTCGTGGAATTGGACCAGCAGGATGATGCCGGCATTTTGGCTTCCCTGGTTAGGAGCGGCGGTCTGGCAGGGGTCCCGCGCAACGAATTGCTCGGGATGTCGGGCTTTTCTGCCAAGCGTCTGGACAAGGCCTTGGATTCTGTACGAAACTCCAGGACAGTGATCCGTTTTGATCCTTCTGAAAACAGAATGATACACAACGACTTCTTCGAGCTCGTTAAACACAAGATACAGGAGAAACTCTCGGCCTTTCACAAAGATCAGCCTCTCAAGGCCGGTATGCCCAGGCAGGAGCTACGCTCCACAGTACCCGGCAACGACAAGCTGTTCAAGACCGTGATTGAGAGTCTGGCCGCAAAAGGTGAGATTGTGGATCAAGGTGACACGATCCGCCGGGCCGACCATGAGATCCGGCTAAAAGATGAGGAAAAGGGCCTCAAGGAACGCCTGGTGGAGATGATCGTTCAAGGTGGAAACTCTCCGCCGGTCCTAAAAGAGATACTCCAAGTCACAGCCACTGACATCAAACAAGTCCGGAGCCTCTTGAACCTTCTGGAAAAGGATGGTCAAGTTGTGCGTGTCAAAGAGGATCTCTATTTTTCGGCCGCCTTTATCAACGAGGTCAAGCGAAAGGTTGTGGAGTTCATTCAGCGCGAAGGAGGCTTGACCCCTTCACAATTTCATGACATCACGGGATCATCGAGGAAGTATAATATACCCTTACTGGAGTACTTCGACAGGGACCGTTTCACCATGAGGGTCGGCGATCAACGTGTGCTGAGGGGTTCCGGAACTTCGGGGGACGGCGGCAAGGCAGAGTAAAAATCGAGTATTTTTTTCATGTGGTTAAGACAGTCCGTCCTTTGCCCTTCGAAACGGCGTGCTGTATCAGGAGTCTTGTCTTGAATGAACTGGATTAATGCCCAGGCTTGGTGATCCATGCATCCATAGGCATTGTCCAGAAGTTTGATAAGCTGCTTGTCCGCGCTGGAAATCCGGCTTGCTGAAACGGCCTTGAACTTCGCCCGAATCACCCGGACTCGTTTCTGGACATTCTCCACGATCTCCAGGGCCTTTTCTTTGGGAATTATGTCTGCAACGAACCCGTCAGCCGTGGTCCCCAACAAAAGAAACGAGTCATTGAGGTAAGCGGTCGCGGTCTCGCCAAAGGCATTGAGAAAAACCGCTTCATCGGCCCCTTGTGACACCGGTGGATACAGTAGCGAAATGAAGATCAACAGATAAGCAATTCGTTTCATGGCTAACACGGTCTGGTATAGCATTCCCGGTTTTGCAAGGCCAGTTCACGGAAAAATTCATACCATGATGGTTGAAAGGAGACAAGCTTTTTCATGAGAATCCTTTTGCATGCATGCTGTGCACCCTGTCTCGTGTACCCTCTCGACGATCTGCGATCTGAAGGCCACGAAATTACTACCGTATTCTTCAATCCCAACATACATCCGTACACGGAATATCTCCGCAGGCTGGATGCCTTTACTGTTTACACCCGAGACAATCAAGTGCGGACACTCAATGAGAATTTTCGGGAAGGCATGGAAGAGTGGCTTCGAGAGGTGGCCTTTCGTGAATCTCTACGTTGTAGAATCTGTTTTCACCTGAGGATGGACAAGGTCGCGCGGCTTGCCGAAGCCAGAGGATTTGACGCTTTCTCCACCACTTTGTTGTACAGCCGATTTCAAAACCATGAACTTCTGAAAGCAGTTTGCGAAGCGGTTTCTGAGAAACACGGAGTCCCGTTTGTTTATAGAGACTGGCGCACAGGCTGGAACGAAGGCGTAAGAAGATACCGCAAACTCAACCTTTATCGGCAGAAATACTGCGGCTGCGTGTACAGTGAAAAGGAACGCGCTTTGAAAATCATGTAACTCTAACCCCCCAGCTGCGGGCGGAAAAACATCTACAATTGCGAATCCTGCGAGACGCGGGACGAAGCAACCTTCAGCAGAGCCAAAGGGCAGATTGCCAGAGAGATGGGCATCTTGCCCGTCATCCCAAATAAGAAAAACCGGAAACCTGTAGGCTGGAAGGCTGTCCCACCATTCTCCGCTCTCTCTGACAAAGGACGAGATTCCCCCGTGTAACTGAGGGATTACACGTAACCAAGATTTCAGGTTGTCTCGGGATTGTTCGATAGTGTATAAGGATGGTCCATCTCAGACTGTAAATTTGGAATCAACCATGAAGATATTTCTGCATAACCGCGCCGGATGGTATGCTGTCGCCACATGCATCATCGTGGTGGCAGTAGCCGTCGAAGTGTCGGCGAAAGGCGCTTCAGGCAATCCCCGGGCAATCCCAACGGCCTCCTTCGCTCGTCCGTGGGTCATGGTGGGCCTCTCACCTGATGGCTGCTCAAGAGGATGCAGGCATGTATTCTCAGTCATAAGCTGAGCGGCAACCCCAACGGCCTTATCGTCCATTTCAGCAAGATGACGCCCGAGTGGCTTGCAGAGATTCAGCCGGCGTTTATCATCCTGAGCCCGCAGGGTACGCCTTGGTGCCGATACACGGGGGAAATGGGTGTCTCACTTCAGAATTTCCTCTGGATCTTACCTATGGCGGCAGAAGAGATGAATATCCCTATCTTGGGAATATGCGGAGGCCATCAGGCCTTGGCGCTGGCATTCGGCGGCAAGGTCGGCCCCATCAGGGCTGGTGAAGATGATTGCATGCCGTACACTCGTGATCGTCAAGGAGGGGTGGTGCCACTGAAGCTCACGACTCCCGACCCAATCTTCAGCGGCATTGACGGTAAGTTGCGCATCGTGGAAAGCCACTTTGACGAGGTCAAGGTACTGCCTCCAGGCTTCGTGTTGCTGGCTTCGGACAAGCTCAGCCCCAACCAGATCATGCGACATCCAACCAAACCGGTCTATGGAGTCCAGGGGCATCCTGAGTGCTTCTACAGCAACCGTCCTGAAGGGAGAATCCTGATCCGGAATTTTCTCGAAATAGCCTTGGCTCACAATAAAGCCGTGAGAACCGCATCTGGAACCATTTTACCCAAGTTTCTGTCTCTCCTGATGCTGGACCGGGGCTTCCCGAGAAATTAAGACCGAATATTAAGCGTTGTATACGACGATAAAATTATTGAGAGTTACTTTGCACGATCCGAAATTGTCTTGGGGAATAGCCTCACTCCAGCCAGCCGCCTGCCATCTGTGACTGGCCTTCCCAAAACCCTTCCAGATTGGCACCAACTGCCTTTAGGAAAGCTGCCACGTTCGGGTGGCCTTCGAAATATGCCTCCATAAGAGCCGTCCAGCCAAAATCGGTCCTCGCATTCACATCTGCTCCGGCAGCAACCAACATCTTAGCCACTTCCAGAGATCCGGCGGCAGCAGCAACCATCAACGCAGTTTTTCCGTCCCTGTCTCGTGCCCGGGCATCAGCTCCCCAGGACAGCAGCAGTTCGACGATTTCGGCCTTCCCTCGCCGCGCAGCCCAAAATAGAGGCGTATTTCCAAATTTGTTTGTCGCATTGACCTCGGCTCCCTGATCCAAAAGGAGCCTCAGCACGCGCATGCCACCTCTATAACAGGCCCAAAACAGGGGCGTGTTACCGTACTTGCCATCTCTCGCATTGATATCAGCCCCGCGGTCCAGGAGCATATTAACGATCCTCGGGCGATTCCAGTATGAAGCCTCCAGCAAGACCTTGGCTACCCCATTGTTTTGGACTGCAAGCTCGCCTTCTCCCGCTAATAGGGCCTCTGCGGCTTCGACGCGGCCTAGCCGCGTCGCATAACCCAGGGCCGTTGTTCCCAGGTTGCTCCCCGCGTCGGCCTTGGCACCATGACGCAGGAGAAGCTCCACCACTTGCCTGTGGCCCCCGATCGCGGCAGCCATAAGCGGGGTCTTGCCTGATTTGTTCCTGGCGTTGACATCGGCGCCCTTGGACAAAAGAAGCTCAGCCACCAGTGGATGCCCCTTTACTGCCGCCCAGAACAGGCAGGTATTGCCGTACCTCACATCCCGGGAATGGACGTCCGCCCCTTGAGAGAGGAGAAGATCCGCTACCGCTGGATCGCCTTTGTACGACGCCCAGGACAATGCCGTGATACCGTATTTCCTGTCATGGGCATTCACATCGGCTCCCTCGGACAAGAGAAGGTCCAGTATCGAAAGATGCCCCTTCCACGCAGCCCACAAAAGGGGGTGGGTTCCGTATTTTCCTCTTCCCTCGGTTGCGGCGCCCTGCTTCAGCAAGACGCGGGCCACTTCAGTGTCGCCTCTGTCGCAAGCCCAAAACAATGCGGTGCAGCCGGTTTTGCTGCGCGCATTGGGGTATGCTCCCCGGTCCAAGAGGAGATCCACAACTCGGCCTCGTCCTGCTCTAGCCGCCCACAGCAGCGGCGTGTTCCCTGATCCGTCCCGTATATGCACTACCGATCGTTTAGTCAGCAGGAGCTTTACCGCCTCGACATGTCCCCCGTATGCGGCCCAGAACAAAGCGGTGCTGTGATATCTGTTGTCCCTTACTGTGGTATCTGCCCCGCTATCCAGAAGAAGACTCACGATCTCTTCGTTCCCGCCCACCGAGGCCCAAAACAACGGAGTGTGATTGTGCTTATTCCTTGCATTCACATCCGCGCCTCGCGCCAGCAAGAGCCCTACCATAGGAGCGTGCCCGTTATAACTCGCCCAGAAAAGGGCTGAATTGCCGAATTTGCTGCGGGCGTTGACGTCAGCTCCCCGGTCCAGCAAGAGGTTTGCCACGACAATAGCTCCCGCCCCGGCAGCGCAGATCAGGGCTGTCTTCTTATCTTTGTCCCGGGCAGTAACCTCCGCTCCCCAAGCCAGCAGAATCTCCACAACTTTCGAGTGATTTGCGCGAGCCGCCAGAATCAATGCGGTAACCCCAAATACATTCCGAGCATTAACGTGAGCCCCTTTGGTGAGCAAAAGTTCCACTACCTCTGCCCGACCTTTGAATGCACCCCACAACAACGGTGTGCTGCCAAATTTGTTCCGTGCCTGGATATCAGATCCCCGGGCCAGGAGGCGTTCCACCACAGTCGAATAGCCTTTGGAGCAGGCCCAAAACAGAGCGGTACAACCGTAGCGCCTCTCCTTGGCATTTGCATCGGCGCCCCGATCAAGGAGCAACTCGACTACTTCGAGCTCTCCAGCCCTGGCTGCGGCAATTAAAGGTATTTCGCCGTTCCCGTCCTCTGCCTCAACATCCGCGCCTCGGTCGAGAAACAACTCGACCAATTCAGCGTGGCCCGATGTCGTGGCCAGTAGCAACCCTTTCCTGTGCGTTGTGTCTTCGGCACGGGCATGGGCTCCGGCGTCCAGAAGCAATTCGACCACTCTCAAGTGCCCCTGCCTGATTGCCCAGACCAAGGGAGTATTTCCATCTCGGTCCACTGCGTCGACGTGCGCTCCTCGTCTGCACAGTACGGCAATCGCTTCCGCATGACCCCAGAGCGCGGCTTTGTGCAGAGCCGTGTCCCCTTCTTTGTTCGCAGCGTCGATTTCGGCTCCCCGATCCAGCAGAAGTTGAAGCATCCGGGTGTGACCTGCGAGAGAAGCCTCCATCAAGGCCGAGTTCCCGGAAGCGTCTTTAGCGTTGACATCAGCTCCTGCATCGAGAAGTAATTCCGCCACAGCCCAATGGCCTCCCAGTGTTGCAGCCATCAGTGCTGTACCGTTGGCGCTGTTCGTGTTTACATCGCCCTCTGCTTTGAGGAATTCCTGAACCGCGGTGAGGTTCCCGGTACGCGCTGAATGTATGAATTGTTCCTGCATGATGCCGATGCTTCCTACGTCTTGTGATGCTTTGATCTTTGGTTATATTATACCATAATTATTTCCGTTTTTATAGTTGTGTTGCATTCTGCCGCACTCAGTCTGAGCTGTTGACAAGCTGCACAAAATAATAGAATATTAGCCTGTTGCCCTTCCCAACATCGTATCGCGAAGCATCACTGCTTACGAGTTCAGTCATGGCCGTCAACAATCATCCTTGACATGCTTTCTTATGTCACCGGATGATTTGGCTCATCTGAAGATGGCCGGGGGAATCAAATGGCGTCTCGATTGTATCGTGAAGCAATTCAAAGTTAAAAGATTGAAGATCAATTAGGAATCATGCCTGAGATGCTAGAGGGAGGTAGTTCATGGGTGATCCACAACGAAGTATCCTTGTAGTCGGGGGCGGGATAAGCGGGATGACCGCTGCCATTGAAGCCGCCGAAGCAGGAGCCGACGTAGTCCTGGTGGAAAAGAATCCTTATCTTGGCGGCCGTGTGGCCCTTCTCAATCAGTATTTCCCCAAGCTTTGCCCTACCAATTGCGGCCTGGAGATAAACTTTAGGCGTATCAAACAAAACCCCGGGATAACCTTCCACACTCTTGCCGAAGTGGAATCCATCTCGGGCGGACCAGGCGGCTACGAGGTTACCTTGCTGCTGAAGCCTCGTTTCGTAAACGACAATTGCACAGCCTGCGGCAAGTGTTCTGACGTGTGCGAAACCCGGATACTGAATCCCGTGAATTACGGTATGGATATGGTCCCGGCAGCCTATTTGCCTCACGAGATGGCATTCCCCTTCAAGTACCTCTTGGCTCCTGAAATTATAGATACTCCGGAAGCGCAAAAGTGCGCGGATGCCTGCGCCTACAACGCGATAGACCTGGGGATGCAGCCCGAGAAGCTCACTTACAATATTGGAGCTATAGTTTGGGCCACAGGCTGGGAGCCTTACGAGGCATCGAAGGTGGACTACCTTGGATTCGGACGCATTCCTAACGTTGTCAACAGCGTGATGTTTGAACGCCTTGCCGCGCACAATGGACCCACCGGTGGAAAAATCCTTAGACCATCCGACGGCAAGGAGGTCAAGAGTGTCGCGTTTGTCCAATGCGCGGGTTCGAGAGACGAAAACCACCTGGCCTACTGTTCTGGGATCTGTTGTCTGGCCTCTCTCAAGCAGGCCACGTATATCAGGGAACAGGTCCCGGAAAGCAAAGCGTTCATCTACTATATCGACGTTCGAGCCATGGGAAAATACGAGGATTTCTATACCAGGGTCGACCAGGATGAGAACGTGAGCCTCATCAAGAGCAAAATTGCACGGATTTCAGAGGACCCGGAATCCGGCGGTGTTTTGGTTGAGGGTGAGGATGTGGGCCAAGGAGCCAAAGTCAAAGAAGTGGTGGATCTCGCGGTCTTGGCAGTGGGTATGGTCCCTGGCACAGCAACCGCTAAGCCTGATCTTGAGATGGAATATGACGACTTCGGTTTCGTGACCTCCTCCGGAAGCTCGGGCATTGTTCCGGCAGGCTGTGTCAAAGCTCCCATGGAGGTCGCGGCTTCTCTGCAGGATGCAACGGCTGCGGCTCTAAAAGCAATTCAGCGGACGATGGGGAGGTAATGTCTATGGATCAGAAAATCGGTGTCTATATATGCTCGGGATGCGGTATCGGAGAATCCATAGACGTGGAGGCCCTCTCCGGCGTGGCCAACGAGTTCAACATAGCCAAAAGTGAAAATCATCCCACCCTCTGTAGTGAAGAAGGGGTCAGGATGATCAAGAGCGACATAGAATCCGGGGCCGTCAACTGCGTAGTGGCCGCGGCGTGTTCCGGAAGGGTCAAGACGGACGTCTTTGCGTTCGACCCCATGACTACCATACTTGAGAGGCTTAATATCCGTGAGCACGTAGCCTGGTGCCAGCCGGCAGGAGCCGAAGACACCCAGATGATGGCTGAAGATTATATGCGCATGGCGATAACTAGGGTGGAGAAAACAACCCTCCCAAAACCGTACCAGGAAGCAACCGATAAGACCATTCTCGTGGTCGGCGGCGGTGTGTCCGGTCTGCAAGCGTCCCTGGATGCCGCGCGTGCCGGCTATTCCGTCATGCTTGTGGAAAAAGAAGCAGAACTGGGCGGATACATGGCAAAATGGCACAAGACCACGCCCACGCGGCCTCCTTACCAGGACGTGGAAGAAATTACCGTACAAGAGACCGTCGGTCAGGTGAGGGCGGAAAGCAACATCGCTATCCACACAGGAACAACGATTGAAAAGATTTCCGGCGCTCCGGGGATGTTTGATGTAACCCTGGCTAACGGCAATGGAACTCATCGGGTAGGCTCCATCGTGCTGGCAGCGGGAATGAAGCCCTACGACGCCGCCAAACTGGAGCATCTCTCTTACGGCAAATTCCCGGATGTTATTACCAGCGTCCAGATGGAGGAGATGGCCAAGGCCGGTAAGATCACCTGTCTCTCGGATGGTTCAGAGCCTTCGGTGGTTGCCTTCATCCAGTGCGCGGGCTCCCGCGATCAAAATCATTTGCCCTACTGTAGCGCGGTCTGCTGCCGGGTCTCTCTGAAGCAGGCTCAATATGTGAAAGAACAGAATGAAGAGAACAAGGTTTTGGTGTTCTATAAAGACATCCGGACGCCGGAACAGCATGAAGAATTCTACAAGAAGACTCAGAAGGACGGGGTGGTCTTTGTGAAGACCGATACTGCAAAAGTCACGATCAGCGAAGGAACGGATCGCTGGGTGAACCGGTGCAGGTTCAGGCAGACCTGGTGGTTCTGGCAACCGGCATGCAGCCGGCGGTGTTGGATGATCCGATCCTCAACCTGGAATACCGCCAGGGGCCAGCGCTGCCTGAATTGAAGTACGGCTTTCCGGACTCTCACTTCGTCTGCTTTCCTTATGAAACCCGGCGGACAGGGGTCTATTCCGCGGGGTGCGTGAGGCAGCCCATGACCTCCACGAGGGCGGCCAACGATGGAACAGGTGCAGCACTGAAGGCCATTCAGTGCGCCGAGCTTACCTCGCAGGGAAAAGCTGTCCATCCTCGGGCCGGCGACATGTCCTACCCTGATCTGTTCATACAGCGATGCACACAATGCAAGCGATGCACCGAGGAATGTCCGTTCGGCATGTACAACGAAGACGCGAAAGGAACTCCGTTGCCGCATCCTACCCGCTGTCGGCGCTGTGCGATCTGTATGGGTTCCTGTCCTGAGCGTATCATCTCTTTCAACAATTATTCCGTGGATATGATCGGCTCCATGATAAAGTCTATCAATGTACCTGACGAATACGACGAAAAACCGCGAATTATAGGGTTAATCTGCGAAAACGATGCCTTTCCTGCATTGGACATGGTGGGGCTTCATAAATTGCAGTACCCGCCCTGGGTCCGCTTTATCCCCTTGAGGTGTTTGGGTTCCCTGAACCTGGTCTGGATAGCAGATGCCTTATCAAAAGGAATCGATGGGATAGCACTGTTCGGCTGCCGTTTCGGCGATGATTACCAGTGCCACTTCATTAAGGGGAGTGAGTTGGCAAACACCAGAATGGAAAAGATTAAAGAAACCTTGGATCGGCTGGTGCTGGAGTCGGATAGAATACGCTTCGAGCAAATATCAATAGACGATTATCGGAGAATCCCGCAAATACTGGAGGAGTTTACAACAAGGCTTGCAGAACTCGGTCCTAACCCTTACAAGGGATTCTAGAGGAAAATATGATGGAAACGAGAACACCCGAGCTGGAAGTTAGCGACGCCATCGTGTACTCGGGAGCTGAAACGCTCTACTGGTGCATGCAGTGCGGCCTATGCACAGGTTCTTGCCCGTGGCGTCTGGTTCCCGGCGAAGCATCGGAGCAGTTCAACATAAGGATGGTACAACGCCTCGGCCAACTTGGTCTGGAGGGGTTCGAGTCCGAGAATTGCCTCTTTGCCTGCACCACCTGTAAAACCTGCGTGGACCGTTGCCCCAGAGGTGTGGACATCATCGGCAATGTCAGGGGAATGCGCAGCATGATGGCCGAAGTTGGAACGATTCCGGCCAGCCTCAAGCCGATTGCAGGGAGCTTGCACGCTCAGGGCAATCCCTGGTCCGGGGATCGAAGCAAGCGGACCGAGTGGATCAAGGATATCGACGTCCCGACCTTCTCGGAAAATACCGAATATTTCCTCTCAATATGCTGCACTTCCTGTTATGACGTCAGGAGCCAGAAGATCGCCCGATCGGTTGCCAAGGCACTGCACGCGGCGGGGATCACCTTCGGCATTATTGGCAACGAGGAAAGCTGCTGCGGGGAATCCATCCGCAAAGTAGGAGACGAAGAACTTTTCCAGAAGCTTGCTAAATCCAACGTCGAACTTTACAACAGCAAAGGCGTGAAAAAGATCATCGTCACCTCGCCGCATTGTCTGTACACATTTAAGAACGAGTATCCCGAGCTAGGTGGAAAATGGGAAGTCTTTCACTACACTGAAGTTCTCGCTCAGGCAGTAGCAGACGGTAAATTGAAGCTCTCCGGAGATGCGGCCGGTCCCGTAGCTATGCACGATCCATGTTATCTGGGACGCCACAGCGAGATCTATCAACAGCCTCGCGAGCTCATCGCGGCCATTCCGGGTTCCGAGCTGAGAGAGCTCTCCCGCAACCAGAAGAACAGCCTCTGCTGCGGCGGAGGCGGCGGAAGGGTCTGGATGGAAACCAAGGCTGGTGAACGATTCGCGGAGCTGCGCATTTCCGAGGCCCTTGAAGCGGGAGCCAAGACACTTGTTACCTCATGCCCGTACTGCATTACCATGCTCGAAGACTCGTGCAACGTGATGGGGAAATCCGCAGAGCTGAGAGTGATCGACCTGTCGGAGTTGCTCGCAGAGAAGATAGGGTAAGGAGCAGGCCAAGAGTAACCGGGGAGGGACTTTTCCTTCTGGTTCCCAGGCTCTGCCTGGGAACCCATCCATTCCGGCTCTGCCCGATATATTCTGAAACCCAGCGACTAAAGGAGGTAGAGCCTCCTCATTAAGCATTCCCAGGCGGAGCCTGGGAACGAGCGACAAAATGCAAAGACGCTTGTAGGATGCTGGTAAGCTCAGCGGACCGCATCGTTCGGGGTCTCCTTCTGATTCCCAGGCTCTGCCTGGGAACCCATCCCTTCCGGGCTCTGCCCGATGTATTCTGAAACCCTGCGACTAAAGAGGCAGAGCCTCCTTATCAAGCATTCCCAGGCGGAGCCTGGGAACGAGCGACAAAATCCCATACTTGTACAGCTTGCTTCAAACATTGCCGCAAATTCTAATTGCTTCCTCCATGTCAGCCGGGAGTGGTGAAGAGAACTCGACATACTCCGGACTTCTCGGATGCACGAAGCCAAGCACAGCAGCATGAAGCGCCTGCCTCTTGAGCACCTCCAGGGCCTTGCGCAGCCTGGAATCAGCGACCTTGCCCGTTCTGCGAACCTTCCCGTATACCGGATCTCCGGCCACCGGCAGACCGATATAGGCAAGATGAACTCGGATCTGATGGGTTCTGCCCGTTTCCGGGTACACTTCAAGCAGTGTTAATCCGCCGAAGCGTTGCTTGACCACCCACCTGGTGACAGCTTGACGGCCCTTCCCCGTAGCCGTAGATATCCGTTTTCTGTCCTTTAGGTGCCTTCCTACCGCGGCATCCACGATTCCGTTCTCTTCTCCGGGGTTACCTCTTACCAGGGCCAGATACATCCTGTGAATTGAGTGGGCCTTGAATTGAGCCGAGAGCGCAGCGTGGGCAGAACTTGTTTTGGCAAACACCATGACCCCGGATGTATCCCTGTCGAGCCGATGGACTACACCCCAACGCCCCGATTCACCTACTCCCATCATTTCCGGTCTGGTGCTCATGAGAAGGTCCATGATCGTATTTGACGGGCGCCCCGCGCCTGGATGCACGACGATACCAGGCGGCTTGTCCAGTACAATCACATCCTCATCTTCGAAAATGATCCTGACCGGGGGCGGTTCTACTACTGGGG
>Ga0326727_10017638_pt1 | contig 14756 bp, 10 predicted proteins | sample MB2enrmetagenome_FD_207643 | JGI IMG/M metagenome (GOLD analysis project Ga0326727, IMG submission 207643) | Lab enriched peat soil microbial communities from McLean, Ithaca, NY, United States - MB29MY | ecosystem: Environmental > Terrestrial > Soil > Wetlands > Peat | place: USA: New York... | reverse complement strand
CGTCGGTGGTTTCTTGAGTGACGTTACATGACGATCGTCTACATCATTTCGGCTCCGTCGGGGTCGGGCAAATCGACCCTGAAGGAGAAGTTGTTGGCCGACGTGCCGGGACTGCTGTTCTCGGTTTCCTATACCACGCGAAAGCCGCGCGGGAAGGAAGTGGAGGGCCAGAGTTACCACTACATTTCCGAGGATGAGTTCGAACGGCGCCTCGCCAACGGGGAGTTTCTGGAGCATGCCACGGTTTTCGGCAAGTGCCGGTACGGCACCCACCGCCGGTTTCTCGATCGGGCCCAGGCCCAGGGCGAGGACCTGGTACTCGACATCGACGTGCAAGGTGCGAGACAATTAAAAAGCCGGTACCCTGAAGTCGTTACCATTTTCGTCCTGCCTCCATCGAAGCAGGTTTTAGAAGAGCGGCTTCGCGCCCGCGGGGAGGACACCGGGGAGGAGATCCAGAAGCGGTTGCAGGCCGCCGCCGAGGAGATCCGGAACTACAGCGCGTACGATTATGTGCTGATCAATCGCGACAAAGACGAAGCCGGCGCCGTCCTGAGCGCCATCGTTCTCGCCGAGCGGGTGCGGCGGACCAGGATGGAAGACCAGATCCAGCCGATTCTGGAGACATTTCGAGTTTGAAGAGGTATCGATAAAATGGGCGATAAAGTCCCACCGCGGAACAACGCGCACTGCACCATTCCGGACGATGTGGAGCAGAGCACGTACCGGTTCATCATCGTGTCGGCCAAGCGCGCGCGGCAGCTTCAGGCCGGCGCGCGGCCGGTGCTGCCCACGTCCTCCAAGAAGTCCACCATGATCGCCATGGAGGAGGTGCGCCGCGGGCTGGTGAAGTACTCCCTCACCGGGCAGGCGCCGCAGGAACCGGAGCCCGAAGCCGTGCTGTAGAGCCGGCCCGCCGGCGGCCGGATTTGTCCCATCCATGAAAGTCCTTCTCGGCATCGGCGGCGGCATTGCCGCCTACAAGGCGGCGGAACTGGCGCGCCTGCTGATGCAGCAGGGGCACCAGGTGCAGGCGGCCATGACCGAAGCGGCGCAGAAATTTGTCCAGCCGCTGACGCTGGCGGCCCTGACCGGCCGCAAGACGCTCACCGGCTTGTTCGCCGTGGAGAGCGCCATCGAACACATTGCGGCGGCCCGGGAGCACGACATCCTGGTGATGGCGCCGGCCACCGCGGACCTGATGGCCAAAATGGCGCACGGGCTCGCGGACGACTTCCCGACCACGCTCTACCTGGCTTTCACCGGGCCGGTGGTGATCGCGCCCGCCATGAACGTCAACATGTGGCGGCATGCGGCCACCCAGGCGAACCTGGAGACGCTGCGCCGCCGCGGGCACCGCATCGTCGAGCCGGAGAGCGGATACCTGGCCTGCGGCATGACCGGGCCGGGACGGCTGGCCGATGCGGAAGCCATCCTGGAGGCTATCCGGCAGGAAACCTCGGTGCGCCGCGACCTGGAAGGCGAGGTGGTGATGGTCACCGCCGGCCCCACCCAGGAACCGCTCGACCCGGTGCGCTACCTCTCCAACCGCTCCAGCGGCAAGATGGGCTATGCCCTGGCCGAAGCCGCCGCCGCCCGCGGGGCGCGCGTCATCCTGGTTTCCGGCCCGGTGAGCCTGGCGCCTCCGGCGGGAGTGGAGACCATCCAGGTGCGGACCGCGGCCGAAATGCGAGAGCAGGTCTTCGCCCACCTGGAGGACGCCGGAATCGTGGTCAAAGCCGCGGCCGTGGCCGATTTTCATTTGAGCAAGGTGCCCGGCCAGAAGTTCAAGAAGACCGCCGCGCGCCTGTCGCTGGAACTCGACCCCACTCCCGATATCCTGGCGGAACTGGGCCGGAAGAAGGCAGACCGGCTGTTGATCGGCTTTGCCGCCGAGACCGAGAACCTGGTGGTTGAGGCGCGGCGCAAGCTGGAGTCCAAGAACTGCGACATGATCGTCGCCAACCTGGTGGGCGCTCCCGATCTGGGATTCGAATCCGAGGAGAACGAGGTCACGCTGGTCCTGCGCACGGGCGAAATCCTCCCCTTGCCGCGGGCTCCCAAGCGCCAGGTGGCCGACCGCATCTTCGACCAGGTCTTGAAACTGCGCCTGGCCCAGCATGCCGCCGATGGACGCTGACCTGCTGCGCCGCTATCTCGAGTTCTACCAGGACCTGGGCGTTAGGACCCTGTACCGGCGGCCGCCCCAGGCGGCGCCCGAGCCCACGCCCGAGCCCGAGCCGACCACCCCCATGCCCACCGCTTCCAGCCTTCCGCCAGTGGCGCCCGATGGCGACACCCTGCCGCGCATACTGGAAGACATCGGCGATTGCCGGCGCTGCCGCCTGCACGAAGGCCGCGGCAAGCTGGTTTTCGGCGTGGGCAACGCGCAGTCGCCGCTGGTCTTCGTCGGGGAAGGGCCGGGCGCCGACGAAGACGTCCAGGGCATCCCGTTCGTGGGCCGGGCCGGACAACTGTTGACCCAGATGATCGAGAACACCGCCCGCAAGGAAGGCATCCGGCTGCGGCGCGAAGATGTCTACATCTGCAACGTGGTGAAGTGCCGGCCGCCCGGCAACCGCACCCCCGAGCCCGATGAAATGGAAACGTGCAGCCAGTTCCTCTGCCGCCAGCTTTCCACCATTCGTCCCAAGGCCATCTGCGCGCTGGGCGGCACGGCCACGCGGGCCCTCACCGGGCAGCAGGAAGGCATCACCAAACTGCGCGGGAAGTGGCTGAAGTGGAGGGACATTCCGGTGCTGCCGACCTACCATCCCTCCTACCTGCTGCGGCCCTACAACGAGCACGCCAAGCGGGAAGCCTGGGAGGACTTGAAGAAACTCCTGCACTACGTCTACGACTGATGGGTTCTGGCCGCCGGGCGGGCGCCCTGATCGAGAGCCGCGCGCAACGGCTTGGGGTGGACGTCGATGAACTGGCGCGAGTAACGGATCATTCCCAGGCGGCGCAGGCGGTTCATCTGGAAGGTCACCACCTCGCGCGATGTCCCCACATACTCGGCCAGGGTGTGGTGGGTCAGGGAGGCGATGCGCACGGCGCCGTCGGGCATTTCCGTACCCAGGTCGGCGGCCAGCCGCAGCAAGGCCAGCATCACCCGCTCGGGGGTCTTGTACACGGCCATGGTCTCGATGCGCTCCTGAAGCTCCAGCCCCTGGCGGGCGATGGACCGGCACAACGCCAGGCCGAGCTTCGGTTCGCGTTCGATCTGCCGCTCGACTTCCTCGCGCGTCCACGCCATCAGCGTCACGTCGTCCATGGCCACCGCCGATTCGGAGGCCGGCGTGCGGCCGCCCAGCACGGCTTCGCCGAACAAGCCGCCGGCGCGCACGATGCGCCCCACGGTCTGGCCGCCGTCCACCGACGCATGGGCCACGCGCACGCGCCCGGCAAGCACCACGTAGAGCAGTTCGTTGAAGGAGTCGGGACCGTATATTAGAGATCCCTTGGGGACCTCCTGGGCAGGTTTTCGCGGTAGATAAGTTAACGGATCGTCAGCCACAGTTTCCGGAACGCTCGACTGGGCGCGTTCCCCACTCTCAGATAGAGGATAGCGCCGGAAGGACCGTCCCGCAGGACTTCTTCCGCGTCCACCGTGCGAAATCGCACATAGCCGGCGCCGGCCGCACGCAGCCCACGCCAGCCGAATACTGCCCGGGCCAGCGGCGCGCCACTTGCTGCGGCGGCACACAGCCCGCGGCGGCGGCGCGCCACCCGCTGCGGCCGCACGGCGCCCGCGGCGCACCCCGCAACCGCGTGATGGGTTATATTGGTCCACAGCATATGAGCCGGATGCCGGGATCGGGTGGTGTACTCGCATTAGCCTTATGTGGATGGCCGGCCCTGGCGGCGACCGTGGGCGTCGTGGTGCCCCACACCGCGCCGGTGGCGGATATCGCTCTGGACGAAGCCAGGAACCGGCTCTACGTGCTGAATCCCACCGTCAATCCCCCCACGGTCGATATCTACAGCACCTCTACCAGGCCACCCAGCCCCGCGCCGGGAACTGCCTCCATCGCGGTGGACCCCATACCGATCTCCATGGCGATGTCCCGTTCCGGCCAGTATCTGTATGTCGCCTGCTACAGCAGCGCGGCGCTCGATATCGTCGATCTGAACACGCTGGCGGTGGTCGGGACGGTGAGGCTGGCGGCCAATCCGGAAGCGGTGGTGGTGGGCTACGACGAAAAGGTCCTCATCAGCACTATCGGCACGTCCACCGGGCAAGCCATCCTGAGCGTCTACGACCCCAGCGCCAGCGCCGCCAACTCGCTGGTGGCGCTGGTGGTGGCGCCCGCTGCGCCGACTGCCCCGACCATTCCGCCGCCGGGCAACAACGCCTACCTCTCGGGGCACAGCCGCATGGCGGCCACGCCCGACGGCAAGACCATCGTGGGCGCCAACGAGCAGGCGACCTCGCGGGCGGTGTGGGTTTATGACGTGGCATCCAGAACGGTCCTGCGATCCCGCACGCTCGCCAACGCCGGTTCCAGCGCTTCGCCTCCCACCCCCATTCTGGCGGTTTCCCCGGACGGCTCGCGGTTCATTTCCGGCAACATCCTTTTCGATACCGCGTCCCTGCTGGTGCTGGGGCAGCAGAATGCCAACAACGCGCCGTTCACCTTCGCCGCCGGGTCAAGTTTCACGGCCCCGACCACCCAGGGCGGAGCGGTGTTCACGCCCGACGGCAAGAGCCTTCTCACGGCCTACGACATCGTTCCGGTCCAAAGCCCCGCGGCGCAGGTGAACACCAGCCAGTTGCTGGTCAACCGGCCGGACAACCTGCTGGTGCAGATGGGCTTCCAACTGCCTGAGCAGTTGAGCGGCAAGATGGTGATAACCTCCGATGGCGCAACCATTTACGCCATCTCCGAATCGGGGTTCACGCAGTTGCCCTTCGGCACGGTGCAGCAGACTTCCCCCATCGCCGTTCCCGACAGCAACGTGGCCCTGCTGGCCACCGACCAGTGCGGCGTCACCGCGGCGCTGAATGCGGCGACCATCCCGGTGCGCAACGCGGGCGGCGGCAAGATTACGATTTCGGCGCAGGTTCTGACCAGCACCACCACCTCGGTCGAAGTAAAGACCACCGCCAAGTCCTACGGCGGAGACGTCACGCTGGGGATCAACGCCGCGGTGAGCAGGACGCTGGGCACGGCCGCTCCGGACCAACTGCTGATCCAATCCGCCGAGGCCGTCAATATCGTGCCGTCGGTGCGGGTCTACCAGAACAACCGCAACGCCGAAGCGCGCGGCAACATCATCCCCGTGGACACCGGCGCGGGGAGCCTGGGATTGACCGACCTGGTGGCCGATCCCGCCCGCCCGCGGCTGTACATCGCCAACCCTGGCCTCAACCGCATTGAAGTGTTCGACACCCAGCAGCAGCAGTTCCTGACCCCCATCGTGACGGGCCAGTTGCCGCGCTCCATCGCGCTGGCCGGCGACGGCAACACGCTGTACGTGGCCAACAGCGGCAGCGAGTTCCTCACGGTGGTGAACGTGGGCACGCTGGCGGTCACCGGCACGGTGGCGTTCCCGCCGCTGCCTTTCGGTTCCACGCTGGCGATCCTCAGCCCGACGCTGGTGGCGTCCACCCAGCAGGGCCCGCAGGTGATGATGTCGGACGGTTCGCTGTGGCGGGTGGTGGACGGCACGGTGACGCCGCGCACCGTCAACCCGCTGGTTTTCGGGACGGCTACCACGGTTTCGACACCGGCGGACGCGTCCTTCGCGGCTTCTCCGGAAGGCGCTTACGCCCTGCTCGTGGCGGGCAACGGGGCCGGGTATTTGTACAGCGCATCGGACGACGATTTCATCGCCACGCGCCAGGTGGTTTCGGCGCCCATCACCTCGACCTACTTCGGCGCGGCGTCGGCCGGGCCCAACGGGAATTACTTCGTGGTGGACGGATTGCAATTGAATTCCTCGCTGACCGTCGTTTCCACCAGCGACACCGGCGGCGCCACCACGGGAGGAGGACCCGGCGGCGGCGGAGCGCCGGCTCCCACCGCCGGCGGCGCGCGCCCGGTGTCGGCGTTGGCCGCGGTGAACGCGCAGTCCTACGTACGTTTTTCCACAGCCGTCCGCGCCAACGCCACCACCGCGCCCAGCGATGCCGGCCTGGTGGAACTGGTGAGCGTTTCCTCGCAGTCCGCCACCGCCAGCGCCAACGCGCTGGAGGGACCCTTGACCCAGGTGATCGGCGCCACGCGCGTCAACGTTCCGGGGCGGACCATGGCTTACGACGCCAGCGCTTCCACGGCCTATGTGCTGACCGAATCGGGCCTGAGCGTCATCCCGATGACTCCGGCGGCTTCCGCCGCGCCGCAGGTTTCCTCCGGCGGGGTGGTGAACCTGGCCAACTACCAGGCGCGGATCGCGCCGGACGGGCTGTTTGCGATCTTCGGCAGGAACCTGGCGGCCAACGGCGTCTATTCCAGCACGCCTCTGCCCACGGTGCTGGGAGGCACGTGCGTCACGCTGAACAACGTGGCCATCCCCCTGATTTCCGCTTCGGCAACGCAGATCAATGCGCAGGTGCCGCCCACGCTGGCGGCCGGGAGCTACCCGCTGGTGGTCCGCTCGCTGGCCGGCCAGGCGGCTTCCAGTTCGGTGAGTGTGACGGTGGCCAGGTATGCCCCGGCGATCTTCGTGGATCAGGACGGCGCGGCGATCTTTCATCAGGACGGCACCCGCGTGGACCAGGATCACCCGGCCACGCGCGACGAGCCGCTGACGATTTTCGCTACCGGGCTGGGCGGGACCACGGGCGGGAGAGTGGATGCCGGCGTCCCGTCGCCGTCCAATCCCCTGGCGGTCACCGCTCCCGTGTCCTTGTTCTTCGGCGATCCCACCATCAGCAATTCGGGAGTGATTGTGGACTGGAGCGGGTTGGCGCCGGGAGAGATCGGGGTGTACCAGATCAATTGCCGGATTCCGGGCGACCACTTGAGCGGCGACGGTCTTCCGGTGACCCTGGAGATCGGCGGCGTGGACAGCCCCACCACGGGCGTCAATGTGGCGCTGGTGTGGGTGGACTGAAGCGGATGGAGTTGAGATACTATTACCGCTAGAGTCCTGTACGTGCGCCCGGCGGGACTAAGGTTGCCGGTGTGGGTGGCGCGGCTGTCATAATGGATAAGAGTAAATGGGCAAGAAGATTGGTGAAGTGAGGAATTCATGCGCGTAATACGTGTTTTCGTGGCCGTGGCGATCGCCCTGCTGGCCCTGACATCGTGCAACCGGGATCCCAACGTCGCCAAAAGGCGCTACGTGGAAAGCGGCAACAAGTATTTCCAGAAGGGCAAGTACCGCGAAGCGGCCCTGATGTACCGCGACGCGCTGCAGAAGGACAAGCGATTCGGCGAGGCGCACTACCGTCTGGGGCTGACGTATTTCAAGATGGACAACCTGCAGGAAGGCGTCCGCTCGATGCGCCGGGCGATGGAGTTTCTCCCCGGCAACGCTCCGGAGCGCTGGGACGCCATGGTCAAGCTCTCGTCGATTTTCGTCACCCGCGGTGGGCGCGACAAGCAACTCCAGGCGGAGGTGGAGGCGAACTGCAAGCTGCTGCTGGCGCGCGATCCGAACTCTTTCGACGGCCACCATCTCAGCGCCGAGTTGGCCAACGTTCGCGCCCTGGAGGCCTTGCGGCTGGGAGACCGGCAAGGGGCGAAAGATCTGCTGGACACCGCCCTGGAGGAGTACCAGAAGGCCGATTCCATCAAGCCGAATCAGTTGAGCCTGACGGTGGAAATCGCCGGCGTGTACGGTTTGCAGGAGAACTACGCGGCCTCCGAGCAGATGTACCGCAGGGTGCTCGCCACCGACAAGACGTACATGATGGCTTACGTGAACCTCTACCAACTGGCGCTCCGGCAGAGACGGCTGGATGCCGCCGAGGAGGTGCTCAAGGAAGGGTATCGGAACAATCCCAAGCAGTTCATATTCCTGCAGAGACTGGCGTTCCTGTACTTCGCGGAGAAGCGCAACGACGACATGATCAAGACCCTGCAGGAGATCAAGGCGCATGCCGCCGAGTTCCCGGACGCCTACCTGGATGTGGGCGACTTCTACTTCCGGCTGGGCGACGCGGATTCGGCCATCCGGGAGTACCGCGAAGGCATGGGCAAGGACCGCAAGCGGATTTCCGACTACCAGAAGCGCATCATCGAAGTGCTCATGCACCAGGGCAAGCGGGCCGAAGCCGCCTCTCTGAACGAGCAGATTCTGAAGGTGAACCCCAACGATCCCGACGCCAAGAGCCTGGACGCCTCGCTCAAACTGGAGCGGGGCGATATCGTGCACGCGCTGGCGGAACTGCAACAGGTGGTCACGCAGTCTCCCGACAACCCGGTGGCGCACTTCAACCTGGGCCGCGCCTATGCCGTCCGCCGGGAATGGGAACAGGCCCGCCAGCAGTTCTCCAAGGCGATCGAGATCCGCAGCGATTACCTGGCGGCGCGGCTCGCCCTGGCGCAGTTGCAGGCGGCACGCGGGGATTACGAAGCGGCCATCAAGGCGGCCCAGCAGGTGTTCACGATAGACCGCAACAATATGACGGCCCGGCTGATTCAGACGGCGGCGATGATCAACCTGAAGAGGTATGCCGACGCCCGCACCATGCTGGAAGCCATGCTGACGGCCAACCCCAACTCGCCCGACATCCTTTTCCAGTTGGGGGTGCTGAACATGGTGGAGACCAAGTACAAGGATGCCGAAACCAACTTCCGCAAGGTTTACGATCTGAATCCCGCCAGTTCGCGCGGGCTGTTGGGGCTGAGCGAAGCCTACATGACGCAGGGGAAGTCCGATCAGGCCATGGCTACGCTGAAGAGCGAGGCCGAAAAGGCGCCGTCCCGGCTCGACCTGCAGATGGCCTTGGCCGACATGGCCGCCAGGACCGGCCAGTTCGACCTCGCCATCAAGTACTATCAGCACGTCTTGGATTCCCTGGAACCGGGCGCCAGACAGCGCGCCGACGTGCTGCTGCGCATGGGTGAAGCCTATCGCCGCAAGGGCGACCTGGAGCACGCCATCGAGTGCCTGGAAAAGGCGCGCGCGGTTCATCCCGAGAGCATCATGGTGCTCAGCAACCTGGCCCTGGTGCTGGATCAGGCCGAACGGTGGCCCGAGGCGAAGAAGGTTTACCAGGTGGCGCTCAACCTGGATCCCAATAACGCGATTGCGCTCAACAACCTGGCGTACCTAGAAGCGGAACATGGCGGCGATTTGAACGAGGCCCAGACGCTGGCCCAGCGGGCCAAGCAGTTTCTGCCGGACCGCCCCGAGGTCTCCGATACCCTGGGATGGATTTACCTGAAGCGGAACCTCGCCGACAATGCCGCTGACATCTTCACCGAACTGGTGCGCACCAATCCGCACTCCTCCACGTTCCATTACCATCTCGGCCAGGCCTATCACCAGAAGGGCGACCGGGTGGCGGCGGAGCGCGAATTGAACGCCGCGCTGCGCCAGAACCCCACCAAGCAGGAAGAGAAGGATATCAAGGACCTGCTGCGGCGGCTCAACGAGTAGGCCACGCCCGGGCCGCGGGGACGGGAACGGCTCCCCGCATCGTTCGTTTTCATACAATCCGGCCTTTTTGTCATGCTCGGCGCTTTGCAAATAATGCACACTGGATGAAGCAGCGAGACGGCTGCCGGTTCACGCGCCGGAGACTGCGGAAGTATCCTGACATGCGTTCCCACATCATGATTCTGCCGGTCGCGGCCGCCGCGGCCACCGCCGCGAGCCCCGACGCGGGACTGCGCCAGGCGTTGGAGCGCACCCGGTACGCGCTGGAAGATTCCGGGCATGGAGTCTACCGCGGCGAGAACCCGGCGCACCGGCCTGGCACGAGCGGAACGATCGGGGACGGGGTGGTCCAGGTGGTGTTTGTGCAGAAGGAGATCGACGCCGCCCTCGGACTGGGATGCACGTATTAGGGAGGAATATGCGCTATCGAAACGTGGTGGTTCTGGTGGTGTTCGCGCTGGCGGGGCGGGCGGCGGAATCGAGCGCCGGCGCGGACGCAGGACTGCGCCAGGCCTTCGAGCGGGCCAGGTTCGCGCTGCGGGATAACGGCCATGGGACTTTCCTTGGCGAAAACCCGGCGCAGCGATTGACCCTGGAGTTCGACGGCCGCGAAGCCCGGCTGAGCCATCCGGATGGCAGCGTGAGCTTCCGTCTGACCGGTTACGGTCATGGCGAGCGGATGCAGCAGCCGGCGCAAGGCGTGCCCACCGGCGCGGGCAACCGGGTGGAGTACCAGCGCGGCGACCTGACGGAGTGGTACGTGAACGGGTCGCAGGGTTTGGAGCAGGGCTTCACGCTGGCCCGGCGCCCTGGCACGGACGGCGACGGCCAGCCACTGGCGATCGCGCTGGGCGTGAGCGGCGAGCTGCGGCCGGCTCAAGCGGCCGATGGCGCGGTGCGATTCGGCGGCGTGCTGCGTTACGCGGGCTTGAGGGCGGTGGACGCGCGCGGCCGCATCATGCCGTCGCGGATGGCGGCGCGGGACGGCGAGGTCCGGCTGATCGTCGAGGACCGCGACGCCGAGTATCCGCTGGTGGTGGACCCGGCCTGGACGCAGGAGCAGAAGTTGACGGCCTCCGATGGCGTGGCAAGCGACAGCTTCGGCGATCCGGTGTCGCTGGACGGGGACACGGCGGCGATCATGGCCGGCGGCAAAAATGGCGCCCGGGGCGCCGTTTACGTGTTCGTGCGCAGCGGCGGCGTGTGGACCCAGCAGGCCGAACTGGCCCCCGCCGATGCCATCCCCTACAACGGTTTCGGCATGTCCATGTCGCTGAGCAAGGACACGGTGGTGGTCGGGGCTTGGGGGAACAACGGCACTCAGGGGGCCGTGTATGTGTTCGTGCGCAGCGGTGGAGTCTGGACCCAGCAGCAGAAGTTCACCGGTTCCGACAGCGTGACGGGCGACTTTTTCGGCTACTGCGTGTCGGTGAGTGGGGACACAGCGGTGATCGGAGCCAATTCCAAGAATGGTCACCAGGGAGCCGCATACGTATTTGTGCGCAGCGGCGGCGTGTGGACCCAGCAGCAGGAGCTGACCGCCTCCGATGGCGTGGCCAACGACTACTTCGGGGCCGCCGTAGCGGTGAGTGGGGACACGGCGGCGGTCGGGGCCTGGAGTAAGAACGGCATGCAGGGGGCGGCCTACGTGTTCGTGCGCAGCGGCGGCGTGTGGACCCAGCAGCAGAAACTGACGGCCTCCAATGGCGTGTACGGCGACTACTTCGGCTCGGCCGTGTCGGTGAGCGGGGACACGGCGGCGATCGGCGCGAATCTCGCCAACGGCGTCCATGGAGCCGCCTACGTGTTTGTGCGCAGCGGCGGCGTGTGGACCCAGCAGCAGGAACTGACGGCTTCCGATGGCGCGGCGTACGACGAATATGGCGACCCCACGGTGGTGAGCGGGGACACGCTGTTGATCGGGGCCCACAACAAGAACAGCGGCCAGGGCGCCGCGTACGTGTATGTGCGCAGCGGCGGCGTCTGGAGCCTGCAGGAGGAGGTGACAGCTTCGGATGGCGCGGCGGGCCAGGACTTCGCCGACTCCGTGTCGCTGAGCGGGGACACGGCGCTGATTTCGGCGGTTGGCACGGTCGGCAGTCAGGGCGCCGCGTACGTGTATGTGCGTCCCAGGCTGGGCACGAACTCGCTTCTGGTGGGCAGCGCCGCGGGCACTTCGTCGGTGGCGCTCGCTTGCGAAGGCGCCTGGACCGCCGCTTCCAACTCCACTTTTCTGCACGTCGCTCCAGCGAGCGCCAGCGGCGCCTCGAGTGGCGTGGTGGTGTTCACCTACGACGCGTTCCCGGGCACGGGATGGCGCACGGGAACGCTGACCATCGCGGGACAAACGGCCACCGTGACCCAGGCGGGAGCGAACTACGTGGGGCCGGGGCCGGCGATTACCGTGGTGTCGTACCTGGGGGTGGACCAGCCTTCGGGAGTTGCCGTGGATGGCTCCGGCAACCTCTACATCGCGGATACCACCAACGACGCGATCAAGGAGTGGAGCGCTGCGACGCAACAGTTGAGCACGCTGGTGTCGGGGCTGTGGGTTCCCCTTGGAGTGGCGGTGGACGGCTCCGGCAACGTCTACTTCTCGGAAGGGGCCAATTCGGTCAAGGAGTGGAGCCCCGCAACCGGGCAGGTGACCTTTCTGGGGACACTGGAATTCAGTCCAGTGGGAGTGGCGGTGGACTGGTTTGGCAACGTGTTCTTCTCGATTGCCCTAAGCGACGCGATCGATGAGTGGAGCGCCGCGACGCAGCAGGTGATCCCGCTGGTGGCTTCGGGGGTGACCAACGCCGATGGCGTGGCGGTGGACGTGTTCGGGAACGTCTACCTCGCGGATCAGAACAATAGCGCGATCAAGGAGTGGAGCGCCGCGACCGGGCAGGTGACCCCGCTGGTGTCCTCGGGGTTGAAGAACCCTACCGGCGTGGCGGTGGACGGCTCGGGCAACGTCTACATCGCGGACGAGCTGGACAACGCGATCAAGCAGTGGAGCGCCGCAACCGGTCAGGTGACCACGCTGGCGTCCATGGGGATGAATTATCCCTACGGCGTGGCGGTGGACGGCTCCGGTAACGTCTACGTCGCGGTACAGAACGGGAGCGCCATCCAGGAGATCCCCAACGCCTTCGTCGGTCCGGCCAGCCTGACCGAGCCCGCCGCAGCCGGGTCCGACTCGCTGCTTCCGGTGATTCCCACGACCACCAATCTCACCGGGGTCTTCGCGCCGGTGAGCGACCAGACCTGGCTCACCATCGGAAACATCGCCAACGGAGTGGTGGGTTTCTCGTTTACGGCGAACACCACTGGCGCTCCGCGCACGGCGCACATCGCTCTGCTGGGCCACCAGATCCCTGTGACGCAGAACGGGGTGACCAACGGCACGGTCTCTTTGGCGATGGGGATTGGGAACGGGCCGCCGGGCCAGACGGCGCAGGCGCCCATCCTGCTGGCCTCCGCCGGGACGGATGCTCCCACCGCGTTCCAAGTCGACCTGAGCTTCGATCCTACGAAGCTGGCGTTCACGTCGGCGAGCGCGGGGGCGCAGTTGACGAGCGCCGGCAAGAGCCTCTCGGCGAACACGCTGGCCAACGGCGATGTGCGGCTGCTGGCGGCGGGATTGAACCAGACGCCGATTCCCAACGGACTGGTGTCCGACGTCACGTTCGCGCTAAACCCGGCGTTTTCGACCGGCAGCACCACGGTGACGCTGAAGAACTGCGCGGCCTCGGACAGCCTGGGCAATATTCTGTCCACGGTTTGCGCGGCTGGAACCATCGTGGCGTTCACCTGCGATTTGAACGGGGACGGGAGCGTGAATGTCGCCGATGTGCAGTTGATCATCAACGAAGCCCTGGGCGCGATCCCGCCGATCCACGATTTGAATCACGACGGCGTGGTGAATGTGGCGGACGTGCAGATAGTAATCAACGCCGCGCTGGGGATGGGTTGCCCGTACTGAGGAGGAATATGCGCTTTCGGGACGCAGCGGTTGTACTGGCGGTAGCGCTGGCGGGGCGGGCGGCGGAATCGAGCGCCGGCGCGGACGCGGGGCTGCGCCAGGCTTTCGAGCGCGCCAGATACGCGCTGCAGGATTCCGGCCAAGGGACTTACCGTGGCGAAAACCCGGCGCAGCGGTTGACCCTTGAGTTCGATGGCCGCGGAGCCAAGCTGAGCCATCCGGATGGCAGCGTGAGCTTCCATTTGCGCGGATACGGTTACGGCGAGCGGATGCGGGAGCCGCCGGCCGCCGCGGCGATCTGCACGGGCAACCGCGTGGAGTACCGGCGGGGCGATCTGAGCGAGTGGTACGTGAACGGATCGCAGGGACTGGAGCAGGGCTTCACGATTGCCCGGCGCCCGGGAACGGACGGCGCGGGCGGGCCGCTCGTGATCGCGCTGGGCGTGAGCGGAAGCCTCGCGCCGGTGCAGAAGGCCGGCGATGGCGCGGTGCTGTTCGGCGCGGTGTTGCGCTACGCGGGCTTGCGAGCCGTAGACGCGCGCGGCCGGGTCGTGCCGTCGCGCCTCGAAGCGCGGGGCGGGGAAATCCGGCTGATCGTGGAGGACCGCGATGCGCAGTATCCGCTGGTTGTAGACCCCACCTGGACCGAGCAGCAGGAACTGACAGCTTCCGACGGCGCGGCGAACGACACCTTCGGCTTCGCCGTGTCGGTGGACGGGAACACGGCGGTGATCGGGGCGTTAGAGAAGAACGGCTATCAGGGAGCGGCGTACGTGTTCGTGCGCAGCGCCGGAGTCTGGACCCAGCAGCAGGAGCTGACGGCTTCCGATGGCGTGGCGGGCGACCGGTTCGGCGTTTCCGTGTCCGTGAGTGGGGACACGGCATTGATCGGGGCTTCGTACAAGGTCGTCAATAACCCGGTCCCTGGCGGTGGGGCGGCGTACGTGTTTGTGCGCAGCGGCGGAGTGTGGACCCAGCAACAGGAGCTGACGGCTTCCAATGGCGCGTGGGCCGACGGTTTCGGCGGCTACGTGTCGGTGAGCGGGGACACGGCCGCGATCGGGGCAACCGGGGCGAATAACTCCCTGGGCGCAGCGTATGTGTTCGCGCGCAGCGGAGAAGCTTGGAGCCAGCAGCAGGAGTTGACCGCTTTCGATGGCGCGGCGTACGACAAGTTCGGCTCGTCCGTGGCGGTGGGCGGGGACACGGCGGTGATTGCGGCCTTCGG
>Ga0326727_10017637_pt1 | contig 14756 bp, 13 predicted proteins | sample MB2enrmetagenome_FD_207643 | JGI IMG/M metagenome (GOLD analysis project Ga0326727, IMG submission 207643) | Lab enriched peat soil microbial communities from McLean, Ithaca, NY, United States - MB29MY | ecosystem: Environmental > Terrestrial > Soil > Wetlands > Peat | place: USA: New York... | reverse complement strand
AGAATTTGGGTCACCCTGAGGGCAGCGGCGGCGTCTCGGCGTTTCAGTCGTGGCTGCAGGACCAGCTCAGAAACATAGCTCCGTTCATCACCCTGCTCTGCCTTGTGATCTTCTTCGGCGTGGCGAGCCCGTCGTTCGGCACGTGGGGCAACCTGCACAACATTCTCACCCAGGTTTCCGTTACAGCGATCATGGCGACCGGGATCACCTTCGTGCTGCTTACCGGCGAGATGGATCTGAGTTTCGCCAACGTCGCGAACGCCGTAGGCGTCGTCGTAGCTTATTTCACCGTCCAGGACGCGAGCGTCAATATCGCGAACATCCCTTTGCCCGGCGGCCCGGCAATCCTCCTAGCGTTCCTGGCCGCGCTGCTTTTCGGCGCCATCAACGCCTTCGGCGTCACGCGCATCGGCATCCCGTCCTTTATCATGACGCTGGCGGTTTTGGAGATATCGTCGGGCGTGTGCGCCATTCTGGTGCGCGGACAGATCGCCTACAGGGTCCCCGCCCTCATCGAGACGCTCGGAGCCAAGAGCCTTGGTCCGATACCGTGGCTCGTGATCGTCGCGGCGATCGTTCTCGCCATCGGCCACTTTGTGCTGACGTACACACGGTTCGGCCGTTACGTCTATATGGTCGGCGGCAATCGCGAGGCCGCCGAGTATGCGGGCATCAATGTGCGCTGGATCATCGCGGCGGTGATGATCATTTCGTCAGTATGCGCGGGGCTCGCGGGAATGCTCGGCGTGGCGCATTTCGGCAGCGCCCAACAGGACGAATTCGTCGACTATCTGATCGACTCGATCGCGGCGGTGGTGGTCGGGGGCACCAGTCTGTTCGGCGGGCAAGGCGGCATCGGCAACACGATTGTCGGCCTGTTCGTCCTCGGCGTCCTCAACAACGGCCTCGACCACATCAATATCGACAGCTTCGTCAAGATCTTGATACGCGGCCTCATCCTTCTGGCGGCCCTGATCATCAATGTCTACGCGCAACGTCTGCGGACGCGCGGCCAGGCGGCGACGTGACGACAGATTCGCCGCCTAACGCCGGGCGATTTTTGGTCGACGCCGCGCGTTTGCGGATACGGCTTGCGCCAACGCCGCTGAAGGCTTCTGACCAGGCCCAAGGGCTGTAGGGCTTCGGCATTCGTCGGAGGATCCAATGAAGATCAATGGCCAACCAACCCGAACGATTCACCCGGCCGCCGACGGCGTCGCGGTCGAGATCATCGATCAGACGCGCTTGCCGCACGCCCTGATCTGGGAGCGGATGGAGACGCTCGAGGACGCCGCGGCCGCCATCAAGGACATGAAGGTCCGCGGCGCGCCGCTGATCGGCGCCGCCGCAGCCTACGGAGTGGCCTTAGCGCTGGCTTCGGACGCCTCGGACGGCCGTATCGACGCGGCCTATAAGATCCTGCTCGCAACGCGGCCGACGGCCGTGAATCTGCGTTGGGCGCTCGATGAGATGCGCCGCTTGCTGCTGGCGACGCCGGTCGGCGAGCGCCGTTCCGCGGCATGGAAGAAAGCCGCGGCGATCTGCGACGAGGACGTGGCCTTGAACTCCGCGATCGGTGATCATGGCTTCGCCATTATCAAGGCCCTGTGGGACAAGCGTCGCGCCGCCGGGGCTCAGCGCGTCAATATCCTCACCCATTGCAATGCCGGTTGGCTCGCAACCGTCGATTGGGGAACCGCCACTGCGGCAGTTTACAAGGCTCATGACGCCGGCATTCCTTTGCATGTTTGGGTTGAGGAGACGCGGCCGCGCAACCAAGGCGCCTCGCTCACCGCGCGCGAACTCAACTGGCACGGCGTGCCGCATACGGTGATCGCCGACAACGCGGGCGGACACTTGATGCAGCACGGCCAGGTCGACGTGTGCATCGTCGGCACCGACCGCACGACCGCCGCCGGCGACGTCGCCAACAAGATCGGCACCTACCTGAAGGCGTTGGCCGCCAGCGACAATGGCGTGCCGTTCTACGTCGCTGTGCCTGGCCCCTCGATCGACTGGACTATCACCGACGGGCTCAAACAGATACCGATCGAGGAGCGGTCGGCCGACGAAGTCACGTTCATTTCGGGGCGGACGGCCGACGGCCGGATCGAGTCGGTGCGGCTGACGCCGGACGGCAGTCCGGCCGCCAATCCGGCGTTCGACGTTACGCCTGCGCGGCTGGTCACCGGCTTGATCACCGAGCGCGGCGTCTGCCCGGCTTCGCGCGAAGGCTTGCTGTCGCTCTATCCGGAACACCGAGCGCAAGCGGCGCAGTAAGCCGCCGACGGCCCCAGTTGCGCAGCCGTCGTCGCCCAGGACGGCGTCCCGAGGTTAGGATTTCGCCGCATAGTCGCGTATCGCGTCGAGGATCAGACTGACTGAGACCGCTCCGGGGTCGGGGTGACCCAGCGAACGTTCGCCGAGGGTCTTGGCCTTGCCTGCCGTCGCCACCATGGTCTTGGTGCTTTCGACGCCCCGCTTGGCTGCTTCCGCGGCGGCGCGGGTGGCTGCAATGAGCCCGTCCGCTTGGGTTTTCCGGGCGGCCTCGGCGGCCGGCGCCAACGCATCGACCATGGTCTTCTGCCCCGGGCGCGCTCCGCCTCGTTTCTCGACGCCTTCCAGGCCCTGTTCCAGGAATGAGGCGAAGGCGCCGGCGTCAAATTCGCGCCCGCCGAGGACCGCCGCGCCCGAGCGGAACAGGGTTCCGAACACCGCCCCGGCCGCTCCGCCGGCCTTGGACAGCACCGCGGCGCCGACTGACTTGAACATCGCCTCGACGCTCTGCGAGCTGTCGGCTTTCAGCTGCTCGAGCGCCGCTGCGAAGCCGCGCCGCATCGCGACGCCGTGATCGCCGTCGCCGATCGCCTGATCCGCCGCGGTGAGAACATCCACGTTCTCGATCACCCGCACGCAAACCGCTTCGAGCATTTCGCGCGCCATCGCGGGCGCTAGCGCATTTTGCCGCGTCATCTTAGAAACTGACAGATCCGAACCCTTTGGCGGGCAGATCGAGATAGTGCTTGAGCTCGTCGTCGAGGCGCAGCAGCGTAATCGAAAACCCCGCCATTTCTTGCACGGTGAGCCAAGTGCCGAGGTCGGTGCGGTAGACTTTGATCCCGGCGTCATCCAATATCCGCCGCACGCGCCGATTGACGATGAGCAGCTCCATCATGGTAGTCGCGCCGAGATTGTTGATCAGCAGCGCGACTTCGTCGCCGGCCCGGAAAGGCAGGTCGCCGAGGATCGCCGCCATCATCCGATCGGCGAGGCGGTCGGCCGTCATCAGCTTCTCGCGCGCGACGCCGGGCTCGCCGTGGCCTCCCATGCCGATTTCGATCTCGTCGTCGGCAAGCTCGAAGGTGCGCTCGCCGGTCTCGGGAATCGAGCCGGCGGAAACCGCGACCGCCATCGTCCGCACGTTGTCGCGCGCCTTGGCGGCGATGCGGTAGGCTTCATCGAGGCTGTCGTATTCGGCAGCGGCGCCGCCGGCGATCTTGATCACATAGATGTCGCCCGCGATGCCGCGTCGCTCCTCGGCGCGTTCGGGCGGCGCCGAGGCGACGTCGTCCATGACCCGCAGCGTCCGCATCTCGATGCCTTCGTCGCGAGCCAGCTCCGCCGCCATGTCGAAATTCATGTTGTCGCCGGCGTAGTTGCCGTGCATGCAGAGCACGCCGCGGCCCCGGTGGATCGCCTTCACCGTGGCCAATGTCACGTCCGGCGACGGCGCCGCGAAAACCTCGCCGCACGAAGCCCCGTCAGCCAGGTTCCTGCCGACGAATCCCGAGAACAAGGGCTCATGCCCACTGCCGCCGCCGATCAGGAAGGCGACTTTTCCGTCGGGAATGCTCGTCCGCACGATCCCGGTGGACCCAGGAACTCGCATGAGGTCTCCGTGGCCCGCAAGCTCCAAGCCTTCCTGGGACTCCTCGACCGTCTTGCTCGGATCGTTGAGAATCTTTTTCGGTCTGGCCATGATGGCCTCCCCGATTGCGCCGCGCTGAACCAATGTTCTCGATGACGATACAACGGTCGCAGGAGAGCCGGACCATGATCTGGATCAACTGGCCTCGCCCAAGCGAAGCCGGAGCGCGATTCGGGCGACGGCGAACGCCGTTTCGGCGGAGGCGCTCGCCCGCCTCCGGCGGCTCGGCGAAATCCTCGATCGCCGCATCGCCGCCACGCGTCTTGGCCGGCGCCGGAGTCAAGACGTCACTCCAGATTGGTGTGGTTGGCGCGCATGGCCTCGGCCGTGACGTCGAGACGGTCGCGCAACTTCAGGATCATAACCTCGAACAGGATATATTGCGCCCCTTCGTGCAGCGAGCCCATCGGCAGCACGGACCTCGCCGGGCTGCGATCGTCGGCCATGGTCTGCGCAGGGACGGTCAGCGCCACGTCCGCCGCCTTGGCGCAAACGCCCTCCGGCTGGGCGGTGACGACGAGGGTGCGAGGTCCATCCCGCTTCGCCACGCGGTTGGGGCGCGGCTCGCAAAGCTTGCATGGATACGGCCCGGGTTCAGCGCGAACGGAGCGCTTGCAGCATGGCGCGGGCGTTCCCGGCGGCGGACTTGCCGTCGAATACTGCGCTTCCGGTGACGATAAGATCAGCGCCCGCGCGGGCGACCTCGGCGACGTTCTGGAGCGTGACGCCCCCGTCAATGGCGACCAGAATGTCGCGCGAGGCTACGGCGGCGATCTTTCTCGCCTGTGCGATCCGGTGAATAGCGGCGGGAATGAAGCGTTGCCCGCCCCAGCCGGGGTTCACGGCGAGCAGCATGACCAGATCGAGCTCGTCGAGCAGCGGCTCGATCGCCTCGACCGGAGTGCCGGGGTTGAGTGCGACACCGCGCACAATACCCCGCTCCGGGTCGTTGGCGTTTTTCATCTGCCCCAGCTGCTGCAAGACGCGATGGACGTGCCGGCTCGCCTCGACGTGGATCGTGATAATGTCGGCGCCCGCGGCCACGTAGTCCGCCACCTTGGTAAGCGGCTCGTCGATCATCAAGTGCGCGTCCTTGAGGAGCGTCGTCCGCGCCGCCCGAATCACCGGGGACCCGAAGGTCAGCATCGGCACGAAGACCCCATCCATGACATCAAAGTGCGCCACCGCGATCCCGGCCTGCTCGAGCACGCGCAGCTCCGACCCGAGACAGAGCAGGTCGGCCGTCAGCATACCCACGCTCAGCGTGGGCGCGGCGGCCTTCAAGGTCGCCAGCGCGGTGTCAAGCATGGCGGCCAACTTCCTCCCGTCGCAAGGACTGGTACAGCTCATAGGCGTGCTCGGGCTTCATGCCATCATGCACGACCTTGTTGACCGCCTGAATCATGGCTGTCGGCGCCTCCGACTGGAAAATATTGCGCCCCATGTCGACCCCGGCCGCGCCCTCCTGCACTGCTCGATAGGCCATCGTGAGGGCGTCCCGTTCGGGCAGCTTCTTGCCGCCGGCCATCACCACCGGCGCCGGGCAGGACGCGGTCACCGTCTCGAAACCCTCGTCGACGTAATAGGTTTTCACGAACTGCGCGCCGAGCTCGGCGCACATGCGGCAGGCCAAGCGGAAATAGCGTGCGTCGCGCGCCATGTCCTTGCCGACGGCGGTCACTCCAAGCACCGGGACCCCGCAGCCGAGTCCGGCGTCCACCAGCCGCGTCATGTTGTGGATGGACTGCGACTCGAATTCGCCGCCGATGAACACCTGGACCGCCACCGCCGCCACATTGAGCCGCACGGCGTCGCCCATGTCCACCGCGATGTGCTCGTTCGACAGCTCCTTGAGGATGCTCGGCCCGCCGCTGGCGCGCAGCACGACGCCGCTTTGCAGGGAAGACGGGACGGTGCTGCGCAGGACGCCGCGGGTGCACATCAGGGCGTTGGCGTGCCGGAGCAGGGGGACGATGGTGACGTCAATCCGCTCGAGCCCGGCGGTCGGGCCCTGAAAGTAGCCGTGGTCCACGGCCAGCATCACGGTCTTGCCCGAACCGGGTTGAAAGATGCGCGAAAGCCGGTTCTGCATCCCCCAGTCGAGCGCGTTGGCGCCGCGGACGTTGGACTGCGACGTTTTCATGGGGATGTCGAGGAAATATTCCTTGGTTTCCTTGAGGTTGTCGGTGTCAGCCATGTTCGCACTTCCTTCTGTGGGGAGCAATTTGATCGTCATACACGCGTGTTCACGCTGCGTGACCACGCAGGGTGAGCATGCAGCTTTGTCCAATCGGGGTTCGGTCTGAGCGAAGGATCGACTCGCAAGGATTCAGATGACTCTTTCATTGCCGCCGTCCACCGGCACCTGCGCCGCCGTGGTCTTGGCGAACAGCGGCCCGCACATCTCGGCGGCGAGTTCGGCGACGTCGCGGCTCCTGACCTCGGTCTTGAGCACGTTATTGGTTTTGTATTCTTCCACGGTGAGGCCATAGTGCCTGGCCCTCTGGGACAGCACCTCCTTGGTCCAGATCCCGGTGTCGAACACCGCGTTCGGGTGCAGGGAGTTGATACGGATCCCGTCCGCCCCCCACTCCAGCGCGGCGACGCGCGCGAGCTGGTTGAGTCCGGCCTTGGAGACGGAATAGGCCGCCGCGCCCGGGCCGGGCGCCGGCACGTTCTTGGAGCCAATCACCACGACCCGCCCTCGCCGGGGCGCGAGCTTGAGCAAGGGATGGCACGCGCGCAGCAGGAATAGGTTGGCGTCGAGGTTGATCGCCATGACTTTGCGCCAGTCGTCGGTGGCGAGCTCGTCGATCGTGCGGCTGGCGGGGAAGACGCCCGCATTCAACACCAGCATATCCAGCCCGCCGTAGGCGACGACCGCGCGCTCGAGCCCGAGCGTGACCGCGCGCTCGTCTTTCAAGTCGCATCTGACGCCGAGGAAATCCTTGCGCCGGAATAGCTGCTCGATCGCGGGATCGATATCCAGACCGACCACGGCCGCGCCGCGCGCGAGCAAAGATTCGACGCAGGCCTTGCCTATGCCGGACGCTGCACCGGAAACGAGGGCGATTTCGCCAGCGAAGAGGGGCTGCGCGCCTTCTTTTCTCAGCTTGCGCTGTTCCAAGTCCCAGTATTCGATCTGGAACAGCTCGCGGGCGGACAGGGCGCGATAGCCGCCCAGAGCCTGCGAGCGTTGCATGACTCGCATGCTGTGACGATAAATATCCGCGACTATCGCTGCGTCGTTCGCGGCGCCGCCGGCCACGACTAGGCCGAACGCCGGGTCGAGCGCGACGCGCGGCGCAGGATCAAGCCTCGGCGTGGCGCCGGTCGCGTGCGGCGCCTGCTCATCGCAAAAAGACCGGTAGTCGCGCACATAGGCGTCCACGTCCGTGCCGAGCATGGGCAGGCGCTTGGTCCAGATGACGTGGTCCGGCGTGATCGGCCCTTGCTGCGAGAGCTCGCGCAGGTCCGCACGCTGAGCGAAAGCCAGCGTCTCCTCGTCGGAAAGCGTCGCCATGATCATCGGCGCGCCTGCGGCGTCCGACAATTTGCGGCGCAGCTGCGCTTGCCGCAGCATCTCGACATTGGCCGGACTGACGCAAGGCGCCGAGATATCCCAGGCGCGCTGCGCTTTCAGGTAATCTTCAGCGCGGCCCACCAGTTCAATCATGCGCTCATAGGATTGCCTGGCGCTATCTCCGAACGAGAAAATTCCATGGTTCATCAGCACCAAACCGATGGTGCTGGCGTTGGATTGGCGCGAATACTCGCGCGCGCACAACTTCGCGAGACCGAAGCCGGGCTTCACGTAAGGGACGACCACGACCGTGTCGCCATAGATTTGGCGGATGCGGTGTTCCCCTTCAGGAGCATTGGTGACCGCCAGGACCGCATCGGCATGAGTGTGATCGACGTATTTGTGGGGCAGATAGGCGTGCAGCAGGGTTTCAATCGAAGGCGCCGGCGCCGGATATTTCAGGGTGTGGACAGCCAACTCGTTCGCCAACTGCGCGTCGGACAGGGTCGCCAGTTGCGCCAGCCGTCGCACATGATCCAGCGACAACAGTGCGAATCCTGCCGCGTCGATGGTTTCAAGATCGCAGCCACTCCCTTTGATGTAGAGGGCGTTTTGGTCCTCACCGAAGAGGTTTTTCTCTACCGCCTTGACGGAAGTGTTGCCGCCGCCATGCAACACGAGCGTCTTGTCGCGCCCCAGCAAACGCGACGTGTAGATGCGCGGACCCAGTTCTCCTCCGAATTGCGCCGCCTCGTCATCGTTCCACAGGCTCTGCATTCTTCCCTCTTGCCAAACTTGATTCGGTTGGATGGCATGGTTTGGATGATGTATGTCAAATCGCTTCCAAGCGCGAGCCCTTTTTGCCGCCAATACCGGGTCTGACGCATATGTGGAACGGCCCGATCGGCAAGGGTTTTCACGAGCGTTGAACAGCGCAGGACGGTGCGGTCATATGTCCGGCCTTTGAGTGCGGATGTGACCGTTGGCCATGATGAATTCCGCGACATCGGCGTCTCTGATCAATTTGGCGCGCTCCATGGCGCGGCGCCTCAGGCGGACTGTCCGATATCGCGATGGCGTCCCTCGTGGTTCATCACTCGCTCGACACCTTCGCGCTGGCCCGCCAGGGCACCCGCAGTTCTCTTATCGGCTCGCCGTCACGTCGCCTGATTGCCGCTGATCCGCAATTGCGGCGGCGCGGCGGCGCCGCGCGCGAGATCGGCGGTGACCGGCTCATCGAAATTCATCCCCAGCACCGCGCCCCGGCTCGCCCCGGAGATGACGTTGTCGGCGATGACCGCCGAGCCCGCCCCTTGGGCGATCGAGACGCCGATGCCGATCGGCGCGTCGCGCACGACGTTGCCGAGGACCGCCACGTCGCGCAGCGAGGCGCCCCAGCCGACGAGAACGCCGATCCACGGCGCGCCCTCGATCACATTGGCGCTGACCGTCGCGTCGGCCTCGACCTTGACGCCGCATTCGTAGCCGAATTCGTGGCCGGAATGGTTTTGGCTGGGCCTGAGGCCGCGGATGACGTTGCCCGAGCAGACCGCGGCGCGACCCCCGCGGTCGGCGAAATTGACCATTTGCACGCCGCAGACGGCGCCGTCGATGGAATTGTCGGCGATCACGCAGCCTTCGAACTCGAATTCGGCGAAGATCGCCGTCTCGCCGAGGTCGGCGCAGCTATTGTCGCCGATGACGACGCCCGCGCCGCCGTTGTTGCGCACCGCCGTATAGGCGCAGCGGCGGATGATGTTGTTGACGACCAAAACGCCGCCGGCGCGGAAGATCGAGACGCCGTTGCCGTATTGCCCGGAGCCGCCCGAAACGTTGTGGATGTCGCTGACGCGGTTGCCCGAGACGCGCGTGCCGTCGTCGCCGCGGCTTGAGCGCCAGACCTGGACGCCGTTGTCGCCGCAGCGCTCGACGCGGTTGTCGGCGATGACGAGGCCGGTCGCGTCGGTCGAAAAAACGCCGCCAGCGGCGATGTCGCGGATGGTGTTGCGCTCGACCCGTCCGCCGCAGCCGCGCAAGCGCAGGCCGACGCCGCCGGCATGTTCGATCGCACAGTCGGAGACCGTGATCTCGCCGACGTTGGAAAAGTCGATCAGGCCGCGGTCGCCGTCGAGCGGGCGGTCGGCGCCGTCGAAGACCACACCCGAGAGCGCGACGCGCGCGCCGCCCTCGGCCGCGACCAGCGGTCCGCCGCCCACGAGCGCCAGCCGAGTCGCGCCGGGGGAGCCGACGAGCCGGGCGCCGTCGGGAAGATGCAACGTCGCGCTGCGCAGCGTTCCGGCCGGCAGGACGACCGGGCGGCCGCCGCGGGTCGCGGCGTCGATGGCGCGGCGAAGCGCGGCGGTCGCGTCGCCGCCCGCGCCGAGTTCCTCGCCGCGGCCGCGGAGGATCGGCAAAAATCCGGCGCCCGCCATGCCGACGGCGCCGCCGATCATCCGGCGTCGGTTGATGGTCATGCTTCCCTCCGACATGAATTGCGTCTTAGCATTTTTCGCCCGGCTTACGAGCGCCTGGACGGCGCTCGTCATCGCCCGCCGAAGCCCCCCGCTTTACCGCTCGCCTCGCCGCTTCTATAGCGTCGCCGATCCGCCGGCTCCGCGCGAACGGTCGCGCGACAACGCTTCGAACGAGGCCGCCATGAAGCTTTCCGACCCTTCCCTGCTGCGCTCGCAGTGCCTGATCGACGGCGCTTGGGCAGGCCACGGCGTCGATCCCATCCACAATCCCGCTGACGGCGCGCCGATCGCCAGCGTGCCGCGCTTAGGCGAAAAGGAGACGATCGGCGCGATCGAGGCGGCGGCGCGCGCGTTTCCGCTATGGGCCAAGCGCGCCGCCAAGCAGCGCGCCGCGATTCTCAGGCGCTGGTTCGATCTCATCGTCGCCAACCGCGACGACATCGCGCTGATCATGACCAGCGAACAGGGCAAGCCGCTCGCCGAGGCGCGCGGCGAAGTGGACTACGCCGCGTCGTTCATCGAATTCTACGCGGAGGAGGCCAAGCGCATCTATGGCGAGATCAACCCGACGTTCCGCGCCGATTCGCGCATTCTCGTCGTGAAGCAGCCGATCGGCGTCGTCGCGGCGATCACCCCGTGGAACTTTCCCGCCGCGATGATCACCCGCAAGGTCGCGCCGGCGATCGCCGTCGGCTGCACGGCGGTGGTCAAGCCCGCGCACGCGACGCCGCTGACCGCGCTGGCGCTCGGCGAACTCGCGCAGCGCGCCGGGATGCCGGCGGGCGTGCTCAACATCCTCACCGGCGGCGCGTCGGCGATCGGCAAGGCGATGTGCGAGCATCCCGCGGTGCGCTTCGTCGGCTTCACCGGCTCGACCGAAGTCGGCAAGCTGTTGATGCGCCAGGCCGCCGGCACGGTGAAGAAGGTCGGACTGGAGCTGGGCGGCAACGCGCCGTTCATCGTCTTCGACGACGCCGATCTCGACGCCGCGGTCGAAGGCGCGCTCGCGTCGAAGTTCCGCAACATGGGCCAGACCTGCGTCTGCGCCAACCGCCTGTTCGCCCAGGACACGATCTACGACGCGTTCGTCGACAAGCTGACGCGCGCGGTCGCCGCTTTGCGCGTCGGCGACGGAACTCAGCCCGGCGTAACCCAGGGACCGCTGATCGACGAGGCGGCCCTCGCCAAGGTCGAAGAACATGTCGCCGATGCGCTGGCCAAGGGAGCGCGCGCGACGGTCGGCGGCAAGCGCCACGCGCTCGGGGGCACGTTCTACGAGCCGACCGTGCTCGCCGACGCGACGCCGGCGATGCTGCTGTCGCGCGAAGAGACGTTCGGTCCGGTCGCGCCGGTGTTCCGCTTCAAGGACGAGGCCGAGGTCATTCATCTGGCCAACGACACGCCATTCGGCCTCGCCTCCTACTTCTACGCGCGCGACCTCGGCCGCGTCTGGCGCGTCGCCGAGGCGCTCGAATACGGCATGGTGGGGATCAACTCCGGCCTCATCTCCACCGAACTCGCGCCCTTCGGCGGCGTCAAGGAATCCGGCCTCGGCCGCGAAGGCTCGCGCCACGGCGCCGAGGAATTCGTCGAGATCAAGTACATGCTGATGGGCGGGCTGGATAGGTAGGGAGGCGCGCGGCGGCAGGCGGGGCTTACGGGCGAAGATCTGACGCTTGGTTCCAGGGCCTTGATGGCCGGCTTCGACTCAAAGGTGACCTTCGGGCTGTCCGCTTTCGGGCAGGCCCAACGCGAGGCGAGGACTTCCATTCAAGAAAGTGAAGGTTGCAGGCGCTATTATACTTGCCATACCCTCCCGCAAGGGGTATGCTGCGAAAGCGAGCTTGCTTCGAAGGGGCCGACTGGCGATTTGTCGTTGGCACTTTTCCACAAATGGCAGCCGCAGAGGCTCTTCGTGATTGTCACAATCTACATCGATGAAAGCGGCACGCACGGCTCGCCGGTCGTCATTCTCGGCGGCTGGGTAGGGAGATTAGGACAGTGGGTTCCGTTTGATCGGAAGTGGAATCGGCTGCTCAAACAAAATGGGCTCACCTATTTCCATTCAAAGGAAATGAGGCATAGCGAAAACGAATTTGCCGGATGGTCTCTTCCGAGAAAACGCGCCTTTATGGCGGAGGCCGGCAAGATCGCGATAAAGAATCTGTCTTTTGGATTCTCAATCTCGTTGCGCGTCGCTGACTTCAAGAAATTCTACATCGGTCATGAGCGGCTAAAGGGCGTTTCAATCGATAGTCCATATGGCCTTTGCTTTCGACATTGTGTCGGAATGGTGCCGAAGCTTGCGATTGATCGGTTCAAAGATAGGCACTTAGACATTGATTTCGTCTTAGAGTCTGGCCACCCAAATCTGCCCAATGCGGAAGCTATATTCCATGAGGTAAAGGCATTTAATGATCCTACTGAAGAAATTAAAATTATTATGCAGTCCTTAAATACTATTACTCGCGGGGACAAAAAGAAATTCCCGGGCTTGCAGGCTGCGGACGTCAACGCTTATAGCACATTTCAATATGAAACAAGAGATAATAATCTAGAACTTATATCACTCCCATATGAGAGTACTATTGATGAAGCAAGAAAGATACAAAAAGTCCCTATCTTCCACTTTCCAATGACCGAGGATGTTCTTTCACAATATCGGGGCCTGCTCTTACAAACTATTGAGGAAAAACGCCTTCGGCGCGACGCCGCTATTTCGCGGCGCGCCGACAAGGGGATGCCGGATGCTTAGCCGTCGCGACTCTTCGAATTGTGTTTATGAGGCCTTCGTCGGTTTCTGCGGCCTCGGCTTTCTTGGCCGCCTCAATGAAGCGTTCGAACTGAGGTTTTTCGTCAATCTTTGGTGGGAGTTTCCGCGGCATGAGAGTTCAACCTCTGTCAGTCAAGCCACCTATAGCCGCCGTTGTTAAGCGCGTCTAGCGATGGATTGAGGCTGCTATGGCAAGACGGACACGAAAATTCGCGGCCCTCGCCTCGTATCCTTATGTGTTGAATGATCGATATCCGTCGGTTGCCATAGCAATTTGTGCAGGCCCAATGGGGTGGTTCGGTTCCGCGGCAATCCGGCTTCAACATATAGGCGAGAGCGCCGCGCCCCAAGTCCTTAAGTTCCCATTTCTTCTTCTCAGCTTCCCATGTTTCAAACTTAATCACTTCTTTTTCAAGTGTGTCTACCTGCTCAACCAGCGCAAATTGCGCCGCCTGTGCGGCGAGGATTTCTTTTTGCAATTCTATGATCGCCCGGTCGCGAACGGCAGCATCGTGGATATTGCTCAATCCCTGCGCCATATCAAATGCGGTCTTGATGGCGCCAAGGCTAGCAAATATTTCGCCGACCATCGCGTTAGTCCCTCTTCCGTTGTGGACGCTTCTCAGTGACTAGTCGTTTGATAGGTCAACCTCTTGCCCTTGACGCCGAGCAACGCGCGGTTGGCGCGTGCGGCGTCGTTGACACCTCGGATCGCGCGATTGCTAAATCTGAAATCGAACTCGGCGAGATAGCGATGCAAATGTTTTTCCTTGCAGTGCTGATATACGCCTTTCATGCCGCGCTTGAAAATCGAGTAGTAGCCTTCGACGGAATTGGTCGAAACGAGCTTGCCGCCTTCATAACGGGCGTATTCGTCCTTCGCGTGATTCACGGTGTCATGAGACGCGAACTCGGCGCCGATCTCGGGATACCAAGCCGCTTGATCGGTCATGATCGCGGCCTCGCGCGCAACGTTGGTGCGGATAACGGGCTTAAGCTCGGCGATGGTGGTCCCGGTAACATGAAACGAACGGGCCGACCCGCCGCGCTCGACAAGGGTCAGGGCGACATTGCGATATCCGCTGCGACCGCCTTTGATGTTCTTAGGCGCGGGAGCGCCTTCGATCCGGCCGATAACAGTTTCGTCGATTTCGACGGTCCCGCCGCTTCCGCCCATTGGAGACAGATCGCCGGTTCGCATAGCCTCTCGGATGCGGTGCATAAGAAACCATGCGCTCTTAAGGGTCACGCCCAAAGTGCGATGAATTTGATTGGCCGAAATCCCTTTCTTCGACGAGCAAATCAGATGGATCGCCTGCAACCAAAGATGCAGTGGAATGTGCGACGCTTTGAAAATAGTCCCCATGCGCACAGTGAAGGGCTGGCGGCACTGGTAGCACTTGTAAAGGCCAATGCGGGTCGATTTGCCCTGCATCTTCGAAATGCGCTCGACGCCGCCGCAATGAGGGCAGTGCGGACCTTCCGGCCAAAGCGCGGCCTCGACATAGGCGAAAGCGGCCTCTTCATCTTGAAACTGTTTGGCGGTGAGAATTGGGTTGGCCATGGCGGAAACTCCTATGGCCGAAACACTAGCAGATAGGGGTGGGTATGTCAAGTATAATATCGCCAGGTTGCATTCCGAACAAATCAAGAACATAATAAAGCGTGTCTAAAGAACGATCAAATACAGCGCAGGTCGCTTCGCCGGCAGCGACCGCCAACGCCGGCCCTAAATTTGAGGCCAAGACCGGCGCGTTCTACCTGCTGTCGCTGCTTGCCAATGGCGAACCACGCGGACTGCCTGGCGCGACCATCCGGAGTGTCAGATTTCAGCAGCGCGGGTCGGGCCGACCGCTTGATGATGTCACCATTCTCGCGACAAACGCCGACGGCTCCGCGGCGATCCTCGAAATTCAAGCAAAACGCACATTTGCGAATTCCGACGCAATCCGGCCGGCGATTCCGATTTGAAGCCGGCCACCGTTCCGATTTGATTCCGGCCACCATTCCGATTTGAAACCGGCCACCTGAGCCGGTCACGGCTCTCACCGTTTGCTC
>Ga0326727_10017634_pt1 | contig 14757 bp, 12 predicted proteins | sample MB2enrmetagenome_FD_207643 | JGI IMG/M metagenome (GOLD analysis project Ga0326727, IMG submission 207643) | Lab enriched peat soil microbial communities from McLean, Ithaca, NY, United States - MB29MY | ecosystem: Environmental > Terrestrial > Soil > Wetlands > Peat | place: USA: New York... | reverse complement strand
CCATGGTAGCGTGCATGCGGAAATTGCTTTGCGTATTGAATGCAATGCTTAAAAATCGTACCCCTTGGAATTATAGTGTTAACCAATCAATTAGTCCTTGACAAGTAACACAGTTGCTAAACAATATCAAAAGCCGAATACCAAAATTCAAAACTTTTGTACAAGATTTGCCGAAAGTAGTAATCCCTGTTTATTTCACCGGCTCTGGTATTTTCCCTTCGAAGCAGTATTTCCAGACGATGGCGGCAATCACACCGCCGACAATCGGGGCCACGATAAAAAGCCAGACCTGTGAAATTGCCGCGCCGCCGACAAAGACCGCCGGGCCCAGGCTGCGGGCCGGGTTGACCGAAGTGCCATCCACCGGGATGCCGACGAGATGAATCAAAACCAGCGTAAAGCCGATGGCGATACCGGCAAACCCCTTAGGGGCATCCTTATGCGTAGCGCCGAAGATAACAAAAAGGAACAGCGCGGTGAACGCAATTTCAAAGATAAAACAGGAAAGCAGGGAATAGCCCGCCGGGGAATGGGCGCCGTAGCCGTTCTGCCCGAGGCCGTTAGCCGCCAGCGTATAGCCTGGAAGCCCTCTGGCAATTACCCAGAGTATGCCCGCGCCGATAATGGCGCCGAGACACTGCGCAATGATATAGAAAATCGCGTCTTTGCCTTTGATTTTGTTGGCCACCCACATCGCCACGGTGATGGCCGGATTGATATGGCAGCCGGAAATCGGGCCGATGGCGTAAACCATCACCAGTACCGTTAACCCGAAGGCAAAAGCAATGCCGGTATAACTGATGTGGCTGCCGGCAATGACGGCGCTGCCGCACCCGACGAGTACCAGTGCCGCGGTGCCGATCAGTTCCGCGAAGTATTTCTTCATACGTGATACCTCCTGCTCTTAGTGGGGAACGGGAAATTAATACTTTTTTAATTTCCTACAGGGCACTACTTATGTCAAAATAAAAATTCACAAACGTGATTACTCTGTTTTCTTTAATTTTGCCGCTTTTTTCTTAGCTTCGTCCCAGAGGTCGTTCTGCTCTTTGAAAGACAGTTCCCCGATTTTGACGCCGCGCTTTTTACAGACGGCTTCCATGTAAGTGAAACGATTATAAAACTTTTGATTAGCTTCCCTTAAAGCCACTTCCAGCTCGATGCCCTGGCGGCGGGCGATGTTGGCCATGGTGAACATGATATCCCCGAATTCTTCGGTTTTCTCCGCGGCGCTTTTAGCCTGCTTAAATTCCGCCACTTCTTCCGCCAGTTTTTCAATCACACCCCGGTCATTATCCCAGTCAAACCCGACATCCGCCACCCGGTCCTGGATTTCCTGGCTGTAACTCAGCGCCGGCAGATTTTTCGGCACGCTGGCCAGCAGCGAATCCGTAATGCCTTTTTTATCTTTTTCTTTCTGCTTCAGTTCCTGCCAGTTGTGCAGCACTTCCTCGGCGTCTTTCACTTTGGCTGTGCTGAAAACGTGGGGATGGCGGTAAATCAGTTTTTCATTAATCCCCAGGATGACATCATCGATATTGAATTCGCCGGCTTCCTGCGCAATCTGCGCCTGCAGCACGATATGCAAAAGCAGGTCGCCAAGCTCTTCGCGCAGTTTTTTAGCGTCCTTTTCGTCCAGGCTTTCCAGCACCTCATAGCACTCCTGAAGGAAGGATTCCCGCAGCGTGAGGTGGGTCTGTTTGCGGTCCCAAGGGCAGCCGTCCGGCGCCCTTAATTTAGCAATAATTTCACGTAAAGCATCAAATTTACTCAAATCTTCCGGTAATGTCAATTTAATTGCTCCTTTTAAATGGATAGAATTTCACTCTGAGTGAAGCGAAGGGTCGCCCAGCCTAAGAGTAGAGATGGAGATTCTTCGGGTACTTCGTAACCTCAGAATGTTAGATTACTTTAGCTCAGTTTTGCACCGATGAACTGCCGCTGGCCGCGCAGGAACTCTGCGGCATCCACCGCTTTTTTCCCTGCCATTTGCACTCTTTTCACGCCCAAAATGCCTTCTCCGGTAACCACCCCGAATGCCGCCGGGCTGTCGTTGACCGGGACTACAATCCCGGCTTCCGCATTTCCTTCCCCCGTTAACGGCACGGCTTCCAGTATTTTCAACTGTTTCCCCTGCCACCGCGTAAAACTGCCGGGCCACGGCTGGAATGCCCGCACCTGCCGCCAGATTTGCACCGCCTGCAGCTTCCAGTCAATCTCCCCGGCTTCCTTGGTTAACATTTCAGTATAGGAAGCTTCGGCGTCGTTTTGCGGCTGCGGCGTGATTTCTCGGCGAAACCAGCCCGGCAAAGTATCCAGCAGCAATTGGGCGCTGGTGTTGGCCAGTTTTTGCATCAACGTTTCAGTGGTGTCCTGCGGCAAAACCGGCACATGTACGGCGGTGAGCACCGGCCCGGTATCAACTCCTTTGTCCATCAGCATAATGCTGACGCCGGTAAATTCGTCGCCGTTGAGAATGGCCGCCGGCACCGGCGCCACGCCGCGGTATTTCGGCAACAGCGAGGGATGAATATTGAGGCAGCCGAAGGCCGGGATTTCTAAAACAGCTTTCGGCAGAATCTGCCCGAACGCCGCCACAACAATGGCGTCCGGCTTCAGTTCGAAGAGCTCGATTTTAGCTTCGGGGGATTTTAGATTATACGGCTGCAGAACGGTCAGTTTATGCTGCCGGGCCGCCTTTTTTACCGGCGGTTCTTCCATTACCCGCCCCCGCCCTGCCGCTTTGTCGGGCTGGGTATAAACGGCAACGATTTCGTATTTACTGCCGATGAGCCTTTCCAGCGCGGGAACAGCAAAATCAGGGGTACCCATAAAGACAATCCTCATTGCTTTTCCTCCGACACCCGTATTTTAGCACCAATCAAACCGGGAAAAAATTTGTCTGCCATCTAGGTAATATGATACATTATTACCGGCGAAAAATGGCCTTTTTCTTAAGAAACTATTGACTTTTTCTTAACATCCGGTTATCAAGTCTGTAAGCGAGAAAAATCGCGAAAGAGAAAGCCTGACAGACCTTTTAAACGGGAACGACACTATGGTTAATCCTCGCCAACTGCTGTCAATTTTTATAAAAACCCTTGCTATCCAATAGTCAGCCATAATATTCTAGTTATCGGCTCTTGTCTTCACCGGGGTTCTAAGAATATTTGTCACCAATCCGCACAGTACCGTTTGGTTCTCTTTGTGTTTTTCGTTGGGGGCGGCTTGGTTTAGGATTTATAAATGATAGCTCGTCCGGCACCCGAAATCTGGGAAGCCGCTTTGGGCCAGTTGCAGCTGGAAGTCAGTAAACCTAACTTCAGCACCTGGTTGAGTAAAACAGTTGGAATGGAATGCCGCGACCATCGTTTTGTCGTCGGCGTGCCGAACACTTTCATTGCCGAATACCTGGAAAAGAACCAGCGGTCGCTGATTGAAAAAGCCCTGACCGGGATCCTGCGGGACGACGTGAAAGTGGAATTCCGTGTTTCCGCCAGCGCCGAAAAACCGGGCGCCGCACGGACAAATCTGCCGCTTTTCAACCCCCGGTACACGTTCGATACTTTCGTTGTCGGCAATTCCAACAACCTGGCTTATGCCGCCGCCGCGAAAGTGGTGGAAAACCCGGGCCTGGCTTTTAATCCGCTGTTCCTGTACAGCGCCGCCGGACTGGGGAAAACCCATTTGCTGCACGCCATCGGCAACCGGGCCGCGCTCAACCACCTGGCAGTGCTGTACGTCAGCGCCGAACAATACACCAATGAACTGGTCACCGCCATCCGGGAAAAATCAACCGATGAATTCCGCAAGAAATTCCGCAATGTGGATATGCTGCTGGTGGACGATGTGCAGTTCTTCGCCGGCAAAGAGCAAATCGAGGAGAATTTCTTCTACACTTTTAACGAACTGCACAGCAGTAACCGCCAGATTGTAGTCGCCGGCGACCAGGCACCTCAATCCATCACCGCGATGAAAGAGCGCCTGCGTTCCCGCTTCGAATGGGGTCTGGTGGCTGACCTGCAGCCGCCGGACTTTGATACACGCATGGGCATCCTGCAAAATAAAGCCGGGCGTGATGCGATTACGATTAAGCCGGATGTGCTGGAATACATCGCCCTGCAGGTCAAGGAAAACATCCGAGCGCTGGAAGGTTCGCTGAACCGGGTGGTGGCCTATTCCAAATTACTGAACACCGAGGTGACTCCGGAAATTGCGGCGCGCGCCCTGACCGATATCGCCAGCAAAGAACCGAAGCTGGCCCCGATTACTCCCCATCTGATTACGGAAACCGTCGCCGGGACGTATCAATTGACACTGAGCGACCTCCGCGGCCGTCGGCGTGACGAAGTTACAGCACAGGCCCGCCAGATTTGCATGTACCTGATGCGCCAGGAAACAGAATGCTCGTTATCCGAAATCGGGCGTGAATTAGGCGACCGCAGTCCGGCCACGATCAGCTACGCCTATGAAAAGATGTCCGATGCTATCAACAACGACCCGCACCTCAAGCGCCAGGTGTTCAATATCCAGCAGAAGCTCTATTCCGCACGCAGTGCGCGCAGCGGCAGTTAACCGGCAGTTTTTCAAAAGGTTCATCAGCTAAACCCATTTTTTCAATAACTTCATTTTCCTTTTGATAACTTTTTGCCGGCTGATACTGCCAAAACAAACATATTTATTTTCCCGCAGATATTTAACGCCTGCCGCGCTTGCCGGTTTTATATTAATACTATCGGTATCCTTTACTTAACATAGAAAAGATTATTGATTTAGTGTACGATAACATTGATGTTTGATATCACTGAAATTAAAGTGCAGGCGGGTAAAGGCGGGGATGGGGCGATTACATTCCGCAGGGAGAAGTTTGTGCCTTTTGGCGGTCCTGACGGCGGGGACGGGGGTAAGGGCGGGGACATCATCATAGAGGCAGACCCTGCGGTGATGAATCTGTGGGGATTTAAAAAGAAGCAGCTTTACAAGGGCGATAACGGCGGGGCCGGCGCGGCCCAGAAGAAACACGGACGGAACGGCACGCCGCTGATTTTAAAGGTTCCGGAAGGGACGATTGTCTATGCCAAGAACGAAGACGGGCTGGATGACGTGCTGGGTGATTTAGAGCATGCCGGCGACCAGGTCATCGTGGCGCACGGCGGCCGGGGCGGCCTGGGGAACGTCCATTTCGCTTCATCTACCAATCAGACGCCGCGGCTGGCGCAGTCCGGAGAAGCAGGCGAAGTAAAAGTCATCGGCCTGGAATTGAAACTGATTGCCGATGTCGGCATTATCGGTTATCCCAATGTCGGGAAATCTTCATTGCTGGCGCTGGCCACCGCGGCCAAACCGGAAATTGCCAATTATCCCTTTACCACCCGCGAACCGATTGTCGGGGTAGTGGGTGTGAGGTTTGAGAACTTCGTCCTGGCGGAAATACCGGGACTGATTGACGGCGCACATTTGGGACGCGGCCTGGGGCACGATTTCCTGCGCCACAGCATGCGCACCCGGCTGCTGATTCATCTGATTGACGGCACCGCAGAGTCGCCGCTGGATAATATGATTAAAGTGAACAATGAATTGAACCTGTTCGATTCGCGGCTGGCGCAAAAACCGCAAATCGTGGTCGTCAATAAAATTGATTTGCCGGAAGTTCAGAAACGGAAAAAAGAAATCAAAGAGAATTTCCGTGAAGCCGGCATTGACGTTCATTTTATTTCCGCCATGACCGGCGAAGGCATTCCCGAATTAATGAAAAAGGTGAACGACCTGTTGAAAGCCAGCGACGTCCTGGGCCGGGAACCGGAGGCCAAAGTCTTCCGTCCTTTGCCGCGCCACAAACAGGTGTCCATTACCAAAGACGGCGATGTTTTCGTGGTCAGCGAACCGGAACTGGAACGAATTGTCTCCCGGGTGGACATGTCGGACGAGACCGTGCAGGGGCAAATCCTGGGGCAAATGGTCCGGCTGCATGTCGATAAAGCGCTGGAAAATGCCGGCATCAGGCGCGGCGACGTCATCCGCTGCGGCGCCGCGGAATGGGAATGGTAGGCGATGAAAATCGGCATCCTGGGCGGCACATTTGACCCGGTGCACAACGGACATCTGGCAATCGCCGAAGAAGCCCGGGCATACCTCAATCTGAATGAAGTTCTGTTCCTGCCGGCCGGTCAACCGTGGATGAAAGCCGACCGCTCGATTTCGCCGGCGCAGCACCGCGTGGCGATGCTGGCCCTGGCGCTGCAGTCCAGACCAGGGTTCAAATACTCTACGATGGAAATTGAGCACCAGGGGCCGTCGTATTCGGTAAACAGCATTGCCGAACTGCAAGCGGGGGCTGCCGCGCCGTCTGACTGGTACTTCATCCTTGGCTGGGACAACCTGTCGAAGGTGCCGCTGTGGAAAGAACCGCAAAAACTCATCGACATGTGTTTTCTGGTGGCCGTCCCCCGGCCCGGCTTCGACCGCCCCAATATGAAAAAACTGGAAGCGGCTCTGCCCGGCATTTCGAAAAAAGTAATCCTGATGAATAAACCGCGCCTGCACATCAGCGCTACCGATATCCGCAGCAAAGTCGCGCAGGGTCTGCCCATCAGCGGCCAGGTGCCCGAAGCCGTGGAAAAGTATATCCATGAAAAAGGGCTCTACCGGAAAGCGTAGTGGAAAGAATTCGTAATCTTCAGCACGAAGCCGTTAATCTACCCGCTGAGTAAAGATTGAATTTCCCGTTCGGTGAGCAGCCTGGTCTGGCTTTCTTTCAATGTTCCCAGCGCCAGTGTCCCCATGCGGATACGTTTCAGTGCCAGCACCCGGTAGCCCAGGTGGGCGAACATGCGGCGGATTTGCCGTTTTTTACCTTCGTGGATAATCAGGCTGTAGTTGAACGGTACGGCGCGCACTTCTTTAATGATTGCCGGGGCCGTCATGCCGTCTTCCAGCCTGACGCCGTGTTCCAGGTTCTGTTTTTCCCGCGGCTGCAGTTTACCGTCGAGCTGTACCAGGTATTCTTTCTCGTGTTCGAATTTAGGATGGGTGAGCTGATAGGTCAGTGCGCCATCGTTGGTCAAAATCAGTAATCCGGTGCTGTCCAGGTCGAGCCGGCCCACCGGGTACAAGCGTAATTTCCGGTACTGGTCCGGCAGAACGTCCAGCACGGTGCGACGGCCGCGGTCGTCGCTGGTGGTGCAGAGCAAGCCGTCCGGTTTATTCAGCATCAGGTAGACCACCTGTTCCGCTTGCAATTTCAAAGGGCGGCCTTCAAAAAGAATCCGGTCGGTTGCCAAGTTCACCGGCTGGCGGAAATTTTCCGCCGTCAGGCCGTTAACTTTCACTTTGCCGGCCTTAATCGCCGCCGTCACTTTACGGCGGCTGGCTAATCCAGCATCGGTCAAGGCTTTCAATAAAGTTGTATCTGTCATTTTAGTGTGTTATCCTTTCTCAATGTTAAGTATAGAGGTTATATGAATTAAAGGCCAATTGAGCGGCGGTATTTTCTTTAGTCAGGGATTTCTGCCTCTTTCATCCTGTCCCGGGCAAAGCGCAGTTAGGCAACTTTTTTTAGAGTGGGGAGAACAATTCAAGAGGACGGGTAATGGAACAGCATCAAACAACCGGTCACTGGTGGGATAAACTGGGAATACCGCAGTACGGCGGCGAATTCACCATCCGCCTCAACCGCAAAATCGTGAATTTCGACCCTTATTACGGCGTCCATCTCACCCAGATTCACACCGCCTGGCTGGAAAAAATGTTCACCGACGATTGGACGATGGACCCGGCCGTTTACGATTACCGCGTGGGGCAGCGGCCTGATGCCGACATCAAAGGCCACCTGGCCGAAAGCTGGGAATTCGCCGACCCTTATACTTTCGTGGTCCATGTCCGCAAAGGTGTCCACTGGCAAAATCTGCCGCCGGCGGACGGACGGGAATTTGTCGCCGACGATATCGTCTTTCATTTCCACCGCATGTACGGCCTCGGCAGCGGTTACACTCAAGTTAGCCCCGCCCGCGCTGACGCCGTCGCTTTCCGGGAATTAATCTCCGTGACCGCCCCGGATAAATATACCGTGGTTTTCAAATGGAAAACCACCAACCGGGAACTAATCCTGGATGCGCTGCAGGAAGTCGGCACTTCGCTTTGCATTGAAAATCCCGAAGCCGTCAAGAAATGGGGCGATGTGCGGGACTGGCATCATGCCGTCGGCACCGGCCCGTTTATCTTGCAGGAATTTATCCCGGATGTTTCCGCCGCGCTGGTGAAAAATCCGTATTACTGGGGTCATGACGAGCGCTACCCGCTGCATAGGCTCCCTTATTTTGATACCGTCAAGTTGCTGATCATCCCCGACCAGGCACAAACCCTGGCGGAAATGCGCGCCGGCCGCATTGATGTCGCCGACCAGATTTCTCCGGTTTTAGCCGCCGGATTGCGTAAAACCAATCCGGAAATACTGCAAATCGAACATCCCGCCAATACCGCCGCCACCATCGACCCCAGAAACGATAAACCCCCGTTCAACGACATCCGCGTACGCAAGGCTATGCAGCTCGCCATCGACCTGCCGGGTATTGCCAGGGATTATTACAAAGGCAGCGTCCTGCCCTATCCTTCGTCATTGACCGCCCGCGATTTAAAGGGCTGGGCCTACCCCTACGAAGAATGGCCGGCAGACCTGCAAAAAGAATATGACTACAACCCGGCGCTCGCCAAGAAATTACTGGCCGAAGCCGGTTATCCCCGCGGGTTTAAAACCACTATTGTCGCCGATACCACCGGCGATATGGTCCTGCTGGATATCGTCAAACAATATTTTAAGGATGTCGGGATTGAGATGGAAATCCGGCCGATGGATTCCACCGAATGGATTAAATATGTGCTCACCGAACATAAGCACGACCAGCTGGCGCAGCGCACGGTCTCACCTTACGGCCACCGTTTTGAGCCCATCCGGCAGCTCGGACGGCTGCGCACCGGTTCCTGGTCGAATTACCTGATGGTCCACGACGCGGTGCTGGACGCTTTCCAGCCGCAGGCCATCGCCGCCAACAACGAGGCTGAAGTGAAGAAAATCCTCCGGGCCGCCAACAAGCATATCGCCCGGCAGCATTTCGCCATCTCATTGCTTTCACCGGGCTCATTCAGCGTTTATCAGCCGTGGCTGAAAGGCTTCCACGGCCAGTTCGGGGCGGTCTGTTCCGCCGCCGGTAGTCCCCAGCTTCTCTTCTTCTATCCCGCGCGTTTCTGGTTCGACCACGATTTAAAAACGAAAATGGGGCATTAACACGTTATTTGTTTAAGTGAGTCTAAAGCAAATACATTGATTTCACCCTCATCCTGACCTTCTCTCCCGTACCCGAGAGAGACAGAGAGTGAGGGGCGAGTGCAAATTTCAGTAATTAAATACGGCTAATTGCAACCCAAAGGAGAAATCATGGAGAAGAAAACGAGTAACTGGTGGGATAAACTCGGCACGCCGCAGTACGGTGGGGAAATGGTTGTCCGCAGCGCCCGCAATATCGTCAATTTCGACCCCTATAACGGCGCGCACCTCACCGAAATCTACGGTGCTTGGCTGGAAAGGCTGGCTGCCGAGGACTGGACTATGGACCCGGCTATTTTCAGCTATAAAACAATGGCGCCGCCGCACCTCCTGCGCGGGCATCTGGCCGAAAGCTGGGAATTCACCGACCCCTATACGCTCGTTTTCCATCTCCGCAAAGGCATCCGCTGGCAGAATCTGCCGCCGGTCAACGGTCGCGAGTTCACCGCAGATGATGTCGCTTTTCACTACCACCGCTTATTAGGTCTGGGTGACGGTTTCACTAAACCGGCCCCGTACCATGCCACCGTGGCCTCATTCCGTGAGCTGATTTCGGTCACAGCCGCCGACAAATACACCGCTGTTTTTAAATGGAAAATCCCCAATCCGGCGTTTATCCTGGAAACCATGATTACGAATCACAACCCCACCGCCGCCATTGTCGCGCGGGAGGCTGTGGAAAAATGGGGCGATGTCGGCGATTGGCGCCACGCTATCGGCACCGGCCCGTTTATTTTGCAGGATTTTGCGCCCGGCGCCGGGGCAACTTTAGTCCGGAACCCGGATTACTGGGGTTATGACGCGCGTTACCCGCAAAACAAACTGCCGTACGTTGATAAACTCAAAGTATTAATTATCACCGATGAAGCCAAAGCGCTGGAAGCGATGCGCACCGGCCGGCTGGATGCCATGGACTCGATTTCCTGGAAGAAAGCGCAGGAAATGAAGCGGACAAATCCCGAAATATTGCAGATACCGATGCCCACCGGCGCCACCATCGACCCGCGCAACGACGTCAAACCGTTCAACGATATCCGTGTGCGCCAGGCGATGCAGATGGCCATCGACCTACCGGCGATTTCCAAAACTTTATACGGCGGCGCCGCCGACCCGTCCCCTTCATCTTTCAGTTCCGCCGCCATGGGCACCTGGGGCAAAGGGTGGGGGTTCCCATATGATGAATGGCCGCAGGATTTAAAAGACGAATATGCTTATAACCCCGCTCAGGCCAAAAAATTACTGGCCGAAGCCGGTTATCCCCATGGGTTTAAGACTAATATCGTGGCGGATATCGCGGCTGATTTGAAATTGCTCAAGGTCGTCCAAACCTATTTCGCGGCGGTCGGCATCGATATGGAAATCCGGACGCTGGAATCCGCTGCCTGGGTGGCTTTTACGCAGGTGGAAAAGAAACACGACCAGATGGCCTATCACTCCGGCGGTTCACTGCACCGTTCCCACGAACCGCTCCGCCAGTTGACCATGTTCCAGACCGGTTCTTCTTCCAATCCGCACATGGCTGTCAGCAACCCGGTTTACGACAGCTTTTACAACCGGGCTATCGCCGCCATCAGTTTGGAAGAGGTAAAAACTATTTTCCGGGAAGCGAATGAGTATGTCGCCCGGCAGCATTTTGCCATCCCGCTGGTGCAGCCGATGCAGTATTCCCTGTATCAGCCGTGGTTCAAAGGCTATCACGGTCAGTTCGGGGCCATTTGCTGGAGCCCGCCAAGTTTCTCATTCTACACGGCGCGGTTCTGGATTGACATGAAATTGAAAAAGTCGCTGGGACATTAACAATAACCGGCAGTGTTTTTTCTTCGACAAAGTGACAGCGGCAAAAACCGGCGTCCGGTTTTTAGTTGGCGATTTTGCCCTTTTCCTGTTCGGAAATATTAGGATTATTTGCACGGTATTTATATTCTTCAGCGGTGAAGGGTGAATACCCCTGCACGGGCGTTTTGCCGTCTTCCAGAATCATCAGTCCGCTGCCGCAATTGGCACAACTCTGGTTTCGCGGATTCTGCAGTGACCAGCCAAAGTAATGCTTCCCGCATTTCGGGCATGTCCCTTCAATCAAGTTTACCTAACTCCATAAAAACAGATTGCTGGATTTGCCGGGAATTCTATATCACCATTGAAACACTTATCATTGATATTATCATTTTACCCTATGCAGCGACAAAGTCAAGCAATATTTTTTCATTCACTGCTGTTCTTTATATGCCTGATATCAGACGAATAACAAATTATCTTGTTTTTTCGGCAGGGAATAATAACCGGCTGCGGTTTATTGCTTGAACAGGTTGGTGCTCAGGTATTTCTCTCCCCGGTCCGGGAAAATGACGACGATTGTGCCGGATTTGATCTGTTTGGCGATTTCGACAGCGGCAAACATCGCGGCGCCGCTGCTCATCCCGACAAATATTCCTTCCCGGCTGACGATCCGGCGGGTCATTTCATATGCCGCTTCCGTCTCTACCATGATAGTGATATCAATCTGCGAAGGGTCGTAGATTGACGGCACGATAGCCTCTTCCATGTTCTTAAGGCCTTGGATATAATGGCCTTTCACCGGGTGCGCGCAGACGATTTTGATATCAGGGTTGTGCTCTTTTAAAACCTTGCTCACGCCCATGATTGTGCCCGATGTGCCCAGCGCGGACACAAAATAATCAATTTTCCCATTAGTCTGTTTCCAGATTTCTTCGCCGGTCGTCCGGTAATGCGCGATTTTATTAAACTCGTTGGAGAACTGGTCCGGCATAAAATATTTCTCCGGCTCTGCTTTCACCATTTCCCGCGCTTTCCGGATGGCGCCGTCTGTGCCCAGTTTGCCGTCGGTCAGGGTTACTTTCCCGCCGAAGGCTTTAATCATCTGCCTCCGCTCTACCGAAACGGCGCTGCTCATCACAATTTCAACGTCATAGCCTTTCAACGAACCGATCATCGCCAGCGCCACGCCCGTATTCCCTGAAGTCGGTTCGATAATCGTTTTTCCTTTGGTCAGTTTACCCGATATTTCTGCCTGTTGAATCATGCTCAATGCGATCCTGTCTTTGATGCTGCCGGTCGGGTTCAGGCCTTCCAGCTTGGCATAAATCGTGGTATTTTGATTCGGATTAAGCCGGTTTATCCTGACCATGGGGGTATTGCCGATTGTTTGAAGTATATCTGTGTTAATCAATATTCTGCTCCTTTAACCGGTGATGATATTGAATAAACTGCGTCCGGCATTGGCAAAAAGCTGCTGCATATCCGTACCGTAGGCCGTAATGCCGATATCCGCCGTGTGGTCGATGAATTCAAAATCTTTCGGCACACAAATAGATTATCGCATTTGGTATGACAAAACAAGAATGGCAAAGTTTATTCCGTTTTGGTAGGCGCTGCACCCTTACGGTCATTTTTCCGTTGTCGGGAGTATATCACCATAAATCCGGCGACGGCTGCAATCATGACAATAATTGCCGTCACCTGGGCCTGTTTCAAGCCGAGGAAAACAACTTCGTTATCCCGCCAGATAAAAACGATAATCTGGCTGATGGAATAACCGATGATATAGTAGAAAAACAACAGGCCCGGCTTCACTTTTTTACGCAGCGTCCAGAGAATCAGGAACAGGATAATGTCGATTAACGCTTCGTAAACGGCTGCCGGCTGATAAGCGGTATCGTGCGTCGGCGCGAAGGAATTAGGGTTAACATAAATAAATCCCCACGGCAGCTTCGTCGGGTACCCGAGGATATCCCCGTTGATAATGTTGCCGATACGGCCGAAAAACTGGCCGACGACGGCGAAAAGCGCTGCCACGTCCAGGAATTTCAGGATTGAAATCTTCATCCGCCAGCCGGCAATCAGGATTACCAGGACCACCGCGAAAATCGCCCCGTAAAAAGCCATCCCGCCTTCCCAGACCGCAAAAATGCGCCAGGGTTGGGTTAAAAATGGCTCTAACGGCTGCTGAACCACATAATACAACCGGGCGCCGACCAGCCCGGCCGGGACCGCCCAGTAAACCACTTTTTCCAGTTGCTCTTCGGTGAAGCCCTTCCATTTGGCATAAGGCCAGGCCACCAGCAAACCGATGGTAATCCCCACGACATACATCAACCCGTACCAGCGGACGGACAATGCGCCGATGGAGAATATCACCGGATTGATGTTGATTGTTATCATTAATTTGCTCCTCGCCGACAGCCTGATAAAAACATTATAGCCTAAACAACCTTGCCGGGCTTTATTTTCTCTACCGGTTTCGGGGCACTATTTTTTAATTCGCTATAAGGGCGGATTCGGGTTGGTAAAATGACCAGCACCACTACCGCCGCGGCTGCCATGATTATTGCCGCCACCAGCAGAGTGTGGGCCATGCTGGCAGTAAATGCCTGGTTAGCCTGGCTCACGATAAATTGGGCGAACGCCGGGCTTTGCTTTTGCACCGTACCGGCCACGATTTGGGCTCCCTGCACACTGCCGCGGATTGTGGCGACTGCCGTGGGCGGCAGCGGCGACGGCCAGACTATTTTATCGATGCTTTTGGCGTAAGCTGAATTCAGCAGCGTCCCCAGTATCGCCACTCCCAGGGCGCCCCCGATTTGCCGGTTGGTATCGTTCATCGCCGAACCGACGCCCGCCTCATCCACCGGCACCGACCCCATGATGGAATTGGTAGCCGGGCTCATCGTCATCCCCATGCCGAGCGCGGTGACACCCATGCCGACCGCAATCTTCCAGTAGATTGTATCCACTCCGGCGATTTTGTAGAAATAGAACAAACCGGCGGCGGCGATGATAATACCGAGCGCCACGGTTAATTTCGTGCCGATTTGCTGGGCCAGCCGTGCCGAACACATTGCGCCGATAAAAGCGGCAACGGCCATCGGCAGCAGGCGAACACCGGCCTGCAAGGCCGAATAACCGTGCACTGTCTGCAGATATTGACTCATGAAAAAGAAACAGCCGAACATGGCAAAGGCGACCAGTGTCAAAGCAATATTAGCCCCGGTGAAGGACATGTTTTTGAAAAACCGCAGCGGCAGCATCGCGTGGGTGGTGCGAAGTTCCCAGAATATAAAAGCTGCCAGTAAAACCACCGCCGCGCCGAACGCCCAGAGTACGTTGTTTGCCGTCCAGCTGCTGATACCGGCCTGGATAATGCCGTAAACCAGCGCGAATAATCCGGTCAGCGAAAGGATGCAGCCAGGAACATCGATTTTGCGTGGGTTTTCCGCTTTTGAGTCGTAAATAAAGAAATACCCGCCGACGAGTCCGATTACTACCACCGGCAGATTAATGTAAAAGACCGAACTCCAGGCGAAATGTATTAGCAGCCAGCCGCCGACCAGCGGCCCGATTCCCGTCCCCAGGGCAAATGTTGCCGCCCAGACGGCAATTGCCTGCGCCCGTTCTTTATTGTCACGGAATGTCGCGGTGAT
>Ga0326727_10017632_pt1 | contig 14760 bp, 12 predicted proteins | sample MB2enrmetagenome_FD_207643 | JGI IMG/M metagenome (GOLD analysis project Ga0326727, IMG submission 207643) | Lab enriched peat soil microbial communities from McLean, Ithaca, NY, United States - MB29MY | ecosystem: Environmental > Terrestrial > Soil > Wetlands > Peat | place: USA: New York... | reverse complement strand
GGGCGTGGCTGAATCTGGAGCGTCATTGTATTATCTCGTTCACACTGAAAAGGGAACAAATGAGCTCATCGAGCTTAGGCCATACAGACCGCATGAAAACATGGAACAAAACGGGAGGGCGGTTGCGTTGTTTTATGTAGATCAAGGTGCGCATGGAGAAATCTTTCGGTAAAAACGTCTCATGTGATGGCGCTGTCGATGGTCTGGCGGGCGGGTCCGTATGTCCAGAGAACAGCATGAGTTATTCAGGCGGCCCAAATCTGACCACCCCCAAATGAATGGGCGCCCCAGGCCTTTGGGGATCTGGAATGCATGGACCTCGGCAGCTCCTCTCTTCGTTCCCCCTCGGCATCCTGAACGACCGCCAATCCGGGAACTGACCCACACCCACGCCTCAGCCCGCTCCCAGGTAAACGAATCGAACCAGAAACAGGGCGGCGAGGAGGTAGAGGAGCCAGTCCTGGCGGCGGAATTTGCCAGTGGCGAGGTGGAGGATGGCCCAGGCAATGATGCCAAAGCCGAGTCCATTGGCGATGGAGTATGTGAGCGGGATGAGGATCAGGGTGAGAAAGGAGGGAACAGCGATCAGCGGATCGTGCCAGCGAATCTCGTTGATGGTGGAAAGCATGAGGGAACCGACCAGGATCAGCGCGGGGGCGGTGGCAGCCGGCGGAACGATGCCGGCGAAGGGCGCCGCGCCGATGGCTCCCAAAAAGAGCACTCCGGTGACGATAGCGGTGACGCCCGAGCGGCCGCCCGCGGCCACGCCCGCCGTCGACTCCACGTAGCTGGTCACGGTAGAGGTTCCGGTCAAAGAGCCGAAGACGGTAGCCGTGGCGTCTGCGAAAAGAATGCGGTTAAGGCGGGGAATAGTGTGGTCGGGGGCGATGAGTCCGGCGCGCTTGGTGACGGCGACCAGAGTGCCCAGGTTGTCGAAGAGATCCACGAAGAAGAAGACGAAGACGATCTCCAGCAATCCCTTGCCGAGCGCGCCGCGAATGTCGAGCTTGAAGGCGGTATCGGCGAGCGCGTGGAAGCCGCCGGGGCTGGGCTTCCAGTGGACCAGGCCGAATGCCCAAGCCAGGCCGGTGGTGGAGAGTACGCCGATGAGAATTGCGCCGCGGACCTTCTTCACTTCCAGGACGACCATGAGAATGAGTCCGAAGATGGCCAGGGCGGTGGTGGGATTGCGGATGTTGCCCAGCGTGACGAGGGTCTCCGGGTCGCCGGCGACCAGGCCGGCGTTGCGGAAGCCGATAAAGGCGATGAAAAGGCCGATGCCGCTGGCCACCGCGGCGTAGAGCTCGTGGGGAATGGCATGAAGGATCATCTGGCGCAGGCCGGAGGCAGTGAGCGCCAGAAAGATGATGCCGGAGAGGAAGACCGCTCCCAGGGCCGTCTGCCAGGGAATGTGCAGCTTGAGGCAAACGGCGTAGGTAAAGTAGGCGTTGAGGCCCATGCCCGGCGCCAGCGCAATGGGATAGCGGGCCACCACGCCCATGAGAATGGAGCCGAAGGCCGCCGACAGGCAGGTTGCGGCGGTAACCGCAGCCAAAGGCATGCCGGTAGCCGACAGGATGGCCGGGTTGACCAGGACGATATAGGCCATGGTCAGGAAGGTGGTGACGCCGGCCAGAATCTCGGTCCGCCAGTTGGTTCCCAGGCGGGTGAATTCAAAGTAGGTTTCGAGTCGCTTGAGCATAGGAGGGTGCTCTTAGAAGAGTACACGCTCGGCACAACCCAAAGGGACTTGCGAGGGAGGTCGCCAGCAGCCGCGCCGCCCGCTTTGTCTCCTGGGGAAAGTGGAAACGAAAGAACCGGGTCCGCAATGCGAAATAAAGCCAAACTGTCTGGCGACTGAGAAAGCGAGGAGAAAATCGGTTTTGAACAAACGTTCAAGCACCCCGCACAGTCTATTCATTCAGCTTCCGCTGCATCTCGAAAGGAGCACCTTGTGCGCATCCTCCCCGTCCTCGCTGCCGTCTTCGCCGCTTCAGCCCTTGCCGCCCAGCAACCCGCCACTCAGCCCTCAGCCCCGTCGACGGCGCTGACCATCTATAACCAGGACTTCGCCGTTGCCCGCACCCAGGTCGATCTCGATCTCCATCCGGGCCTGAATGAAGTCACCACCAACCAGGTCACCACCCAGCTCGAACCCGATTCCGTCGTCTTGAGAGATCCAGCCCTCCGCGATCCCTCGGCGAAACGCACCTTTCACATCGTCGAGCAGAACTACGATGCCGCCGTGGTCAATCAGGAGTGGCTGCTGCAGAAGTACGAGGGCAAGACCATCGACTTCCAAATAAGCAACGGCGCCTTGGTTGACGGCCACTTTGTCCCCGGTCCCATCGTGCAAGGCAAGATTGTCCGCGCATCCCAGCCGGGAAACCCGTATGGTTACCCTCAAAACCAGCCTCTCATTGAGGTCGATGGCAAGTTGCAGTTCCAGCTCCCCGGAACGCCGCTCTTTCCCGCTTTAACCGATGGCCTGCTGCTCAAGCCCACCCTGCGCTGGCAGATCGACTCCGAAAAGGCTCAAAAGCTCTCCGCCGAGCTCGCCTACATCACCGGCGGCCTCAGTTGGGAAGCCACCTACAACGTGGTAGCGCCCAACGCGGGCGACAGCGTTGGCAAAGCAGCCGCAGCTAATGCTTCGGCGGATGAGAAGGCCGACCTCATCGGCTGGGTCACCATCCATAACCAGAGCGGCACGGACTTCCCCCAGGCCCGAATCAAGCTGATGGCCGGCGACATCTCAAAAATCAAGTCCCGCAACAACGGGTTCGGTCCCGTGGCCGGCAATATCTACCAGACCATGGATTCGGTCACAGCCTATTCTGGGCCACAAGTCACCCAGAGAACCTTCGACGACTTCCATCTCTACGACCTCAACCGCACCGTTGCGCTCCATGACGGCCAGATCAAGCAGATCCAGTTCCTTGAGGCCTCCGGCGTGACCCTCACGCGCAGCTACCTCTACGACGGCGCCGATGCAGCCCGCCGCCCCATCGCTCAGTTCGGCGGCAACTTTATCGAGGAGCGGACCTACGGCCTGAATTCCGATAACACCAAAATCTCGATCCTCGAGCAGTTCAAGAACACCCAGTCCAACCACCTGGGCATTCCGCTGCCCGCCGGCCGCATCCGCCTTTATCGCCGCGACGCCGACCTCCAGATGGAGTTCGTCGGCGAAAGCACCATCAACCACACACCCACGGAAGACACCGTCAAGATCAGCACCGGCAACGCTTTCGACTTGAAAGGCTCGCGACGCCAGACCGACTTCCACATCAATCAGAACGACCGCATCCTCGACGAAACCTTCGAGGTCGAACTCACCAATCAAAAACCCGAACCCATCAATGTCAACGTCATCGAACACCTCTACCGCGGCGATAACTGGGAGATACAACAGAAATCAGCCGACTACTCCAAGCTCGACAGCCACACCATCCAATTCCCCGTCCAGGTTCCGGCCAAAGGCAAGGCAACGCTCACTTACTCCGTCCGCTATTCCTGGTGAGTTGGGAGCCGCAAAAAAAGCGCCGGAGCTGCGAGCGCAACTCCGGCGGAAAGTGTTGGCAAGAGAGAGTTCGATTTACGTCAGCACATCCACGTAGTGCGCCAGCAGCACTGTCTTGCCTGAGGTGGGATCCTTCAGCAGGAGGCCGACTACGCGCACATTTTCGCCGTTAGTCAGGCTGCTCAGCCCGGTCAGGCCGCCCCGGTACTCGGTTGGGCTGGCGACATAGACCGTCACCGTCTGCGGCACCAGCAATCCGGCAAAGCCGTTGATCTGCATCTGGAAGGTGCCGTTGGCCGCGCTCACGCTGCCCGCAACCACCGTGCCGTTGAAGCCCCAGTGGCGCAGCACCACGCGGTTCACCGTCACCGCATTTGCGTTGGCCGCGCCGGTCGCCGGTCCGCCCACGGATACGTGCTGACCCGGCAGCAATTCACTTGAGTTGAAGAGGAACTCCGTCAGCGGATTGTGCCACTGGTAGATGAAGAACTTCTCGTTGCCGCTCAGATCCACTTGCGCAATCTGCCCCAGAGCGATTCCGGTGGTGGTGGGCAGCAGGCCGCGCACGTAGAGGTCGAAGCTTGTGGCCGGCCCTGAAGAGGGCTGCACATACGTCACCTGCCCGGCCGCATAGAAGCCGCTCTGCGACAGAATCGCCACATCGTCGGCGTCCAGCGTCTGGTCGGCCTTATCCATTGTGCCTGAGACTTCGACAATGCTGCTGGTCGTCAGGCTGCTTAGGCTCTCGCCGTTCTCCCACTCCGTCGAACCGTTCACGTCGATGGTGAACTGTTCGCCGTGCGGCCCCTGCACAACGAAGGACTGCGTGCCCACGCTGACCACGGCCGCGTCGAAGGTGTCGATGTATCCGCCGGAATCGCTGTTCGCAACCGCTTTGATATCGAACACCGGCGAAACAACACCGGTAATGTTGCCGCTCCCGTCCACCAGAACGGACTTGCGCAGGTCGAGGTCCACGCGCAGGCCAACCGGCGTCCCCGCTTGCGTAACCACAAGCGGCGAAGCCAATTGAACCGCATACGTGTAGGTCGATGTGCCTCCTGAATAGGTCGCGGTCTCAGTCTGGATCGTCGGAGCGCCGCCGGCCGGCACGTTCAGGTAGCCGATGATCGGTGTGCCCAGCGTGATCGAAATGCTGTCATAGGTGCCTTGCTGAACATCGTTCATGTCCAGCATGGTTTGCAATCCGTTGAAGCGGGCAAAATCCACCGTGGGCGTTCCACTGAGCAGCGGCACGCTGGTCCCGCCGGCTGTAATGGCGTTGATGCTCTCCACCGGCACTGTAAACGATACAACGCTTGCCAGCGGAGCGTCAGTGGCGACAACAAATGCCGGGCCTGTTTCCGTGGTTTGCGTGCCCGTGCCGGTTGAGGTGGTTACGGCGGAGCCGCTGCCGCAGCCGGCGATCAGCAATGCGGCCGCGAACGAAGCAAATGCGATTGGGATGGATTTGAAAAGCGTCCTGGATTCCATAATGGCCATTCCTCTTTCTGCTGTTGTGCTGCTTCGGGTCTCTAGGTGTGCGAGCGCCGGGCGGGCCGGCGTATCGGCCCGACCCCAGAAGCTTCGCTCGAATCGCAAGGCGCGCGGGACCAGCTTGCTCGATTCTTGGCGATTCCAGCGAAGATGCACCTATGGGCGCGTTCGCGTGGAACTATAGGCAGAAATGAAGAACCGCGAATGGCTGGGCGCTCGATTCCGCATCAAGGGCGCATCGAGTCTCTACCAGCCTTCTGATGCTGGAACACTTCGATTTTCGGAAAGTTGCGCTCGCCGGGGGTTATTCTTTTGCAAATTTGGAATTGGGGGTTGGCCCATACGGGAACTGTCCACTATCGGCACGGCTCCGCAGCCCGCGAACTACGGTTCCACCATCACCGAGATAGGCAGACTTGCGCCATCCGCGCCACCCAGCGCCGCCACGCCCAAAGTAAATAGAACGACAAGCGGTCAGCGGCCTAGTTGATTGTCAGGTCCGCGCGCAGCGGCGTGTTTTCGCTGGAGTCGCCGACAAGGAGAACGAATTTGCCGGGGTCGATGGTCCATTTGTGGGCGGTCGAGTCCCAGTAGCTGAAGGCGCGGGCGTCCAGGTTGAGGGTGACGCGCCTGGTTTCGCCGGGAGCCAGGCGCACCTTTTCAAAGCCCTTGAGTTCGCGCTCCGGGCGGGTGGCCTTGGCAGAGGGGTCGGAGACATAGAGCTGGGCCACTTCGGCCCCCGCCACGCTGCCGGTATTGGTCACGTCGAAGCTCACCGGAACGGTCGAGTCGGCGGCCGCCGCGGCGGGCGCTTCGAGCTTCGAGAAGCCGAAGGTGGTATAGCTCAGCCCGAAACCGAAGGGGTAGAGCGGGTGCTTGCCCGTAGTGGTCCAGTAGCGATAGCCGACCAGCAGGCCGTCTCCGTACTTCACATGGGGAATGACATAGTCGACGGGTGAGCGGCCCGGCTCAGTTACGTGCAGCGAGGTATCTGCGCCCTGGACCGGGTAGTACCAGGGAGCTGAGGGATTCTCCTCCCAACTGTTGTCGAAGCTGACCGGGAGCTTGCCCTCCGGGTTATGCTTGCCGAAGAGAACCTCGGCGACGGCCGTGCCGCCCTCCTGGCCGGGATAGTACGCGTGCAGCAGCGCGGGAACCTTGATGAGCCAGCGCCGCGTGTCCATGGCGCCGCCACCGGTGAGGGCGACGATGGTGTGCGGATTGGCCGCGGCCATGGCCTCGATCAGCGCGTCCTGGCCCCAGGGCAGATCGAACGAGCGATCGTGCCCCTCGCCCTCCATGAAGGAATTGAAGCCCGCGGCCACGACAACCACATCCGCGCGGGTTGCAAATGCCTTTGCATCGGCCGAGACCAGCTCCGGCTCATAGGCGATGCCAACGCCGATGCGCGGAGGAGCCTCGCTAGGCAGGTAATCGACAACCACGTCGATGGTCTGCCCGGCTGCCAGGTCGAGCGTGGCCGACTGAGGAGCCTGGCCTTCGGCGTGCGGCGGGAAGGGGATCGGCTTACCGTCTACCGTCACGTTGAATTCGTCGCTGTTCCAGCCCCCTGTAGCCACTAGCAGCAGATACTTGCCCGCCTCGCCTGCCTTGTAGCTGGCAGTGTAACGGGTGCTGCGCGGAGTCATGTCCCTGGGCGCGCGCCTCATTTGCCTGAAGTCGCCGATTGACGGCACCGTCGTAATCTCCGGCGCGCCGCTGAAGTCCCTGCTGGGGTAGGTGGCCACCTTCACCGGACCGTCCCAGCGGGTATTGCGAAAGATGTCGTTGATCTCGGGCAGTCCGCGGCTATACAGAATGTGCACATTCGGGCCGGCCAGGTTGGCGATCCCGGTGAGGATGCTTACCGGCTCGAAGGCCTGAGCCTCGGAGGAGCCGCCGCCACCGGCCACCGCTGGCCAGGCGTTGGGACCAACGATGGCGATGGTCTTGATCTTGGCCGGATCGAGCGGGAGCAGCGCGCCGTCGTTCTTGAGCAGGGTCAGGCTCTCGAGCGCGCCGTCCAGGGCGACGGCGCGATCGGCGACGGAGTAGGTGGAGTCGGCCGGATCGAACTGCGGCCGGTCGAGGAAGCCATAACGAAGCACGATGCGCAAAAGGCGCAGCACCTTGTCGTCAATCGTCGACTCCTTGACCGAGCCGTCCTTGACCGCGGCCAATAGCCCACTGGCGTTCATGAAGCGCGGGCTGGGCATCTCCAGATCGAGGCCGTTGTTGGCCGCGCCCACCGAGTCGTAGGTGGCGTCCCAATCCGACATCAGGATGCCCTGGAAACCCCACTCTCCCTTGAGCACCTTCAGGTTAAGGAAGTCGTTTTGCGTAGCGTGGACGCCGTTGACCAGGTTGTAGGAGTTCATGACCGCGTCCACATGGCCCTGGGTGACGGCGGCCTCAAAGGACGGCAGGTATATCTCGCGCATCGTCCGCTCATCCACGTCGGAGCTGGCGTTGTGCCGGTTGTACTCCTGGTCGTTCAAGGCATAGTGCTTGACGGTAGCAATGACGCCCTGGGATTGAACGCCCTCGATAAACGGAACAACCACGGCAGAGTTCAGGAATGGATCCTCGGAAAGATACTCGAAGTTGCGGCCGGCAATCGGCGACCGGGCGATGTTGACGCCCGGGCCAAGCAGAAAATTGACGCTGCGGGCGCGCGCGTCCTTGCCTAGGCTCTCGCCCAGCCTGCGCGCAAATTCTTTGTCCCAGGTGGCTGCCAGCGCAACGCCGCCGGCATAGGCCGTGGTCGGCCCCCAGGTACGCACACCTACCGAAGCGTCTGACATCTTCAGGCGGGGCAGATCGATGGCGGGCGCGGCATGGGTAAACATGCTGTCCTCGCCGCCCAGCAGCACGATCTTCTGTTCCAGAGTGAGCTTGGCCAGCATGGTGTGGGCTTTAGCTTCAATGGCAGGCGAGTCCGGCGCGGGGGGCTGTGCCCCGGCATGCACTGCCACGGCAAGGGCACAGCCGAGCAAAATCGGCAGGAGAGAGGCGAAGGTTAACGATGAGATCGATCGGGAAATGGGTTGTTTTGTGTTTCTCATGGCTAAGGAAGCCTACCGCATTTGGCCCGCGCATGTACACTTGGTCTCTCAAGAGCCGAGTTCAAGCGAGTTGCCCGGTGTGCGGCGCGACGGCTTGCAGGATGGGATAGAGATACCCGAAACCAGGCCTCCTGGAGTTTCGTTCAGTGAGAGTACTTTGCGAAGGAATGTCGCAGTGTGCCTGAAACGAAAGGTATTCCCTGGAGTGGCATCAGGCAGTCCAGAGTCATCGGCCGCGAACTGCCGGGGAGTCTTTGAGAGATTCTGTTTTGCTTCCTATGCCCCCGTCGATGCGGGCGAAACCCGGGAAGGTCTGCGGCGGGCTGCCAGATTCCTTGGCTTGGGTTGGTGCTGGAGCGAATCTCCGAGGGCCAAGGGATTTTTGTTGATGGTGCAATGTCGCGGTAACCCGCCGTGGCCGCGTCTTTGCGGATGCGGCCACGGCGGGATAGCACGACGCCCAAACAATGGTAATGCGTTACGGAACCGACGGCCCATGCCTCTCCGCCCGCCTTTGAGCCAGCGGAAGGATGGCCTGGATGAAGCCAGCGGCCGAATACGGGCTCTCGGCCTGAAGTGGCGGGGGCGCGGGAGCGAGCGGATAGACGATATCGGCCCCTCCCGAGTCGGGCTTGAGCCAGAGGGCCAGCAGCGCGATGGCCGAGAAGCGCAGCAACCGCACCTCGTAGGATCCCGCGCTGACGGCCGGGAGTTGAGAGGCCTGCGTCAAGGCCCGAGCGGTGGCTTCAACGAATGGCCCGTAGTTGATGTTGGCCAGCAGCGATGCAGCGCCGCTGGCATCGGCAAGTACTTCGCCGGCGGCGACGCTGACGCCGCCCGCCTGGACGAGATACCGGAAGCCGGTAGCTTTGGCGGATGCGAGGCCGCCCCCGGCAGCGACCGCGTCGGCGCGCAGATCGTAGACGGCATGGGGCGACGATAGCTGGAGTGCATTGAAATCGATCCCGCGCCCGCTGAGAGGGCTGGTGCGCGTTGCCACCTTGCCCAGCCCCTTGTGGACGAGCGCACTTCCATTGATTGGTTCTGCTGCAAAACGTAGCGGCATGTCTTCTCCTTCGGTCTACTTCGTAAAGTAGGACTCGTACCACGAGGCGCCGCCGTTATAGCTGGCGGGGAATGAGTTGAAGTCCTGGGTCGACGGCCCGTACCAGGGATCCTGAATATCGAGGGTCGGCGTCGCGGCGTCGCGGTTATCGTATCCATCGGTGGCGGGGTTGTGGCCGCCGCCGCCGTTCCACTGGATATTGATCGAGACGGGATGGCCGGCTTCGAGCTGGTTGACGAGAGTTTGCAGCGTAGGCTTGCCCAGCGCCGTGGAAGCCAGATGGCCGGTCTTAGTGAGCGCCTGGTCGGGATAGCCCGGCTGGTTGCACGCGCTGCTGCTCCCGTTGGCGCAGCACGTCGTCTGCCCAAGCATCGCATTGGCCAGCGTGCACTGGGTCCAAGGGGACGAGGGGGTGTAGTAAAGCGTGATGCTCACCGTTGTTGCCAGCCAGCACCACTCGGTTTCCTGCTGATGCTGCTCGTTCAGGCCGAGATAGACGACCGGAGAGATCAGAGTTCCGCCCAGGCTGCCCCAGTTGGACCAGGGGCCGGAGTGCGGCACGGTCTGCCAGATGATGCACATGTCGTTAACGGGTCCCCGGGCAAAGACCTCCATGCATCCATCCTGGTTGAGGTTGACGGCCGGATCGCTGGTGATGACCCCGCCAAGCGACGACCACGCGGACCACGGACCGGCATGTGGGTTGTCCTGCCAAATGTGCCAGAGAGCGTCGTCGCCTCCGCGGGCGAAGGCTTCAAGCCGTCCATCCGTGTTCACTGCGACGGCCGGATCGCTGGTGATGAGTCCGCCAAGCGACGACCACGCGGACCACGGACCGGCATGCGGGTTTTCCTGCCAGATGTGCCACAGAGCATAGTCTGTGCCGCGGGCAAAGGCTTCAAGCCGCCCATCCGAGTTGACCGCGACGAAAGGAGTGCTGGTGATGATTCCGCCCAGCGAGCTCCAGGCCGACCACGGTCCCGCGTGGGGGTTTTCCTGCCAGATGTGCCAGAGCGCATTATCGGTGCCGCGGACAAAGACTTCCAGCCGCCCATCCGTGTTCAACGCAGCCGACGGATCGCTGGTGATCGATCCGCCCAGCGAACTCCAGGCCGACCATGGCCCGGCGTGTGGGTTTTCCTGCCAGATATGCCACAAGGCATCGTCGGTGCCGCGGGCGAAGACCTCGATCCGCCCATCGGAATTCAAAGCCACGGCCGGATCGCTGGTGATGGATCCGCCCAGCGAAGCCCAGGCCGACCAGGGTCCCGCGTGCGGGTTTTCCTGCCAGATGTGCCAGAGGGCGCCGTCTGAGCCGCGGGCAAAGGCTTCCAGGCGTCCGTCCGAGTTCACGGCGACGGCTGGAATGCTGGTGATGACTCCGCCCAGAGAACTCCAGGCCGACCAGGGTGAAGTGTTGGGCGCGGTTTGCCAGATGTGCCATAGGGCAAAGTCCGTACCGACGCCAAATATCTCCAGGCGTCCGTCCGAGTTGAGCGCCGCCGCAAATGCGGCGCTTAAAGCAACTTGGGGTGTCGTGCTCATCGTTTCCTCCAAACTCGTATTTCCCTCGCGGGAAGACCATGTTCTTGGGAACTGCTATCTCGGCGTCGATTCATGGAAGGTTACAGGTCTTGATCGAACGGGATGGACTCTAACTGCCTTCTTGTTAGAAGGACGCAGCTTTCCTTGGGCCGCCGCGCTGCGGATTCCCGATCGAAAATGTTAGTTGTCGGCTTCTCCGACACAACTCCCGCCCCATTCGTTCCTCGCGATTGGGCTCCTTGCATCGAGGCAGGTTGCGAGTTTGTCGAAAAACGGATAACGCGCAATCCGTTGTGCTTTTTTGCCGGCAGAAATACCGGCAAGGGGGAAGCGAACCCAATGTCCCATAATCTGCTTATTTGTGTCAAGAACTTTATAAAGACTTTCTCGATAAATGAAGAGAATATTCAGTCGAGCAGCGAGGTAACCATTTCTATTTACTACTTGATAAATATAGCAATTTGTTAATGGGCGATAAACAGGTTAGCTCGCGGAGTTACAGGAAATGTTAGAGCCTGCGGAGCCGCGCACAGGCTTCATCGAGGTCGTAGTCCTTTTTTGCGAAGCAGAACCGCAAGAGGTTTTCGCCGTGGCCGGGGCGGAAGAAGGCAGAGCCGGCCACCGAGGCCACGCCGGTGGCAGCCAATAAGTGCCGGGCCTTTTGGGCAGCGGTCTTGCCCGGCAGGCGGGTGGCGTCGGCCAGCACGTAATACGCTCCCGCGGGGGTAGTGGGAGTAAGGCCAACGGCGCTGAGGGCGGATAAGATGCGGGCGCGCTTGGATTGGTAATCGGCGGCCAACTGGGTGTAAAAGCCGGGCGGCAGCTGCTCAAGGCCGGCGGCTGCGCCGTGCTGTAGGGCTGAAGGGGCGCAGACATAGGTCAGGTCGTGGAAGTAGGCCATGGCGGCAATCCACTTTTCGCCGGCCGTTGCGTAACCCAGGCGCCAGCCGGTTACGGAAAAGGTCTTGGAGAAGCCGGACAGGACGATGGTGCGCTCTTTCATCCCCGGCAGCGTTGTGGGCGCTATGTGGCGCGCGCCGTCGTAAACGAAGTACTCATAGATCTCATCGGTGATGAGAAATAGGTCGTGCTCTAGAACCACCTCGGCAATGGACTCCAGTTCGGCTCGGCTAAAGACCTTGCCGCTGGGGTTGGCGGGGGTGTTGAGCAGGATGGCCTTGGTATTGGGTGTGATGGCGGCCTTCAGGGCGTCGGTGTCGAGAGCGAAATCGGGCTCGGCAAGAGGGACGAGGACGGGTTTGACGCGCAGAGAACGGAGCGTGGAGACGTGGTAGCCGTAAAAAGGCTCGAAAACGAGAACCTCGTCCCCGGGGTTCAGCAGGGCCATGGCGGCGGCGTGCAGTCCGCCGGTTGCCCCTGAGGCGACCAGAACTTCGCGGTCGGGGTCGTAGTCGAGGCCGTAGTCGCGCCGCTGCTTGGCGGCGATGGCCCGGCGAAGGCGGTCGATGCCGTCCAGGCGGGTATAGATGTTGTGGCCGTCTTGAATGGCCTTGACGGCGCCCTCAAGAACCGGGGCGGGGACCGGCGTGTCGCAGACGCCCTGGGCAAGATTGATGCCGCCGATGGCGTCGCAGGCCACGCTCATGGCGCGGATCTCGGACTGGACGGCGGCAGGCGCCAGATGGCTGAGTGCGAGGCGAGAAGCAGAGGAGGCTTGGGCGGTTGGCATGGGGAAGATCCTTATGTTCACATCTTACATAGAGGGGTGTGCCGGGCATCGGCGTAGAATCGACCTTTTATGCATGAACTCTCGATTGTTGCGAGCGTTGTGGATACGGTGACCGAGTCGCTGGCGGCCTATAAGGGCGCGCGAGTTGTCGAAGTGCGCCTGCGCGTGGGGGCGCTGGCCAGCGTGGTGGTGGATTCGCTGGAGTTCTGCTGGGGAATTGCCACCGAAGGCACGGCGCTGGAGGGGGCGCGGCTCGCGGTGACGACCCTGCCGGTGGTGATGCTTTGCGGGGCGTGCGGGCGGGACGTGGAGCTGGAGGGCGTGCAGAGCTTCCGCTGCCCCATCTGCGGCGAACCGTGCGGCGACCTGCGCCAGGGGCGGGAGCTGGAGATCGATTCGATAGAGATAGACGACGGTGAGGAGGCGGCATGACGACCAGGATTGTGGAACTGCGGCGGGGGATTCTCAAGAAGAACGATGAGCTGGCGGCGGGGCTGCGGGCCAGCTACGCGGCGGCCGGCGTGCTGGTGCTGAACCTGGTTTCAAGCCCTGGAACGGGCAAGACGGCCTTTCTGGAGCGGACGCTGCGGGAAGTGCTTGCGCACGGCTCTCGTGCCGCAGCGCTGGTGGGCGACCTGGAGACGGATAACGACGCGCGGCGGCTCGCCAGCAGCGGCGCCCCGGTCCGCCAGATCAATACCCACGGAATCTGCCACCTGGACGCGGAGATGATTGGCAGGCATCTGGACGGTTGGAAGTTGGGCGAACTCGATTATCTGTTCATCGAGAATGTGGGCAACCTGGTTTGCCCGTCAAGCTACGACCTGGGCGAGAAGATTCGCGTGGTGCTGCTGAGTGTGACCGAGGGCGAGGACAAGCCGCTCAAGTATCCCACCATGTTCAACTCCGCCGACGCCGCGGTGATTACCAAGATGGATATCGCCGAGCCCTGCGGCTTCGACCGCGAGCTGGCGCTCAGGAACATCAACGAGATCCGGCCGGGGATACGCATCTTCGAGACCTCAGCCAAGACCGGCGCGGGCCTGCAGGAGTGGCTGGCGTATCTGGCCGCAGAGCGGGGTGTGCTATAGTGTTCTCAAGTAACACCTTGGAGCACCATCCATGCCGACGCCCGCCACAACCAGCCTGAAACTCGATCTTGAACTCAAGCAACGCGTGCAGCAGCTCGCCTCGGCGCGAAGGCGGTCGGCGCACTGGATCATGCGCGAAGCCGTCGAGCAGTATGTGAGCCGCGAAGAGAAACGCGAACAGTTCCGCCAGGACGCGTTGGCCGCTTGGAACGACTATCAGGCAACCGGCCTGCACGCGACCGCGGAGGAAGCCGACGCCTGGCTGGCCAAACTCGAAGCGGGCGAGGACGCCGAGACCCCTGCATGCCACGTCTGAAGTGGTCGCCGCAAAGCCTGCGGGATGTGGCCCGGCTGCACGACTTTCTGGCTCCCAAGAACCGCGATGCGGCCAAGCGCGCCGTCAAGGCGATCCGGCAGGGCGTAAAGTTGCTCGCCAGGTTTCCGGAGATGGGTCGCCCCGTTGAGGAGTTGCCAGCCGAGTTTCGCGAATGGGTAATCGAGTTCGGTAGCGGGGCGTATGTTGCCCTGTATCGCTACGACGGCAAAGAGGCTGTGATTCTTGCCGTCCGCCATGGGCGCGAGGCAGGGTATTGATCTCCGCAAAAACTTTGCGAAATGCTAATTCATTCTTGACAACTTTGCATTTTGCAAAGTATAATGAAGATTAAGTGACGGCTGCGGAGACAACTCCCGCGGCAGCAGTTTCGGGAAGACTTCCATGCACGTTGTCACACGCAAGCACCTGGTCGAGGCCGAAGAGCAGTATCCCGAAGCAGCTCGGGAGATTCGAGCCTGGTACAGGATCGCGACTCAGGCCCGGTGGCGGAGTTTTCTCGAAGTACGGCAGGTCTTCAAGGATGCCGATGATGTGGATGGATACGTGATCTTCAACATCCGGCAGAATCGCTACCGGCTGGTCACGGTCATTCACTACGCGCGCGAGAAGGAAGGCCGCATCACGCAGGGCCATATCTACATCCGGGCTTTTCTGACGCACCGGCAGTACGACAATCGGGCGAACTGGGATAAGGAGGTCAAACGATGAGTACCGCGCTTGCCAATCCAGTCGAAATGATTCGGCAGGGAGCGCCCCGGCTGATTCATTCGGATGAGGAACTGGCGGTGTACACCGAAGCTCTCTTTGCCTTGACGGCAAAGGCCGATCCAACTCCGGACGAGGAGGAAGCCATCGAATTGATGACCTTGCTCATCGACCGCTACGAGTCGGAGCGCTGCCCCGTGCCGGAGGCCGAGCCTGCCGATGTGCTGCGCTTTCTGCTGGA
>Ga0326727_10017631_pt1 | contig 14761 bp, 15 predicted proteins | sample MB2enrmetagenome_FD_207643 | JGI IMG/M metagenome (GOLD analysis project Ga0326727, IMG submission 207643) | Lab enriched peat soil microbial communities from McLean, Ithaca, NY, United States - MB29MY | ecosystem: Environmental > Terrestrial > Soil > Wetlands > Peat | place: USA: New York... | reverse complement strand
AGATGGGAAAACCGGGAAAGTGACCCTGGAAAAACCACTCATTCATCGAAGCGTTCTTGAAACCCTTGCCGCCCTGCTCGCTCACCTCGGTAACACGGTCAACAAGAAGAAAGGGATACCGGTGGGGAAGAACTTCCTGAATTTCGGTCACGTCGTATACCTGTTTCTCGATTTTGATTCCTTCCGACATTCGCGCCTCCTGTCTGTTGTTATTGAAACGGTTACTGCAGCACTTCCTGCCAGGTCTGGGCCTGGATACCGCTGTCGATTTTCTTCACGAGTCCGGTCACCACGCTGCCGAAACCCACCTCCACGGTGGAAGTGACTCCGCTCTGCTTCATGAAACGGACCGAGTCCGACCAGAGCACGGGACTTTTCATCTGCCGGACGAGAAGTTCGACGATGTCCGTCTCGTCCTCGAGACCGGCGGTCACATTGGAAACCACCTTGCAGCGGGGCTTATTGAAGCGGAATTCGCCGAGGAAAGTTCGAAACTCGTCCGCGGCCTTTTCCATCAATTTCGAATGAAATGCGCCGGAAACGGCGAGCTTGAGTACGCGTTTCGCGCCGGCGGCCTTCAGAGCAACCTCAGCCGCGGCAATCCCCTCCTGAATACCGGAAATGGCCACCTGTCCGGGACAGTTGAAATTGACGGGCTCCACGTACGCGGTTTTAGACACTTCGGCACAGACCGCTTTCACCTTTTCGTCATCCAGGCCGAGAACTACCGCCATCGACCCCCTGCCTTCGGGATCGGCCGCGGCCATCAGTTCTCCCCGTCTGCGAACAATCCGGAGCGCATCGTCGAAGGTCAGCATCCCCGCGCAGAGGATGGCGGAAAACTCGCCGAGGGAATGCCCCGCGACGAAATCCGGCCGGAATCCCCTGGACATCAGTATTTCCGACACCGCGTAGCTGTATGTCAAAAGCGCAGGCTGGGTGTTCCGGGTTTCGCCCAGCTCATCCTCGGGTCCGTTGAACGATAAGCCGGAGAGCGAGAAACCGAGCACCTGGTCGGCGGTCTTGTAGATCTCCTCGGCCAGTTTCCAGCCCTCAACAATATCCTTGCCCATTCCCACCTTCTGGGATCCCTGGCCGGGAAACACGAAAGCTTTCATGGTCGTCACCTCCAATAGCTTCTCCTGCGGAAGGGATACGATGTTCTCCCTTCGAAGAGCGCGATTAGTATAACGGACAGGAATGGAATCGTCAAATCATGGATCGATCAAACCATGACAGATCGAACCATACCGGATTTGCAGATGAGGAACATTTATCATTCCTTCTTTACGTTATATCTGATGTTCTCCCCTTTTACGTCCAAATTTTCACATTCCGACTCCCGGATTAATTGATTAACCGAGGATGTTCCTTTATAATGAACATGGTGCAAAATACGGAGGCATACCTCATGTACCTTCTCCGGGGAATCCCGATCTCCCGCGGTATCGCGGTCTGCAACGTCCTGATCCGCTATGATGTCACCAAAATGATCCGATTCTACCACATCGAGGAAGATCAGGTGGAGGACGAGCGGATCAAGTACTTCAACGCCATAGACAGCGTCAAGGACGACATCCGCCGTCTGAAAAGCAACACCGCCAACCCCCTTACCGCGCAGAACGAGAAGATCGTTGACTTTTACAGCATCCTTCTCAATGAGGATTTTTTCGTCCGGAACGTTCCCGGCCGCATCAAGGCGGATCTCCTCCCCGCGGAAGCCGCCCTCGTCTCGGAACTCGACATCGTCAAGAAAGAATTCGACAAGATCGAGGATCAATACTTCCAGAGTCGCTTCCTGGACTTCAAGGCCATTTCCGACCGCATCATCCGCAAGATCTACGGCGACATCGACCTCTTCTCCATCAACGAACCCGTTATCATCGTCTCCGAAGACATTTCGCCGACGGAGGTGCTCCACATCCCGAAGGACTTCGTGATGGGCATCGCCACCGAATCGGGTTCCACGACCTCGCATGCCGCTATCATCGCGGAATCGCTGGAAATTCCGGCGGTTTTCGGCATCAAGGATCTTTTCAACTACGTCAAGAAGAACGATCGGATGGTTGTGGACGGATACAAAGGCGTGGTGATCGTCAACCCGGACGAGAATACCGTCAGCGACTACCTCCATCTGAAGAACGTCTACACCGACAAGGAAAAGGAGATTTACGGCTCCATTTCCCTGCCCTCGAAGACGCTGGACAGCGAAGACGTCAAGATCTACGCCAACGTCTCCAACTCAATGGAACTCAACCTCGCCCGCAAGCACGGCGCGGAGGGCATCGGACTTCTTCGCACCGAACTCGTCTTTATGCAGAACGAACGCTTCCTCTCCGAGAACGAGCAGTTCGAACTCTACAAGGAATTCCTCCTCCTCTTCACCGAGAAGGAAGTCACCATCCGCACGCTCGACCTCGGCGGCGACAAGTTCCTCGGCAACAAGAAAAACCAGGACGAGAATCCCTTCCTCGGATGGAGAAGTATCCGCATCTTCCTCAAGGAAGTGGAGAAATTCAAGCACCAGCTCCGCGCCATCATCCGCGCGAGCGTCTTCAACGACAACGTGCGCATCATGATCCCGATGATTTCCTCGCTGGAGGAAGTGCGCCGCGTCAAGGAAATCTACGAGGAATGCAAGAGCGAGATCAAGAAGGAAGGCAAGCCCTTCAAATACAACATCCCGATGGGTGTGATGATTGAAATTCCTTCAGCCGCCATCATGTCGGACCGCCTCGCCAAAGAGGTGGACTTCTTCTCCATCGGCACCAACGACCTCGTGCAGTATACGCTGGCCGTTGACCGCAACAACCGCACCGTCCAGCAGTACTACCAGCCGCTCAATCCGGCCGTGCTGTCGCTGATCCGCCTTACGGTGAAGAATGCCAACATCAACAAGAAGCCGGTGTCGGTATGCGGCGAAATCGCCCGCGATCCCTTGTACATTCGGCTCCTGCTCGGCCTGGGACTGCGCCGCTTCTCGGTCAACCCGACCTACATCCCGATCGTGAAATCGATCATCCTCAAGAGCCGCATCACCGACGTGAAAAAGATCTGGCACGACGTCCGCAAACTCGACACGCCTATGGAAATCGAAGCCTATCTCAAGGAAGACCTCAAGGGAAACTTCCCGGATATCTACGAAGACTTCTTCTACGAGGAAAAATGACTCGCTAGCAAAATTCCGGTGAAAACCTTTCGATTTTACGCAGCGATTTGTTGATGAAAAGTCCGGGCTGGATTTATTCCAATCTTCCCGCGGTCAAATCGACCGCATGGATGAATATGCGTTCCCTGATGACCGACAACGACGCCGAGGGCTACATCACCCTGCTCCAGAATGTCCTTGCAACCAACTTCATTTCTTTCGGTCAGGACATCAACCTCGGCCCGAGCTTTCCCAATTACTCGCTTCCGCTCGATTACAGCAAGATTCGCATAGTCCGCATGGGACGAACCAACCGGATTTTCCGGGTCTGGGCATACTCGGTCAGCCAGCCCGGAAACCAGAAGAGCGTCGATTCCCAACAGGCGGTACCGGATCTTTCGCCGCCCCCTTTGGGGAATTTCCCGGTCAACCTTTCCTACTAAGAACTCCAATGTCTATACGAACGTGGTTCAGCAATACACCTATGGGAACACGCTCAATAACCACGATACGGGCGAATCGGTCATTTACTGGAACGGCAGCAGCGCCCAGTAAAGGGAGTATTTATGTCCATCGATTTCTGGCGCTTTCTCCTATACGGGAGCCAGCTTTTCTTCGATGTCTACCTGATCGCAGGGCTGTTGTTCTTCGGCTGGCCTGCTTCCGTGGAACTGGCGAGCCTCGTGTTGGAAGAGGCGGTTTGCCTCGCCTTTTTCGTACCGAAGGCATTCGCGGTAATGAAGGCGGTTGGGAAGGGATTTCCGCTTTCATCCTTTTTCACTTACCTTTTCATTCTTGCTCTCCATTTCTTACTCGCGTGTATCCTGCTTATGTTTTACGCGCTGAAGACGAAGGACGAGTTTGCCTACCAGATCGTGAATTCCCTTTTAGGTTTGGTCGTTCGGAGAGGCACGGAACTGGAGTGGAAGAACGCAAGGATTCTTCTGGAAAATTTCTGCACCTCTTTAGTAGCGCAGGCAGCGGGATTCTGGTGGCAGTACGCAAGAAAAGGAGCGCGAATTTCCTCCTCAATGCAAGAACTGTCCGACGAATCCGGCGCGATCTTCTATCTTTCCCATTTTACTGTGATCCTCGGCGGGGCAGGCTTAATACTAATTCCATACCCCAAGGGGTTGGCTGTAGGCATTGTCGCCGCCAAGCTCCTCCTGGAACTGCTCTTCCTGCCTCACCGAAAGCCTGTGAAAAGGGCCGTTTAGATCGAGAGTTTCCCTTTCCTTAAGACTCACTAACGTTCCATCCCCGAGGGGTCAATTTTCTGCCCCCCGCAGATTTCGCCGAAATATCCAGACAGGGTCAGTCCTCATCCTTCCGACGGAAATGCCGATAGGAACAGGAGCACCGATGGGAGAATGCCGATGAACAACAAAAGAACCGGTATTACCGCCTTAATGGCGGTTTTCCTTTTCGCCACGATCGCGTGGTCCGTCACCGACCGGGTGATGGAGGAATGGAAGAAGACACTCCGCTTCGGCATTTCCAGCCAGCGCTCCGCAGTGATCAAAGCGATCCAGGACAGCAAGACCGTCGACGCCTACCCTCTCATCGAACAGGAGCTTACCAACGACGACAGTCCCGACGTCCGCAGCCTTTGCGCATACGCCCTCGTGGATCTCAAGGTTTCCAACGAGTCGACATGGATTTCCTCCGTCACCGTCGAAAGCAACTCGGACGTGCTCCAGAAATCGGCCTTCGCCATCGGGGAACTCAAGGTCGCGTCCGCCGGGCCGCGCCTTTTCGACATCCTGACGGAGCGCATCACCAACGCCAAGGATTCCATGCTCTGCACGGTGATCATCCGCACTCTGGGCGACCTCGCCTACAAGCCATCCGCGTCCTATCTCCTCGACATCCTGACCAATATCGCCGATTCCGTCGATCTCCGCGACTCGGCCGCGATCGCGCTGGGCGGAATGGCGGACAGCTCCTACATCCCTGTCTTCGAGAGCATCCTCCAGAACACGGGGGAGGTCAAGGAAGTCCGCATGTACAGCGCCTATGCCATGGGGCGCACCGGCGATCCGAAAGTGCTCGCCACACTCGGCCCCATCGTGGACGACGAGATGGAGGATCTCAACGTCCGGATCTATGCCATCGCGGGCCTCGCCTTTGTGAAGAACGAGAGTGTTTTTCCGAGGCTGCTTTCCTTCAGCCGCTCGGATAACCTACGCGTGCGCCAGGAAGCGGTAAAGTCTCTCGGTAACTATTCCAATGCGCAATCCATCGAAGTGTTGACCTTCAAAGCCCTGTACGATCCGGAAACCGTCGTGAAAACGGAGGCGAAAAAGGCTCTTCAGGGGCTCGGAGTGGAAATCCCCGAACTCAAGGTAAATGCCGCCACGAACGCCTGGATCACCCATCCGGCGTCAAAAACGGCCGCTTCCATCAACACGCCGACCGTCGCCACGAATGCCGTGAAGACCGTTCCGGTCACCAATACTGCCCAGAAAAAGTAAACCCGCAAACAGCGGGAAAAGGGGACAGTCGTGAAGGCCGTCCCCTTTTTTCATGAAAATGCTTTCCGGTATTGCCATCCGGATAAATTTTCCTTATCATTAGGGTAAGATAATGACGCGTCATGAAAGCCAACGGGAGCAGCTATGGACAATCAAACCGAAAAGAAAGGCGTGCCGGACATTCGGGAACGTAAGTCCGACATCGTACTCGCGGCGGAGATGCATCCGGAAACCCTATCCATCCTGCCGCTTACTCACCGGCCGGTATTCCCGGGCACGACGGTGCCCCTGGTCGTTTCTCACACTCCCTTCATCCAGGTGATCCAGCAGGCGTTCCAGTCGGGAGAGCGCTACATCGGCGCGGTCATGGTGCGCGACAACTCCATCGAGGAGGCGCGCGACGAGCACCTGCACGATACCGGCACGCTCCTGCGTATCTTCCGGTGGGCACCGTTCGAGGATGAAGCCATCCAGGTGCTCGTTCAGGGCGTTCAGCGCTTCAAGCGAAAGGAACTCCTGGTGAACGAACCCGTCATCCGTTGGAAGGTCCGATATCTCCACGATCGGGAGAAGGCCCCGCACGACGAAGTGCGCGCCTACATTCTGGAAATCCTCTCCTCGGTACGGGAACTGATCAAGCTCAATCCGCTCTTCTACGAGCAGTTCAAGATGATGATGCCGCACCTCTCCAGCGAAAAACCCGGCAAGGTGATGGATCTCATCGTATCGATGGTACAAACGGACAGCGACAAGCTCCAGGACATGCTGGAGACACTGGACGTGTTCGACCGCGCGAAGAAACTTCTCGCTCTGCTCCGTCATGACATCGAACTCGCCCGCATCCAGGAAAAGATCAAGAACACGATGGACGAGAAAATCTCCGAGCAGCAGCGCAATTTCTTCCTGCACGAACAGCTCAAGGCCATCAAGAAGGAGCTCGGGCTCGAGGTGGACGAGAAATCCTCCGAAGTCGAAAAGCTCGAGAAGCGTCTCAAGAATCTCACCCTGTCCGATGAAGCGCAGAAGGTCGTGAACGACGAGATGGACAAGCTGAGAACGTTGGAACCGGCTTCCCCCGAGTACCACGTGGTGAGAACCTACCTCGACTGGCTGACGGAACTTCCCTGGGGCGTCACCACCTCCGACAGCCTGTCTATCGAGAAGGCGCGCCAGGTACTGGATGACAGCCATTACGGCCTGGAAGACGTCAAGGAACGCATCCTGGAATTCATCAGCGTCGCCATCCAGAAGGGCAGACTCTCCGGTTCCATTCTTTGCCTCGTTGGACCTCCAGGCGTAGGTAAAACATCGGTCGGCAAGGCTATCGCGGATGCGCTCGGACGGAAGTTCTTCCGCTTCTCCGTGGGCGGCATGCGCGACGAGGCGGAAATCAAGGGGCACCGCCGCACTTACATCGGCGCCATGCCCGGCAAGCTCATCCAGAGCCTCAAGCGTACGGAAAGCGCGAATCCGGTCATCATGATCGACGAAATCGATAAACTCGGGACGAGCTACCAGGGCGATCCCGCTTCCGCGCTCCTCGAAGTGCTGGACCCGGAACAGAACCGGGATTTCCTCGACCATTACCTCGACGTGCGCTTCGATTTGTCGAACATCCTCTTCATCACGACGGCCAACACGCTGGACACCATCCCCTCGCCCCTCATCGACCGCATGGAGATCCTGAAGCTTTCGGGTTACATCCTCCAGGAAAAGGTCGAGATCGCGAAGCGCTTCCTCGTACCGCACCAGCTTTCGGAACACGGATTGAAGAAGAAGGACGCGGAGTTCAGCGAGAAGGCCATCGTTTTCCTCATCGACCGTTACGCCCGCGAGGCCGGAGTGCGCAGTCTGGAAAAGCAGATCAAGAAGATCCTGCGCCACATCACCTACCTCCACGCGGAGGGCAAGAAGGACAAGGTGAAGGTGACCCCCGAAGTCGTCGAGGAAATTCTCGGCAAACCGGTATTCTCCACGGAGGAGCTTTACAACAAGGGAGTTCCGGGAGTCGCGCTCGGGCTGGCCTGGACGAGCATGGGCGGCGCCACGCTTTATGTCGAGGCAAGCGGAATCCTGTCGAAGGGCGGCGGATTCAAGCAGACGGGCCAGTTAGGCAAGGTGATGCAGGAGTCCAGCGAAATCGCCTACTCCTACATCCGCAGCCGCGCCGCCGAATTCGGTGTCCCCGCCGGTTACTTCGACAAGCATTTCGTCCACCTGCACGTTCCGGAAGGCGCCACTCCGAAGGACGGCCCTTCGGCGGGCATCACGATGGCCCTCGCGCTGAACTCCCTCGCAACGGGCAAAGCCGTGCGCGGCGATCTCGCCATGACGGGGGAACTCACCCTCACGGGCAAAGTGCTTCCCATCGGCGGCGTCAGAGAGAAAACCATCGCAGCGCGGCGCGTCGGAGTGTACGAGCTGATCCTTCCGGAAGACAACCGCCGCGATTTCGACCTCCTCCCCGCACACCTGCGTGAAGGAATGACTATCCGCTATGCGGACCATTTCCCCGATGTCCTCGAGTATGTTTACGGAAAGACGCGCGGCGGGAAGACCGGGAAGGAAAAAGGCGGGGAAAAGAATCGGAAAAAATAGTCCGATCATTCTCAAAAGACAAGCCCCCAACCGTTAAAAAAAACAGTCCCGTACCCGGTGTAAAACCGGCTACGGGACTCTCTCTTTCAAAAAAACCGCCTATCTGTGTCCCGCCATCGGATTGGAGTTCAGGAAATCGGCAAAGCGGTAAATTTCATCCTGATTGGTTTCCAGCTTTTTCATCCAATCGGAAATCGCCGCGCGTATCTGAGTGTCACGGATGTCGTTGATAGCCCGTATCTTTTCCATGGCCTCCTGGTTGATGGCCATGATGTTGGAGTTGACTTCTTCCAGTTCCTTCACGTTCAGGACCATTTCGGAGGAAAGCTTGGGATTCCTGGACAATTGCGAGGATAACTCCAGCAGCCGTTCCATCAACTCCCTCCGCTTCCGGGTCAACACGGCTTTCTTGTCTCGAGCCTCCAGAAAAACCTTCCCCGCGTCCTGGCGGAATTTTTCCATCAGCGGCTGAAGCTGGAGATAACGCACCATGACTCCTACCTGAAAGAAACTTTCATGCATATCCGGACTCATCCTTCCCGGCTGTCCGCCTCCATCCATCCCGGGACCGAAACCATCGTCATGATCCGCGCCGAAACGGGAAAACTCGCCGCCCGAACGGGAATTGTCCTCAAGCCAACCGCCCGCATCCTTGAAGGGATGAAAATTTTGTGAGTAAAGCGCACCCACAGAAGCAAATAAAAAACACAGAATCATAATAGAACAGCGCATCGCGTTTCCTCCGACATCGACCCTCCGCGCGAGGATCAATTTTCTATTGCCATCGCATAAACCAGTTCAAGATCCGAGTTGTCGGGATGGTATCCGACGCCGGTCACTACAGCATTACCCGCCTTTTCGGCGGAAACAACGTTCTCCGTTCCGGAATTTCCAAAGCGGACGGAACCTATAAAAACGCCCGCTACGATCAAGAGCGAGAGCGCGAACGCCACGATCCGGGAAACTTTCCACGACTGCAGAACAGGGACGTGTTCACATTCAGCGATCCTGCCATGAAGAGCCGCCGTTCCCATCCGTCCGGCATAGCCGCCGAACCTTAAACCGGCGTTCAAGTAAGAGAGACAGGGTACGCAAGCCACCACATGCCGCTCCACGAAGGCGTCGTGTTTCGCGCGTACCGCGCCGAAATCGTCAATCAACTCCATCGCTTTCAAGCATTCTGTTGATTTTCCCGCCATATTCTGCCTCCAATTTCTCCGCGAGCCCGATATGGGCCCGACGGTAATGGGATTTCACCGTCGGAAGTTTCATCGATAATATATTCGCGATATCTTCAAATTTCCTTCCGTCCAAATCCCGCAACACAACAATCTCTTTTTCTACATCCTTCAGACAACCCAACTGCCTTTCCACCCACCGGTCTTCTTCCAACGCAATTGCCTGTTCTTCCGGATCATTCCGGCGATCGGCAAGATCCATTTCCTCGTTGCCGCCGGAAAGGATGTAATCCATTCGGGAACGAACCAGATACCGCTTCGCCCGATTAACCGCCACCCGAACGAGATATCCTACCGGATTATCCATCACCCGAATCTTGTCCCATCTCCGATGAACCTCGATGAACGCTTCGGCCGCCAGATCCCGTGATATTTCCCGTTCTTTCACATAGGAGCGAACTATCTTCCAAACGAGGTTTTCGTATTCCTTGAAGAAGGAATCGAAATCACTTCCCGCGGCCATGCAAACTCCTTACTTGATAACAAGCATGAGGATAGCGGTTTTGATGCATTTCCGCAATAAAATTCGGGAAATTTTTTCGTGACAATCTTTGCCTGAACAATCCTGAGTGAGTTGATGTCGCACATACAGTATAAATTTTCCATGGATTGCGTTATGGGATCTGAATTTCGTCCGATAATGGGAGAGAAGCACCAGTTGCTGTCCGGGGAGTCACAAAGTGGAAATCCGGCTTATCCGCACGCAGCGAGAAGGTCCGGAAAAAATCCCCCTGGACCGGATCGTCAGCGTCAAAGTCCTGGAACGCAAAGGCGGCGAGGCAAAGATCGACGTCAATGGAACGGTGACACGGGCGAAGTTGGAAGCCGATGTACCCGACCATTTCCTCGCCCGTACGGAGAAAACCCCCGACGGGAACTGGAAACTCAGGGTGGTGAGCCCGGCGAAGGATGATCCTTCGTTCACGGTGCTGGCGAAGGAAAAACTGCAGAGTAATCTGAAGGAATTTCTCCTCGCGAACAACGTCCCGGTGAACCGGGAAACGCTCGCGACCGCCGGGATGATGCGCAGTAAGGGCATGGCCCTCGAACCGGCTTCCCTGCGAATGATGCTGCGGCTTTCCGCCATGCATGGGGAAAATTTCGCGAGGGTTCTCGCAGCGATGCTGGGAGGAGGTCTGACAGCCCCCGCCGATTTCCCGGAACTGCTGAAACGGATGCCGGAGTGGTTGAGACTGCTTCTGGATTCCTCCGGCGAAGACGACGGGCGAACGAAAGAAGCCGGGAAGCGACAGACGGCGGAGCAGCCTCTCGACGCCTGGAACGCCCTGCTGGAACGTTACATGCCGGGCCTCGAAAGCTGGACGTCGTGGAAGGAGAAAAGTCCCGAAGGGGACTGGCTCGTTCAGTTCCGCCGGTACGGTCGGGAAAACGGAAAGATTTGGGTTTTCGACCTTTCGGAAACGGACGGCGACCGGGCATGTCTGTCGGCAAACCAATGGCCCGACGGGTGGGATCTCCGGCTGGAGCTTTCACCGGCGTTATTCGGGATTCTCGGCCCGGAAGTCGAAACCCGAAGGGAGGCGCTTGTTTTAAATCTGAGGAAACTCGCCGGTTCCGATCTCCTCACTCTTGCCATTTCGAAATCGGAAGACGAATGGATATCCTGGGACCATCCTCAATCCGGAAAGGACAAGCCGGAAGCGGGAATGATGGATCTGGATATATCCGTATAAATGGTGCCGGAACCGGGATATGGTCCGGTAACCGGGAATTCCCCACGGAGGTGCCCGAATGAACAAGTCAGTTGCGTTGCGTTACGACCAGAATGCGAACCTCGCCCCGGAAATCCTCGCAAAAGGAGCCGGTGCCGTCGGAGAATACATCGTCACGCTGGCGAAAAAGAACAATATACCGATTTATCGGAATGACCGGTTGGCGGAATCGCTTTACCGCCTCAAAGAAAATCAGGAAATTCCGGAGGAATTGTACACCATCGTTGCGGAAATTTTCCGGTTTGTTTATACTTTACGTGGACAAGCGCAGGCCCATTGACGGACAAGCGCGGGGCGTTCAAACCGATAGATAAGAAAAGAAGCTGACCGAGATCAGAGGAGCAGCCCATGCCGATGCGCAGGATCCCGATTGAAGAACTCAAGCCGGGAATGGTTTTCACCAAGTCACTCTTCGATACGAACCTGAACATCGTGTTGCCCGCCGGCGCAAAGCTGGAGGAATACAACATCCGTACCCTCAAAACGAAGGAAATCGCTTACCTGGAAACCGCGGGCGAACTCGTGGAACGCAAAGAAGAGAAAAAATCCTCCGCTTCTTCCGGCAGCACTTCCGCATCAGCCGCATCCACCGCATCGGACCGGAAGAAGATCGTGGTGGACAAGGATACCGCCCGTTACATCGAATTTTATAAGGAAACGGTTTCCACGGTCAGCGCTCTCTATAATAAGTACAAAAACGAAAAAACCTTCGACGCAGACCGGATTCAGAAACTGGCGGCCAAACTGGTCAGCACCATACTGTCCGAAAAGAAGATCGAGACCTTCATCAACATTACCAATATTCCGAGCAAGGGCGACTATCTGGCCAACCACATCGTCAATACGACGGTGCTTTCCGTCCTGCTGGGAATTAAACTCGGCTACTCGCAGATCAAGCTGGTCAACCTGTCGATGGCGGCGCTCCTCTTCGACATCGGAATGATCAAGATCCCGATCCACATTACGGAAAAGGAAGGCGCGCTCTCCCAGGAGGAATTCAACCGCATCAAAACCCATCCCGTGCACAGTTACCAGATCATCGCGAAAGAACTCGGACTTCCCGTGGAAGTCGCCCGGGTCGGTCTCGAGCATCACGAGAAGGTCGACGGTTCCGGCTACCCGCGACAGATCAAGGGAGCCGAGCTATCCGAGATGAGCCGTATTGTCTCGGTCGTCGACACCTACGAGGCGATCACCAAGAGCCGTTCCTACCGCGAGGGCAAGGATTCTTACGAAGCAATGAAATCGGTGCTGGGAGAAGGTTCCAAGAAGCTGGATCCCGAGATTCTCAAAGTCTTTCTTGCGATGATGTCCATCTACCCGGTGGGAAGTTACGTCCAACTGAATACCAACGCCATCGCGAAGGTGATATCAGCGGATTCCGTATCCCCCTTCCGTCCGACGGTCAAGATCCTTCTGGACGAGTTCGGCGATCGCGTCGAGGACGGGGAAGTGATTCGACTTTCCAAGGAGAAGGACGTTTATATCGTGAAAGCCGTCAAGTCCAAGCAGGTTGAACAGGAATGAGTCCCGTCCCCCGGGGACGCGCCGCGGAAGAAGCCGCGAGACGTTTTCTCGAAACGCATGGTTTTTCGACCCTTGCCGTGAATTATCGGTCGAAACAGGGCGAGATCGACCTGATCTGCCATGAGGGAACCACCCTCGTCCTGGTGGAAGTCAAGGAAAGGGCGAAAGGAAGTATCCAGGAACTGGATCGTGCGATCGACCGTAAAAAGATTCAACGGATACTGAAAACTGCCGAAAAGTATATAGAGGAATACACGCCCCGGTTTGATGAAATCCGGGTAGATGCGGTTCTCGTGGAAAAGGATGAAGGAGAGTTCTTTATCCGGCATATCCGGGAATTTGCTTAACGGAAAGCGGATTCCGGCAAACCAGGCTATTATCGGCATGACACGGATGTCGTGCGGGAATACGGTGTTCTATACAAGGATGTATGTTTCCGCAAGGAAACAGGGGAGACTACCGTGGTGGAAGAACTGATCCTCCAAAAGAAGAGGAATTTCAACCGAATTATTGTCAAAACCAACTCGAGTTCCCTTTCGGACGAGAGGATGGAGCAACTGCGCCGTAAGATAAACGATCCCAATTATGTTGCCTTCGCCATTGAGCGGCTTGCGGACAATATCAGCAAGGCGATGCTGGAAGGATACATAGACCAGAAGGAATTACAGAATTAAATCGGACTCAAACGCATAAAATCCGGGCGTTCCGGTCAAGCTGGAATTCCCGGAAGCAACCGGGTTCAGTTACAATTCCAATGAGAGATTGCGATCTTCTCTTTCTCAATCCATTGCGAGAGAACGCGAAACCATAACCTCTCACTTGATAATCGAATCAAACCGACATAAATCAAGTTGTCGAATGATCAAAATGCAGGAAACATCCATCAGTGTTTCCTGCTTCGGTTACTCACTTGAACAAACCGGTTAACCTGCCTTCCCCGGAGAGAACAAACGTACTTTTTCCCATCCGAAATAAATACACATTACCAACAACAACGAGATAACGAAAGCCAACGCCGTTTGCTGAAAAATTATTTTCTTACTCAAAGCAGGCTGCGTCTTCACGCTCAACATCAACTGCTGATCCGCTTTTTGCAGGTCTGCAGATAGAAGCGGATAATAATTTCCGATCAAATGAATCAACTCGACGGAATCGGGCAAATGAACACCAAATTCGACAGAAAGCCGGTTCCGAAGTTCAATTGCTACAAGATTCGCCTGCTCTTTGAAGGAAATACTACGCAACAGATTGTTCCGATAACTGGCAGCTACTTCAACCTGCTCGGCAGATTCCAGCGTCGAAAGATACTGAATGAAGTTATCGTAATTCATTTTTAACACTTCGGAAAAGTTCGGGGATTTTACGGCAACAAGCCCGATTTTACCGAAGGTACCATCCAATTGATATAACCACCCCTTCATGACATCAATGGATGTCAGATTCTCGGAAATATTCAAATTCAGAAATGATGTTACAAATTCAATTATAAAAAGGGCATCAATTTTATTTGTAATTAAATTCGGATTAATATGATTATTTTTCTTCCATATTCCACTAATCTGCAATGCATTACCGACATCCCCATTAGTCACAATCTCAACTCTGACTTTTTGACCGCCGGATATCAACTTGCCGATAACCGGAAGCTTGGAGTTCATATCTGCTTTATATTTTCCGAAACTGACAATGGGCGTCAGTCGAATCTCGAATTTTTCCATGGGCATTTTCAAAAGGATAAGAACGGACGCAAGAATCAATGTCAGCAATATCAATGCAATTAAAAGCGGAATTTTATCTTTCCAGATCATCACTAAAATCATCTTCAAATCAATGTCATCTGTATGAGTTATCGAATCCATTCATGTCCTCCGTTAATCTCAACAATTTTTAGATGCTTTCTTCCGGGAAGATCTAATCCGAGATTTCCCAGTTGACCCCCATATCCGGTCGAAAATGGGCTTGAGAAACTACAGACTCATTATATTACCCATAGACTGGATACCTGTCAAACATTTTACCGGACTTTCTTTCGTCAAATCCAAG
>Ga0326727_10017630_pt1 | contig 14761 bp, 10 predicted proteins | sample MB2enrmetagenome_FD_207643 | JGI IMG/M metagenome (GOLD analysis project Ga0326727, IMG submission 207643) | Lab enriched peat soil microbial communities from McLean, Ithaca, NY, United States - MB29MY | ecosystem: Environmental > Terrestrial > Soil > Wetlands > Peat | place: USA: New York... | reverse complement strand
ATAAAGAGTTCCGCTCTTCGTCACCGCCGGACTGCGCTGTTCGCGGGAGAATCGCGAATGAAACGGAGGATTGAGAAACAAAACACGCATCAGCGCACTTCCTCACTTAGTCGCAAATCATGCAGGGAATGAGACAATATCGGCCCTATTTGAAGATCTGAAGTACGATTACTTCATTCTGGCAGTGCAATACAAGTACATGGGCATGAGTGGAAAATGTGCGGAGCGAATCGAACCCCATTCGAATTCGGTGAACCCTGCTTCGGCCCAAATCCGATGCAAGGAAGACTTTGAAAAGAACTTAATGTGCCCGCCGTCCCAAAGAGGATTGTGATGATATTCCCAGCGATTGCTGAGCGATAGAACTAGATTGCGAAGATAACTCCCATAGTCTGGGGTGCCACAAACAATCACGCCGCCAGGTCGTAAGTGGGATCGCGAAAAGCGTACCAATGTTCTAGGTTCGTAAAGATGCTCGATTATATCGTTAGAATAGACTAGATCGAATTGTTTGTCGTGTAGTTCTTCGGGATCGTCATAACAAGGGGCCTGAATAATGTGAAGTGCAGGATATCGCTGCCGAGCCTTTGTGAACTCGCTTTCGAAAGGTTCAATCCCTACATAATCAATGCCGCACTGTACAAATGCGGCCCCCATCGTGCCTTGACCTGCGCCGATTTCCAATAATGATGAGGGGCGACAATTTAGAACAACTGAAAGCATTCTCTCGTGGATAATCCTCGCATTTCGTGCTGCCCGAGAAGATACGTCCGGAGTGCTGTAAATGACGGAGTTCACAGTGACCTCACTTATTTGCTAGCCAGGGGATGCGGATTTCAAATCATTTATGTCGACTGTTGACCCGGACTCAGGGGTAGAATTCGGGTCTTGGCCGAAACGTGGCGTTTTCTAACCACGCGTTCATAAAGGAACAGAAAGAATGCGTCTAAAAACAAAACAAAACACTTGTTGTCGAAAAGATAATTCGTGCCAAACCAAAACAAAATGCAAAATGCAAACCAAGGATAAAGTACAATTCCAAATGTACTATCCCTCTTGAGCAATCGCCACACGTACCCGTATAGCACACCATAAATAAAAACAAGCAGCGGAGAGAACCACCCGAGTTCCGAAAAGATATATCCGAAGGCTCCGGACCAAATCAGGTTCCCGTTCAATCCAGAATTAGTCACTGCGTTGAATTCTGATTGCCAGAAACTCATGAAATCGGGCCAACCGAAGAATTTCCTAAACGGAATTATTGCGTTGAGCATGTTATTGCTTTGTAGGAAACTGCACAGGTAAAATCCGCGACCAGCATATGGGTAACGAAACTTATGGTGAATTAAGGCACTTAGCCTGTTGTATGAGGCTATTGTGTAGCCGATTAGATCGCCCCCAAAGGCATCGGCCTGGTGTCCTCGAACAAATGAAAACAAAACAAAAAGCACTGTCAAGCCGCAGGACAATGCCATCCCGTATATGGTTATCTGCCTGCGGGTAAGCGTCCCTTGTGCTGCTCTCCCAAGGACGCAAATAACACTCGTCCCAAGAAATAGTGGCATTAGTTCGCCGCGACTGGCCTTAAGAGTCGCCGAAACCATACATGCTGTAAACGCGGCTATGAAAAGGAACTTGACAAGGTAGGTTGAACGCCTTTGTGATGCAAATTCGCGACTACGCCAGATGGCCCACCAGAGAATTCCCATCAGCCAAGTATTCGATAGTCCTAAAGTCGAGTGCAAGCCAATATCGCTGTCTTTAATTACATTACCTGTCTGCGAAACAATCGCGAGTACTAATAATGGATATTCCTTCACCAGGAGCACGCAAGAAGCAATACAAAAAGCCAATGCTATGGCGATGGGGATGGACAAAAACGTGAACGACGATATTTGTGCCTTGATCTCCTGCAGAACAATTTCTTTTTTCGGCAACACAAAATCGACGTATGCAACACCCAGTACGAATGAGAGAACGCACAAACTAACAAACACTACGGTCGCCAAATCCATAAACATGAGATCCGTCTCAGACATGTGACTGCTGTACCATCTCGGCGAAACGCTCCACCCAAAAAGAAAAAACAAATAGGAGGCAGTTGCCAAACCATATGGCGAAGCGACATGTTTTAGATGGGTCGTGCTTATCGTGGCGTGCATCAAGGCGCTCATAAGTAGAACCTAGTTGACTTGCCCGAAGTGCGGGCTGCGTCCAAGATAACCGCGGATTATCTTGGTCACAAAATCGAAGTTATGTTCGCCGAGCAGATATGCAAGAAGGAAGTACAGATGAAACATTGGATACCGGCGAAAGCCCATTCTGCCGAAATCTCGATACAGGCGAATGAACTTGCCAAGCGGTAATGTCAACTGGTCTTTTATATATACATAGAAATAATTCGCGTAATCCCGCTTAATTTCGTCGACAAGGTCAATATTTGTTGCCTCCTTCAAATTCTCTATGATGGCGAGCACGCCGCTAATCATATTGAGGCGAGCTTGAGGCGTATAGTGCCCCGGCACATATTTTCCCTTTTCCTTGCCGCTGTTGCCAAAATCCGGAGGTTCCCCATTGCGGCAGAGAACCAATACTTGCGGCGTAAATACGGCGCATTTCGTGAAGAGCACATGCGCTGTCAGATGCATCTGATAATAAAGCGTTCCGTCGAACTTGGTTGTGGCAGCCATCAGGGCTGATTCTCGGTCTACGATGTACCCGGAAATAACGCCTGAGCGCCTGAAACACACTCGGATTGCTTCGCTCCCGGCTGCAAAAATCCGCTCTTCATTGAAATATCGCACTTCTTGATTGATATTTGTGGGGACAAAGTCGAACCACGCATAACTCTTTAACACAAGTCCGACTTTGCCATGACGATTGATGACGTCCGCTACATTGGAAAGGGCACCTGGGCACATCAAATCGTCGTTCCCCATAAAAAAGCAAAACTGGCCTGCAGCCTTCTCTATTAGATTGCGGATATTGCCGTCATACCCAAGGTTCTCTTCATTTTCGTAGTAGAAGACCTTCCCGGGGCGACGCGCGCTGTAGTTCGTGACGACACGTGAAATTAGGTCGCGCTCTGGCGATTTGTCTTCACAGATGACAACCTCGAAATCTTCATAATCCTGCATAAAGATAGAATCGAGCAACGCGGGCAAGTGTCGCACTCGATTGTAGACGGGAATACAAATCGAAAACATTCGACGTCGCTGACTCACACACGCTCCCATGATCTTGCATCCGGATTGTACCGCTTAATGATTTTTGCGGGGGCGCCCGCAACTATGACATTTGCCGGGACATCGCCTCGAACAACCGAATTGGCCGCAATAATTGAGGAATTGCCGATTGCGGCTGGCCCAAGAATGGCCACGTTATCGCAAATCCAGACATTTTCTCCTATTTCAACTGGTCCTCCACCTCCAAGCTGACGCCTTGCCGGAGGCTCCGCTGGAAAGCTTTGTGTCTCGCCAGCGTAAAGTCCGTGGTTATGATCAGAGATGAAAACGCGACTACCGATTAACACATTTCTTTTAATAATGATCCGCTGAATCGAAGTGATATGAACGCCGTCTGAAAACGAAACATAGTCTTCAATCGTAATTAAAGGGCAAAACACTTGATCATTGTAGTTTGTTACCGCTTCCAGCCATAAGTTTCGGTTGGCGTAAATGTTTCGCCCAAACGATATTCGTTTAGTGCCGCGCACAATACATCCCGGACCCAAGAAGATCCCTGGGGCGTGCAGGATAATGGATACAACAAGGCTTTTCATCTTTAGGAATATCTGTCGAACAACAAGCCCCATGCCCCACAGCAAAGGCTCCGCCTCAAAGTACTTTTCAGCAATATCCAGAGCATTTCTTTTCATTTATATTGTGCTTAAAAATGGGGCTCGGCAGAAAATCCGCTGACGACACGTTTAGTAGCTATGTAAATACTTCCGGAGAGAGTCTTCGTGGCTCTGCGCGTACCGGGTTAGGACCCTATAATAAAAGATTCAACTACGATAAAGGCGATGCCTATTCCGACCGAACGCAGCCACGGAAGGGAAAATATCCTGTCGCGTCCCCTGCGGCCGCCGAAGCGTGGACGCGCTTCTGGTGTCGCGGGAGGATCTCGATAGGGGATCCCGTTCGCTTGTTGGCCTCCTGGCACTTTTCATCTCTTTCTGGAGGTCCACATCGCGGGGATGGGAATGCGCGGGAACGGAACATGCAGCTTTCGAGCAAGCATAAACAGTTCCGGCGCGAACTCGCGCGTAAGGTTCTTCATTGCGAATCCGCTGAACGCTGACGCTATTCGGGATTCCGCACGGCTAAGCGTGTTGTAGCCTGCCGGCAAGTACAGGTTCGGAGTAAATCCGTCTGCAGCAGCAGCTGTAAAGTTCGAAAGGGAAATCCGGTCGTGGCCACTCTCGGATTTATCGACGAAGGTGAATGCCGCAGCATGAAGGGATCTCACCAGGAGGTTCGTGCTGGCCGAAGGCCGGTAGCGAAAATCCTCGTGCAGCATCGCGGCCGTCAGGAATCTCGCACTTTGCGCCGAGGTCTGGGTCGCAAGCCCGCACCTGTAGATCCGCCCGAAGGCTCCCATGCCCTGGCGCCATTCCTCGGGATACGCGCTGGGGGGATGAAGGATGGAGAACGCGGACCCGAACAACGGCCTCAACAAGGCCCTCGGGCCAAACGTGATCACAGCGTAGTCCGTGAGTCTCTGGTGAAAGTCCTGGGGCGCGGAGGGCGCCGCTATGGGTGCGTAAAAGGGATCTCCCGCCTTCGGCATTGGGACAGACCCCACAGAAGACTTCGTCTCGTCGGACGCCTGATCCTTTACGGGCTGAGTTGCGGACGCGGAGGATGATTCCCGTTTCGCGTCAATCGAGGACCCTTTCTGGACCGGATGGGCCGTAGTATCTTGAGCCGAGCACACGTGGCGCCCGATCAGCAAGATAGAAAACAACGCAAGGATTGCGCGGAATGGGAAGCCGTGCGTGATAGTTACGAATGCGTTTGTCAAGGCCATATCTTCATATTTCCATGTCTGCAATGCTGTCTTCACAGAGATATTAAATCATTTGAGCCGCAGTTGATGTTTCAGCTCTTCTAGACAGTTCAGGACGATGTTGAATTTGCGTGGACCATCTGCTGCGGATGCTGTGGACTGGGGTTCTTTCATCATCAGGAATCGCTTACCGTCGGGGCGGATGTTCTAGGTACACCGATAACGGAGCTGAGGCCAACATAAGTCCCCGGGAAAAGGGTTTTAGGTGTCCCGAGGCTGGAGGTCGGCTTTGTTTCGATCGATACCGCACTAGAGAAGATGACGGCATCGGCTCGGAGGTGGTCTGGCGGCCGCCGGATTCGTTCGCGCATCGCGACTTTGGGAAGATGAAAACCATATCAGGTAAATTGAACGTTGTACGGCATCACAATATTACGCTGCGCTTCAGAACTAAAATGGCCATTGGGTTTCTGAAGGATTTGTTGATGGCCTAAAATTTTATTATTTGGGTTTGGGCCTGTTTGGGTAGGGAGGACTGAGTCACAATTCGGCCGACTTTAATGGCAAAAAGATACGTCAACCCAGCGCAGACGATCACCGCTAAAACCGAATCGGCCCTATCAAGAGAACGATTATGGATTGTGATGGCGCAAATCGTGATCGGGAGAGTACACAATATCGGTTTGACAATTCCCTCAAATGCAAAACTCCAGCGCCCAAGTGGAATCTCGGACGCCCACTTCACAGTCAGAGCACAAGTCCACGCAATTCCGCAGATTGCGCCCACCAGCGTACCCCATGCGACTCCGACAGCCCCGAGCCAAATGGCGCCAACGATGCTGGCGAAAAGGTTGGTCACACCCTCAACAACCCCTTGTGCTATTCCCAGCCGCTGCTGGCCCGTCGCAATCAACACCGAGGCGTAAGGGTTCGCAATAAGCCTGACGGCGTTGGCGACGACCAGAATGTCAACAATCGTCACTGCCGGCGTGGCATAGGATTCGCCTACCCACACGCGCAAGAACAAGTACCCGAACAGGAGCATTCCACTGGTCAGGATCAGGTTTGCAAAGGTATTCAAACGTGTTATGGTCAGAGTAAGATCTCGTATCCGATCGACTTCTCCAGAAGCGTGCAGAGCTGCAACTGGAGTCATGAAAGCGCTGCATACGGCGCCATTCGCGCCGGCAAACAATGTAACGAGCGACGCGGCGACCGAGTAGTATCCGACAGCTTGAAAATCAACTGTCCCCACGATCGTCACATCCAGGCCGGTCACTAGAAACATACTGATAGACCACGCCGTAAGCCCGGCGCAGAACCTGAGCAATTCCGCACCGGTTGTACGCTGCACGTAGGTCCACCTGAGGCGGAGCGATGGCAATAGACGCTTGGCAGCCAGAACCTGAACGGCGCCGCCCAGCAGGTTTGCACCGGCAATGCATTCGCCTAATACGAGCAAAGATGTCGTTTGGCGGGCGGCAAGCACAACAATGATAGCTCCCAGCAACCGGCTGCCGCCAATCGCAAGCGCAACGTGCTCGTTGCGGTGGAGACCAATCAGCACTCCGGAGAACGTGGAGAGAGGCAAGAGACAACTCGCGCCTATTCCCATGATCAATACGGCGTGCTGAAGTTCGGTCAAAAGGTGTGCAGGGACTTCCGGAAAGAAATGCGGTAGTCTCCAGGCGATCAGGCCGAAAATCACGATTGCCAGAACCGCGGCAGTGGTTAGGAACACCAGGGCTGTACTGATCAGCGAATCCCTTCGCCTCTGGTCACCAAGCTCCATGTAGCGAGCCACGAAGCGCGCGATTGCGCTCTGCACTCCGAAATCAAGGTAGGTAGCGTAAGCGGAGATTTGCAACATCAGCGCCCAAGCTGCAAATTTGTCATGATCAAGACTCTTTACGAGAAAATGCGGCAAAGCCAAAGCGACAACGGCGCTCGCCCCGCCTCGAATCAGGTTGGCGATCACGTTTTTAACGATAGTAAAGCGGAGGCGCTTCATTCGCGGTCTGTGAATTATCCAGCGCACATCCCTATTTGGCACGTGCTGTCCAGGAAAAGAGTCCTTTAATCTCGGTAAGCTGCTGTTGCACTTTCGGATTGTCCTGCTTGCACGCCAGGGATTCGGCCAAAACCGCCCAGAGGACCGCGCCGAAGAAAGTGAGGACCGTTGCTCCAATGACAATAAGGGCGCGCGGAGGGAACGACTTTTTGTCCGGCAGAACCGCCAAATCAACCACTTGAATGATTGATCCTTCACGAGCCTCGTCCAGTTTGGCAACCTCAAATTGCTTCGCCAGGAGCTCGAAAATAGTCTCGTAGTACTTAACGTCCCGCAGACGGCGAATATACTCCAACCCAGCTTCCGGCACTCCTGCAGTCGGGACCCGGATGTCTCCGCCGCCCGAGTTGCGCTGCTGTTCCAGTTTTGCCAGTTGAGCATACAGCCCAGATAGTTCCTGGCGAAGGAACACGAGATTGGGATTCTGCTCAGTAGCATAGGACTGCATAGCCTGCAACTGAACTTCCTTGGCCGCTATTTGGGCTTGCGCTTTTGTTACTGACTCGATGATGGCAGCGGCCTGGCCATCCAGCTGGATTAATCCTGTTTTCTGCTGCATCCGCTTCAACGCTACTTCTGCGTCGGCAAGATCGTCCTTGGATTTCTGCAACTGCTGTGCGAAAAACACGCGTCTTTGTGCCGCTTCCGTAACTGCAAGTGTGCCAGTGAGCTTTCGAAGTTCTACTACATATGCATTGGCGAGGGCGGCCGCGCGTTGACGGTCCTTATCTTCCACGGAAATGGTAATAAAGCCATCTTTGTCGGCCTGAACATCACTCGCTTTATCCAAATCCTCCCGGGCATCTGCCATCTTCTTGTCGCTGTACACTGTCAGCAGGTCGAACTGTTGGATGAGGGAATCTGCAACCACTCGGCTTTTGAGCATCCCCACATAGATATCGCTGGGGTTCTTCAATCCCAGATCTTTGCCGGCAACTGTCCCGAGTACGCCGATTCCCCCTAACTGGGAGGCAAGTGCTGATGCAAGGGAAGACTGCTGCTGCGGAGGGAGCAAGGCTGTGGTGGCGGTATAGCGGTTCGGAATGAGGATCGCGATTGCGGAAGCAATAACAGCAGATGCAACGACAGCACGAATAATCATCCGCTTATGTTTCGCAACGATTGCCAGCAGATTCAGCAGGGTGATCTCCTCCTCTTGCCGGGAACCCCCGGCCTGATTTCCTGCGGATTCAGGCGGCTGATCAGCGGTCATTTGGATCTGCTCATTTTCCATTGTTGATCCTTAGGCTTCTTTTATTAAAAACCCTCACGCAGCATTTAATCGGCTCTGTGCTTTTGGATGTATTTGCGAATGACGCTTACGTCGGGTCCACCATCGACACCCAGAGCCCCATACCCATAGGAAGTGAGTCCGGCTGCTCAATTCCCATCTGAAGACGACTCAGCATTCTTATTTATGTTTCTGACTCCTGGCTTCCCAACTTCCCTTTGCCACCCAAGTGGACACGCACTAACGCGAAGGACAGAGCAGTCCTGCCTAACACAAGCCATTTGTTCCTAATAGGCTCCATCCGACGTGAAGACGACGCGAATCGTTTTGAATAAAACATATAGATCCAGCCAGGAACTCCAATTTCTGACATAGTATTCATTAAGTTTTACACGCTCTATATAAGTTAGGTTGTTGCGCCCCGACACCTGCCATAATCCGGTAATCCCAGGGAGAACACGGGTGTATAAATCCCACGTGTTGCCAAATTTATCAATCTCAGCTTCCACAACTGGTCTTGGACCAACTAAACTCATATCCCCGCGAACGACATTCCATACCTGAGGCAACTCATCCAGGCTGGTCCGTCGAAGGAATCGACCCACGCCTGTGACGCGAGGGTCGCATTTCAATTTCTGGTCTTTCCGCCACTCGCTCTCAAAGTGAGGATTCTCTTCAAGGTGTTTCTTCAATACTGCGTCGGCGTTGTTCACCATTGTTCTGAATTTCCACACTCGAATGACATTCCCGTCTTTCCCAATGCGTTTCTGGGCATAGAACACCGACCCCTTGGAACTCAACTTCACAAGGAGAGACAATAAAACACAAGTGGGAAGGAAAATGGGCAGAGAGAGCAGTATCAGCGTTAGGTCTAAAAGTCGCTTCAAAAGCAAAGCTCCTGGCTTCTGTAGTTCGTCCTGTACCTCAAGCCCTAATACACCCCCTAAGTCTCGTGCCCTGACCCAAAGACTAGAAACACCAAATAGATCTGGCACCAACAGCAGATTCGAAAACACGGACGCAGCCTTCCGGATGACGGTCAAAAATGTTTCACGAGATGCATCTGGCATGGTGATGATGGCATAGTCAATTCCCGCCGATCGACAGAAGGAGGACGCACTGTTCAACCCTGCAATGACAGGAACGCCTTTCAGGCTCCCTTGCCGTGCAGGGTTGTCATCAAATGCGACCACTGGCCTCAACGCCAACCCAGGGTTTTTTCTCAAGGTTTCGATGACCAGCGCGGCAGTCCGCCCAGCTCCGAGAATTGCAACGGGTTTGGCGAACCAGGCTCGCTCTCCAATGAACGGTCTCACTGTCAGTCGAACAACCGGAATAAGGATCGTTGCCAAAAGCCCCGCCAGGATCATCACACCTGTTGAATACTCCTCATTCTCCTTTGTCAGAAAGGTGAGGCAGACCAAGAAGAAGATCCCCCCTGTCGTGGCCAATACTGAACACCTCAACTCCTCCACAGGTGAAACGCCTACGACTCGGTATAGGTCGGCGGCCCAGTAAGCCGCCAAGAACACGGCCAACACCGGCCACTCTTGAATATAAAAGGCAACATGGATTTGCTCGTGGCTCAGACTCCACGTAAGAATCGAGATGCCAAAGCTGCCAACCAGCACACTCAGATCGAAGGAGAGGAGCAGGGGCAGGACAAGCCACGACTTGTGCCGGCTCATTTTTTTCAGCGCGGATGGCTGAATCGCCAATGCAGTGACTGCCATCGAACTCATCATATAGTGTGAAAACCTCCTCAACGATTCTGATATCGGCCACACCTCTGGATCGGGGCGGCCGTTTGTCTCCGTGAGAACAGCACGACCGGCCCTTCTTAATTCATATAATTTCTGCCTAGCTGCTCGCGATGATTTTCCGCTTCGTTTGGCAAGCTGGCTTCCTCTACCGCAGAACGTTGATCGCCGCTGCTCCTAAACCGAGCTGGGAAAAAACCTGCGTCCAGTTGCGCAAGCCTGTCATGAACGTAGTTCTGAGCACCTGTTCGGGCATTACAATCGAATCCCCGGGATTTAATGGAGTCTTTTCAAAATTTGCAGTCCGCAGTTTCGGCAGCACGGATCCATCTGCTCGAATAATATACACACGCGCCTTATCCGCGGTCCGCGTAGGTCCGCCGGCCTGTCGAATATACTCTCTGACTCGCCGCCTTTTCATGTGAATGAACGAATTCGGGTTGTATACGGCGCCAAGCACATTTACAGTGGCTGGACGCGCCGGAATAACAAAACGATCCCCGTCTTCCAGGGACAAAGCGGCAATCCCCGCAAGGTCGTTACTACCAGGATTAAGACTCAACACGATTCGGCCAGTCGCCTTCAATGATCGCAATCGCTCGACCAGCTGTCGTTGACTTTGCTTTTCGGCAGCCAGTTTCGTCGCTTCTTCCGCGCTGGCGTTCGCCAAGCGATTTGAAGTCGTCGTCTCGACCTCCTGGTCGAGATCCTTTGCGTATTGATCCAGGCGCCGCTGCTGGTCGCGGCGGGTCGATTCACGAGTAAACTCGGATCCATAGAGATAGGCCTCCGCAGTCAGCCCGCCTGCACTCTGGATGATTTGCCCCAGCGTTTCGCCGTGATTCACAACGTATACGCCCGGCATATTGAATTCTCCTTCCAGCCGCACCAATCGGGTCTGCTGCATCTGTGAAACGCGAATGTCGGCCTGGGAAAAAATGCTCACGACGTCGCCCGATCTCAGCTCCAGATTTTGGCGCTCGTCTTTCTCCATGACTAATTTGCCCAGGTTAAAAGGGATCAGATCTGTTGTCAGATTTTTGGGATTCTGCCGCTCGATAATCGCATAGGACCAGTTTATATCCGGAGCGGCAACTTCAATCCGCGTCCCCGCAGATTTGCGCTGCGCCTCAGCTGCCGGCTCAGCCGCTATCGATTCCTCGGGAGGTGTATACCCAAGCAGATTCCGCTTTTTCCAGTAATCCCGAGTTACAAGTGACTCTTTACCAGGAATAATGTCGCTCAACCGCATACCGGGACGCCATGCAAAGCGGCCCGGATTGGCCACATTACCGCGAAGCGTGACGGTGTTTTCGAAGCGAGGCGCGATAGTGAGCACCTGCAGCACATCTCCATCCAAAACCGGCGTGTTGATCCCATCTGAATCCAGCACCAATTCCAGCACTTCACGGGAGGAGCTGCTTTTGATACGCTCAAGTCTCGCACGCTGCCGATCAGCGATTGCAGAAAGTCCGCCGCTCATCTGGATCACTTCGCCCACCGTCTTCTCACTCTTCAACTCGTAGATTGCAGCGTTTCTCAGACTGCCCGCAGCGGCCACCTGCGGCCCGACCGGCGGAATATACACGACATCCTCAGGCAGCAACCGCACGTCTCTGGACTTGTCGCCCTGAAGCAGCAAGTCGTATAAATCCATTTCAGTCACTATCTGCGACCCACGTTTCAATTGGATCCGCCGCATAGAACCTTGTGCAGATGGTCCGCCGGATGCAAACAGCGCGTTCACAAGCGTACTCAATGAACTGACCGTGTAGGCCCCAGGACGCCGTGCCTGACCTACAACGAATATCTGGACGGATCGCAGTTGACCCATGTTCACACTGAGATCGAAATTCCTGAATACGCGTTCCAGTTGCGACCGAAGATACTCGGGAAGCTGTCTGAACTGCATACCAGAAACAGCCACGTTGCCTACCTGAGGAATATAGACTGAGCCGGCGCGATCCACCGTCACCCGGACATCTAAGCTGAGTTGACCCCAGACGCGCAGAAGGATTTCGTCACCTGGTCCAATCACATAATCCGCAGTAACAGGAATGCGATCCAGTGGGGCGAAGGTTGTTGGAACCTGATCGAAAAGTGAAGCGCCATAAATTGGAAGGACTCTCCCTATCGAGGAAGCCACAAAACGCTGAAAGTCGTTGGGCGGTTCTGATGCAGTGGCCGGTGCGGACGACCTAGCCGGCGCCGGATGACTCGCCTCGTTATTCGTCGACTCTTCCCCAACAGATTGGAGTGATGGGGACGTTGAGCGCACGGATGGCACCGTGGATGGCAGGTCAATGGATGTTTTTGCCGCCGGGCATCCCGTCAGCAAGGCGCCTAAAGGGCCGCTGCATTGATCGGACTGAGATTGCGTGCCGGACGGCAAGGGCACCTGCGCAGCCGATATCTGTGTGCTCATAAGCAAAGCAGCGCACAGGGCGAGCCAATGCCGTGGACTGCGGTAAAAGATGCATCGAATCACTTCTATTTCTCCTTCATGCAGCGCTTATTTGAGGACAACATAAACAATGCAAGCCACTTAAAGAGCACATCCCGTGCGGACGATTGAAACCGTGCAGGTGCCTGGTGCACCATTTGCGCAGCGATTGATAAATCATTTGACACCGGAAAGTTCCGTCGCATACCAAACTCAAGAGTAGTTCGCCGTTCTAAGGCACGTGCGATCAGCGTAATGAATGAATGGTTAATTTAATCTGAAATACAAATTCCGTTGCGGATCTGTTATCTACAAAGTCGGCATTGCGCTTTTTGTCGAAGCCAGCTTCTGCATACAGGTTGAGGATTTTCGACACTTTCTTTTGGCCGCCAACTCTGGCGATATTATTACCTTCCTTGGGCTTATTTAGGTCATCAACTATGCCTACGATATTGCCGTTTGCGGTAAAAACAAAGTGGTAATAGTCATTGGAACGCCGCAGGTACCTGAGATCCATTGTCAAAAATTCATCGAAATTGATTTGATACTTTGAACTTATGAATCCCGATAGAGTGTCCGGCCCAGCATCGTATCCGATGAATTTATTATCAACTGTAAATCCATCCGTATACTGCCAATGCGTATAGGAAAATGGGCCTGTATAAATGAACTCCGCCCGGACTGACAGCATTTCCTTTCCGTTGATCTCGGGGAGATATACACCGCCAAGCCAACTGGCATCTGTTTTCAGCATATATCCGGTATTTGCATTCGTGTCTTCAAACAGAACTTTTACATAAGCCTGTGTCCCCATTGCATGCGGGATATGGAAGGTGGCATCCGTGCCCATCAGGTGGTTCGTGGCAGCGTGGTCATGGTGGGACGATGCCAGAAGGCCGATAAAATTGCGGACGGCGGTCGTGAAATCGGGAGAGGCCAACCCATCCCCACCGAGGAAAACCGCATGATCAAATCCAATATTCACCCATTTTACCGGACCGTAATCGATCCTGTAAGCCGACAGCGTGGAATGCGCCGGGGTATAATCGTTGCCCAAAGGTGAGAAGAAGGCGGTTGCTCTAATATTGCCCAGGTTTTTAAAAAACCCGGGGAGCCTGAACGGGCGGGGACTGGACACTTTAATCATATCCAGCGCACGGGCGTTTCCGCTGAATAAGAGCGAGTTCTCGCCAGGCCCCCACAGGATGTCATCGCGTCCGACCTGAAGTTCGAAATCTTTGTATCCTGTTTTGACGTATCCGCGATATAGCCCAACTCCGCCGGTGGAATCGTCGCCGGACGCCGTGAAATACTTCGGCTCAAAGTAGGCGGCAAAATATGGAGTCGCCTTGATGCTGTGACCGGAGGATGAATAAACATTTCCGTATCCGTCAAAATGATCCCCCTCGCTATAAGAGAGGAGCGGCTGCACGCGGCCGGAGGTGGATCCAAGTCCATTATAGGGAATTGGTGATTCCTCTTGATTCGTCGCCGTATAGGATAAGGTAAAGGAACTCAGCGGAACGAATTCGACATTCTTTCCCGATAATGCACCGGAAAACTCCCGCTCAAGTTCGCAGACCAACGCTTCCAATGGTTCCTCTTCCATATTGCCTATAGCATCTAGGTTCTCTCTGGCCTCCTTTATAAGCTTTGCAACCGCATCTCTTGTGAGAGGCCGCTGGTCGGGCATATAGGTTTCCACAAGGCCGGCGGAATACAGTTTGTCAAGGTAGAGGTAAACCGTGTCATTGTAGACATTGACGTCCACTCCTCCAAACAAAGTCCAAGGCACGATTAAAAAAATAAACGTCGCAAAACAGCATCCTCTCCCCTTCATTCAGGCCACGCCTCCTTTCGGCGCTCTCGACCGCAGCAACATAAAAATGCATATCCGGGAATAATCAAAATGGGATGTCCGCCGTTACCCAAAGATATAGAATGGATTAAGAGCTTTGTTTTCACTGTCCATTTAAGTGCTTGACAAAACGGAAAATGAACCTTTAGGCACTTACAGCTTCGCCCTTTCACTTACACCACTGCAATGATGGAAAACACCTGTAAGCGAAAGAAAATAAAACAACTATGGCTGTAAAAATGTGGATGAAGCCACTTATAAGGTGTGGCTTTTACATCAAGTCAACTTCTTAGCGTCTGTGTAAAAATAAATAATCACTCCTAAAAGCAATGCTAACATTATCAGACTCCTGATAATGTTAGCCACGGATAATTGTTAATCCAGAAAA
>Ga0326727_10017628_pt1 | contig 14761 bp, 15 predicted proteins | sample MB2enrmetagenome_FD_207643 | JGI IMG/M metagenome (GOLD analysis project Ga0326727, IMG submission 207643) | Lab enriched peat soil microbial communities from McLean, Ithaca, NY, United States - MB29MY | ecosystem: Environmental > Terrestrial > Soil > Wetlands > Peat | place: USA: New York... | reverse complement strand
AATAATTTCCTTGAATATTCCATATGCGCTTCTGTCACACCATTAGTGTACTTGCTCAGGTTTAAAGCCAGAAGCGTCATGTTCAATCTGTCAGATCCCCCATATTCTTTCAAGATTTCCTGAGGCATCTCGGGTTCAAGAACCTCTGAAATCATGTCATACGAAAACTTATCAAATGCAGAAGCCACGGGCGTATGAGTAGTGAAAACACAGAGGTTTTTTACTTTGTCAGCGTTCAAATTGTTGTTCTTTAACAATTCAAGGGTAAGAAGACTCGAATGGCCTTCGTTCATGTGATATTTCTTAACGTTAATTTTTAACGCATCAAGGATGCGTAACCCGCCTATTCCCAAGACGATTTCTTGCTTTAATCTGTATTTTTCATCGCCTCCGTAAAGAAAATCAGTGATTTCTCTATCCTCTTGAGTGTTCCCTTCAACATCGGTTGTAAGGAATAGCACCGGAATGGTTCCGCCCGTTAAGCTCTCTTGCTCATAGACCCAAACGCCGATTCTGACATCTCGGCCATCAATTTTGAAGGTTACGGTTTCTGGCAAAAGTTTCATGAACTTAGAGGGATCCCATTCTTCAGGATATTCAATTTGCCAGCCATCAGGCGTTATTTTCTGTTTAAGATAACCTTTCTTGCTGATTAAGGTCACTGCAACTAACGGAATTCTCAAATCTGCACTTGATCTAATCACATCACCGGCCAGAACGCCTAAACCTCCGCTGTAGGTCGGCATGTCAGTGTTTATGCCGATTTCCATGGAGAAGTAAGCAATCTTGGCGCCTTCGATGAAACTATTCATACAGTATTCGCTGTCAAAATAATATTGCGTTGACAAAAAATTCGCGGTAAACTGAGTTTTAGATGGGTCTAAAGGCATTCCACAAACAGGATCTCTAACAGACATAAAACCAAGCTCCTTACGAGGAAGTTCTGCTTTCACCCATAATTAGTTTCCGCTCAGTCGATAACTTGACTTTTTGAACTCAAGAAACGATGATTTGGCAAAGCAATCACTTGCTTATCGTTGTTCTGCTCGTTGCTTCAACGCCCGATTCATTTCCTCAAATCCCCGTTGAGTATCGCGTAAAATACTGCGAGCGAAGGGGACTAAAAGACCAGTGAACTTCTCACGCTGGATAAACTTGACGAAATTTTCACTTGAAGGTTCAATGATAAGAGCGTGTTCACCATCGAACAACCAAGGCAGATACAGTCGTCCCAACCAGCGCAATTCATGGTTTGGGTCAACTTTCAGCACTTTGGGTCGGAAGGTTGTGCCTTTAGTTCCAGAAGGTTGAATGAATACTTCAAGTCTTGCTCCAGTCTTGATTTCTCCGGTTGCCCGCCGTATGAATGGGTTCCAGCGCGGAAAATCCTCAAAATCGGTGATTAGCCCCCATAATCGTTCGGCAGAAGAATTAATCATTATTTCATTTGAGAGTTGCTTCGAGAATACCAACGAAAACCACCACTTTGTATTGTCTGGCGTAACTATATAATCGTAGCGTGCGCTCAAGACTATAGCGGGTCAACTGGTTGATAAAAAAGCTTTGTATGTGTCAACGCTAAAAATAATGGTGAAAGTTACAAGGGAAAGTTGTTTGGCGCAAGACTATTATTTCTTGCCTTTCGTATGTTTTGCTGGAAGCGAAACCTGTTTTTTCTCTTTTCTCTTCATTTCTTTTTCGCGTTGCAGTTTCTTATGTTGTTCGAGTCCTTCAGCTTTCTTTGCTTTTCTAGACAAATTATCCACCTTTATATGCAGTATAATATACCTACTCTTAGACCTTACCCTCCCTTAAACGCAAAAACAGAATGGTGAAAGTGAATATAGCGGACCAGACTGACTTAACGCCGAAAAAATACGGAGGCAATGCTCATTTTCTTCCTAACCCAAAAATTAATGCACTTTTCAACCTGAATTCGGTATTTTAAAGCATCAAACAATAAATAAAAGCTAATCAAATATTAGTTTTCACGTGAACAATATGCGGTTTGAATGCAGTGGCTGCAAGAAATCCTTCGGCGGCACAGGTTTAGTTGTTACTGCAAATGGGCAACAGAAAACTTACTGTGCAGATTGTTTTTGGGTGATTCGGAAGGAGTATGATAAGAAGAAGACCTGTGAGGACTGCGGCTACTTCGATGAAGATTCATGTAAAAAGACTGGCACAGCCTTGGTACCTGTGAAAGCTGGGTTTAACACGTATTTTGTTCAGGCGGAAACCTGCAAAGACTACTCCACCGAGAAAAAAGTAAATCCTGAAAAAAAGAAAGAAAAAGAATTAACCCAGATGCAAAAAGAAGCAGGCGCCCTCGTCAAGAACCTCTCCCAGAAAGGACAAACCCTAACATACTACTGTTGCCACTGTGGAGCACCGCTGAAAATCGGCGCAAGAGCACCCGAAATCCAAAAAACCTGCCCAAGATGCAAAGGCGACCTCGAAATCATCAATCTCTCTAAATTCATCAAACAACACCACTCATAAACTCTTTTACGGGTTTTTCCCTTAGTGGCTTGATGGCAAATTAAGCGATTACTGAGACTGGTTTAAGAATGCTCGCTTTAATAGAGGCGTAAAAGCGTTTCCAACGTCGCTTTTTGAGTATAACAGGTAGTTGACGTGACAACCTAGAAAAGCTTATATTGTTTCCTCCAAACAATTAGAACAGACATAAATTCGGTGATTCGATGAATAGTAAATCTACAAAGAACTTTAAAGTTTTAGCTTTTATTCTACTAACGTCAACACTTTTAATCTTAGCAGCAAGCTCAGTCTCCATTCCAAATGTTAAAGCAGCAACAACGACGACTTTGGATGTCTACACTACATTAGGCGGGGCAACAACTGGAGCGGTCGACGCAAACGGCACAGCAATGGTCGAAAGCTCAGCAGGAAATGCTCTAATTACTGGCGACACATACCAATTCACCGCCACGGCTGCTTCCGGCTTCCAATTCATAGGCTGGGCGTACGCCGACGCAAGCGGTGCGAGCGGAACGACCAGTGCCACTTTCACAAAAGTCATTACAGCGCCCTGCGGTTTGGAGGCAATCTTTGTTCCGACCACTAACGCGACGGCAACAACATCGGGAAGTGGAACATCTACACTAACCCTCTTCGCTACCGAAGGCGGAACAACAACTCCCGCTGGAACCATCTTCACAGGATCATCAATCAGCGCCACGATAGGAACGCCTACAACCATTACAGAGAAACCAGGAAGCGGCTACACATTCCTATGCTGGGTCGTAGAATGCGCATCAAACAATGTCTACACTTCGTCTACCCTTAGTTACACACCCACATCAACCGGAGCAGCCATCGAGGCAATCTGGGTTCCAAGCAGCAGCGGGATAACACTGCCAGCAATACCAATAAATGAGTTTTCATCTGCAACCGCAATCATAACGGTTATGGCACTGGTTATAGTTGCCTTCGGAGCATACGCATACACCAAAAAAGCTAAAAAGTAAAAACTTCCTTCTTTCTTTTTTAATTTCAAAATAATACCGTTAAGGCTGAAAATTGAATGACCGCAACCTAACGGTTGCAGTATTCTCATCGAGTTTTAATAAAGAAGCTTTTTAGTTTATTAAGGGAACGTTAAAATTTTAATTGCATTTAGTTTCGATGTGAACTGCATGTAAAGTGCTGGCGTCATATCCTGTTTGGGCTAGCAGGCGCCTTTGGCTTTGCATTTACGGTTTATGCTAAGGAGGCTGATGGTGCTCTGCGCCTTTTTGACCTAACGCTTTCAGCGCTTTTTCTGCCAGAATTACTGCAATACGTTCGTCTGCACCTATAGGTTCTCCATAAAACAGTTGGATTCCTGCTGCAGAGAGTTGGGATTCCTTGTCTTTCACATCTATGAGGTCAGGAATCCCTTGAGTGGTATGCACGCCAGCTGCGAGAAACACGGGGACCAACACGATTTTTGATATGCCCATTTTAGCAAGTGTATCTATTGCTTGAGGTATGGTTGGCGTGTTCTTGCTCAGAAAGGCTATTTCCACAATCTTAAAATCAGATTGTTTACGTAAGATTTCAGCTAACTTTTCGAGGGTTTCTTGGCTCTGGGGCAGGCTGCTTCCATGTCCAATCAGTATTAAACCAACTTTATCCAACGCTGCCTTTGCCAAATTAGTTTTTCTCCGTTTTTTCAAACAATTTAGCTGCCAGATCGATCAGTTGTGCGTCACCGCTTTTGGCGGCTAACCGCAAGTTTTCAACAATCGGCACAAACGTCTGTTTTAGCAGAATTGAAGTTAAGTCTTCAAGGATTTTCCGCTCTCTCTCATCCACATCACCTATCATGCTTAGAGCGGTTGCAAGTTCTTTTTGCCTAACTTCCTCAGCATGGGAAAGCAGCGACGAAATAATCAGACGAACCGAGAAGCTTTTCATATCCTGATTTAGAATAACAAGTTCCGCGTCTAAGATTTTGACTGCTTTCTCAATGCTTTTTTCTCGTTCTTGCTTGTTCTTTTCTGTGATTAACTGCAAATCATCAATATTGTGGAGTTTTGTTCTAGCAACTTCCTGGACGGCTTTCTCAACGTTGCGCGGATTTGAAATGTCAATGATCAAAAGGTCATTGTTGTTTGTGCGTTGCTTCATTAACCTTGAAACCATGTCTTTGGTTAACAAGTAATGCGGTGCCGAAGTTGAGCAAATTACCACGTCAGCGTCAACGAGCACTTCTTCAAACTGATCGAACTTTACTGCTTGTCCCGAAAGGTCTTCCGCTAATTTTACCGCCCTTTCATGAGTTCTATTAGCAATAAAGATTGGACTTAGGCAGCGCCGCGCTAAAGCTTTAGCGACAAGAGTTCCTATTTCACCAGCGCCCATAACCAAAATTTTCTTGCCTTCCAAGTTGCCCAGCAAATTGACGGCTAATTCAACCGCTGCTGAACCGATAGACACGGCGCCTTTGTTGATGCCTGTTTCGTTTCTGACGCGCCTGCCAACGGTCATTGCACGATTAAACAGATGCTTTAGGATTGGACCGACTGTTTTAGCGTTTTCTGCTTCTAAGTACGCGTTCCAGACTTGATTAAGAACTTGATCTTCGCCTATCACCATTGATTCTAAGCCTGAAGTAACTCGTAAGAGGTGATTGAAAGCCTCGTTGTCCATTGAAGTTTCTATGGCGTTGGATGCTTCCTCAGCATGTGCCTTGGCGCTTTTCACCCAATAATCCTTAACCAAATTAACTGCGTTTTCGGCATCTTCAGTTACAACATAGATTTCGATGCGGTTACATGTCTGAAGGATTAAGCATTCTTCCACGTTTTCAAGGGAACGAATCTCGGCAAGCGCCTTTTCCTTATTTTTAAACGCTGCAGCCTCCATTAACGGCACGCGGGCTGTTTTGTACGTTATTCTAACGTTGATAACGTGATCTGTCTTCGCCGAGGAATGCATGTTTGGATTACCCGACCGCTTAAATATAAGCCTTACCTAAATAGGCGATGGGTGCAAATTGGACGGATTTAGGACACAGAATTGGTTTGGTTTACCTTCCAGGTGCGCTTCCATGCTTCGAAGACTTCGGAAACTTGCCGACCGACCTAGTTTGCTCCGATGCGCTCGTAGATGGCAAGCCAGCTTCTGAAATTTTGGACATGATAATTATTCCAGGCGGAAGCCTCGTTGAATCGCAAAGCATTAACAAAAAAGTAGCAGGGGAAATAATGAAAATGGCTGACGACGGCAAATTCGTGCTTGGAATCTGCTCAGGCTTCCAAATACTTGCAAAAGAAACCGACGTGGGACGCCTATCAACAGTCCCCATAACTAAAGAAGGATTAGGATTGTTAGATGCGGAGTTTAAGCCGTTAATCTGCACTGACCGAGTGAATGCAACTATAACTGATAAAAGTTTCATCACAGACGAAGTCGGCAAAGAAGTTTCAGGTTTTCACTGCCACACATACGGCAAAATCATACTTCATAAAGATGCAAAAACAATTCTTGTTTCACACGCAAAACGCGTCAACTATCATAACGACCCCCAGGATTTGGTTTCAGGAGTAGCCAACAAAGAAGGCAACGTGGTAGGCGTCTTCATACATGCATTACTGGACCAGAATCCCACCATCATCCAAAGCATCACTAAATCATTAAACATCAACGAAGTTGAGCTCGAAGCAGTTCGAAGTGCAAATGCTAAACTTTTGGAGCGAATTAAATGCGAAGTTGGAATCTCAACCAACATCCATCAGCAGGCCACAGTCAACCAGAGAAAGCCACGTTTACTGTTGGTAACGGCGACGGAAAGCGGTTCAGGAAAAACTTTCCTCGTAACAGGCATCGCTGGCGCATTAAAAAAGAGAGGCTTCAAAGTTGGAGTCCTTAAAGTGGGCGGAGATATACGAGATGCCGTGCCCGCACTTTACCTGATTAAAGAGCCGATAAAGGGTTATTCGTCGATTAAAATTGGGAAAAGCGGCTGGAAACCCTTAGCTGAAGCAGTAGGGGAAGCCAGCCAAAATCACGATTTTCTCCTTGTTGAAGGAGCCATGGGCGCTTTCACTGGATTATTAATTGATAAAGCCGTGAGACCTACGTCAACAGCTGAAGTTGCAGCGGCTTTAGGCGCATCCACCATTATTGTGGTTAGCTGCGATCAAGAGGGCATCGAAGGCGCATTGATTAACACGCTTAATTACGTGAATATTTTCAGAAGCCTTGGAGTAAAAATAACGGGCGTAATCCTAAACAAGGCGCTCATAAGCTATCTAACCGACGAAATCAAGCTGACCATGAAACGCGCCTTCGAAAACGCAGGCGTTGAATTGTTGGGTATTGTGCCGCGAATGGATGTGGAAGGAAGAGGTATGATACCGGAGATCGAGATAAAATATGAAGAGTTCGGAGCTCAAGCCATCGAAGCAGCAGAACATTACATAAACTTGGATGCTCTAATAAGAATTGCAGATGCTCCGAAGCTAAACCAAATTGATTATGTGGCTTTTATGGAAAAATTCAAAAATTTATTAACCAACTATAAGCTTAACGCTTCTGAAGGTGGCAAAACACAAAATTGCTCATAGACCTCAAACTTGACGGAAAAATCATTATGGTAGTCGGCGGAGGCTCGGAGGGCTACCGAAAAACCCAAAGCTTTGTTGATTCAGGCGCAAAAATCTGGGTTATAAGCAAAGTCTTCTCAAGCGGCATCCAAAAATTAAATGAAGCAAAAAAAGTTGCTTTGGTTAAGACTGAAATTCAAGATGCAGAGGCTTTCGTTAACAGCCTGAATCCCAAGCCAGATATACTTTTGGCAGTCACGAACGAGCCTAAACTTAACCTTGATCTAATTAAATCTGCAAAGTCTGCGGGATGCATGGTTTACTCAGTTGATAACCCAGCCTTAAGCGATTTCATATTGCCCGCTGTCGCGCGAATCGGTGAAGTGAAGATTGCAGTTTCCACTTCGGGAAAAAGTCCAGCAATGGCCAAGGCGCTAAGGGAAAGGATAGAGCAGATGATAACGCCTGAAGATTTACTTGAAATTCAACTGCAAGCACATGTACGCAGTTTCCTCAAAGAGCAGGTACCTGATCCGAAGGTCAGAAGCAAAATGTTATACGAGATACTTAATAACGATAACATTAAACAAGTTTTAAAAGAAGGAAAGCTTTGTGAGGCTCAAGAAATAGCCATGAAACTCTTGCAAAAAAAGGAGACAAAATAAGTTGAGTTTTCCGACGGTTAGAATGAGAAGACTTCGAAGGACTGCAGCCCTGAGAGACATGTTAAACCAAGTTAACCTGCAGCCAAGCAACCTAATCTACCCAATCTTCGTTGATGAGAACATCAAAAAACCCGTGCATATCGAGGCAATGCCGGGATACAGCAAACTGCCTATTGCTCAAGTTGTAGATGAGGGAAAACAAGCGTTAGCGCAGGGCGTCAAAAGCGTGCTTCTCTTTGGCATTCCAGCGAAAAAAGATGAAGCAGGTACAAGCGCTTTTGCTGAAGATGGGGTTGTTCAAAAGGCAACTCGTGAATTAAAAAAAGCCTTCGGAGAAGAACTTGTAGTAATCGGCGATGTTTGCCTATGCGAGTACATGAGCCATGGGCACTGCGGTTTAGTTAAAGACGGCGAGGTTCTAAACGATCAGACCCTTGATGTACTCAGTAAAGTTGCTGTTAGCCAAGCAGAATCAGGCGTAGATATTGTGGCGCCTTCAGGCATGATGGACGGTCAAGTCGGCGCTGTACGAGAAGCATTAGATGATGCTGGTTTTGAGCAAGTGCCGATTATGGCTTACTCAGCAAAGTATGCTTCAGCCTTTTACGGTCCATTCAGAGAGGCGGCGGAATCTACGCCGAAGTTTGGGAACCGCAAAAGTTACCAGATGGGTTACGGAAGCCCAAAGGAGGCTTTGCGTGAGATGGAGTTAGACCTAAACGAGGGCGCAGACATGATTATGGTTAAACCTGCTTTAGCTTACTTGGACATTATTAGTCTTGCGAAAGCAAACTTTAACATGCCCATTGTCGCCTACAACGTCAGCGGCGAATACTCGATGGTGAAGGCTTCAGCCCAAAACGGGTGGATAGACGAAAAAACCGTGATCCGCGAAATCTTAACAGGCATTAAACGTGCAGGCGCCGACCTAATCATAACCTACTTTGCAAAAGACATTAAATCGTGGTTGAATCAAACTTGAATGAAACCAAATCAAAGAGGCTTTTTGAAAGAGCCAAAAAAGTTCTGCCTGGAGGCGTAAATAGCCCCGTCCGAGCCTTTGAACCTTACCCATTCTTTGTGGAACGTGCCCAAGGCGCAAAAATGTACAGTGTAGACGATACCGCGTACATCGATTATTGTATGGCGTATGGCGCTTTGCTTCTGGGACATGCTTACCCAGACATCGTGGAAGCCGTGAAGAATCAATTAGACAAAGGCTCACTTTATGGCGCACCCACCGAACGAGAAGTTGAATTTGCCGAGCTAATAGCGAAATCGTCGCCTTGCATGGAAATGCTACGACTTGTAAACTCAGGCACTGAAGCAACCATGCACGCCATCAGAGTTGCAAGGGGCTATACTGGAAGAAAAAAAATTATTAAGTTCGAGGGCTGCTTCCACGGGTCTCATGACAGCGTTCTGGTTAAGGCTGGGTCAGGAGCTACAACTTTTAGTGTACCGAACTCGCTGGGAATTCCAGAGGAAACAACTCGGAACACGATTGTTGTACCGTATAATGATTTTGAAGATTTAGAGACAGCGATGAAGCGTGAGGGCAACGATGTCGCTGCAGTGATTGTTGAGCCTGTTTTGGGGAATGTTGGGCTTATTTTGCCCAAGAACGATTATTTGAGTTACTTAAGAAAATTAACAAGTGAGTATGGCACAGTTTTAATTTTTGACGAGATTATAACGGGTTTTCGCTTAGCTTTAGGCGGCGCACAAGAATACTTCAACGTGAAACCCGACATGGCAACGCTCGGCAAGGTACTTGGCGGAGGCTTCCCGCTGGCGGCCTTCGGCGGAAAAAAAGAAATCATGCAAAACATCTCACCCGTCGGCAAAGTATATCAGGCTGGAACCTTCAGCGGCAACCCTGTCTCAGCAACAGCAGGCTTCACCATCCTAAACATTCTGAATAAAAAGAAAAACGAAATTTACCCAAAACTTGAGAAAAACTGCGTTGAACTGAAGAAAGCTCTAACTGACTTAGCTCAAGCTCATAAGGTGCAAGCGCAAGTCTACAATATCGCTTCAATGTACCAAATATTCTTCACAACAAAACCAGTCACAGATTACGTCTGCGCCAAACAATCTGACACACAAATGTTTACTGTGTACTTCCATGAGCTGTTGCGGCAAGGCGTGTTTATTCCGCCGTCACAGTTTGAAACCTGCTTCTTATCAACCGCTCACACGGAAGTTGATTTGAAGCATACAATAAGCGCTTTCGACAAGGCACTCAGCAAGGTAGCAAAGGAGAAAATGAATTAAATGATTCTGAACGTCGGCAGCAGAGGCAGCATACTTGCGCTTGCACAAACAGAAAGAGTCCTCAAACAAGTCAAACAGGCACATCCACATGTGGAGTTTAACCTGAAAATCATCAAAACCTTTGGCGACAATGAACAAGGCAAGCCTCTGTTTACCATTGACTGCAAAGGCATTTTTGAAAAAGAAATTGACCAGCAGGTGATCAGTGGCGAAATCGACTTTGCTGTTCACAGCCTGAAAGATGTGCCCATCGTTGAACAACAAACTGGCATGGTTTTAGCCGCAATTCCTAAAAGGGACTCGCAAAACGACGTGTTCATCTCAAAGGGCAAAGTGCCGCTAAACGAGTTAGCCAAAGGCTCAGTCGTTGGAACAGGCAGCTTGAGAAGAATGGCGGAAATCAAGTACATCCACCCCGACTTAGACGTGCAGCCAATAAGAGGCAACGTGGACACCAGAATCAATAAGGTTAGAAAAGGCGAGTTTGCAGGCATAGTCATAGCTGAAGCAGGACTTGAAAGAATGAATTTATTAAACGAAGTAACCGAACGTTTGCCACTTGATCAATTCCCATCAGCAGCGGGACAGGGAGCTTTAGCAGCAGTCGCCAGAGAAGGTAACGAAAATGTAATAGCGCTTTTGCGGTCTATTGAAGATAAAGCGACAAGGGCTGAGATTACGGCTGAGCGAAGCCTCGTGCTTCAATTGGAAGGCGGCTGCCGAGTGCCAATAGGCGCGGTAGGACGAGCAAACGGCAACGACCTGTCACTTTTTGGCTGCGTTTTCTCACTTAACGACCGAAAGAAAATCAGCGCATCCGCACAAGGTACACTGGCTGAAGCTGAGATACTAGGCGAAAAGGTTGGTGCAAGTCTCATAAAGCAAGGAGCCAAAGACTTCGAGAAAGAATGGCGAGAAAAGTATGGTGCATGGTAAAGTTTACCTTGTAGGCGCTGGCCCAGGCGACCCCAAACTGCTAACGGTTAGAGCGGTCGAGTTGCTAAAAGAGGCTGACGTTGTAATATATGATAGGTTAGTTAGCGAATCAATTCTTAACTTAGCCCCAGAAAAAGCAGAGAAGATTTATGTTGGAAAAAGAACAGGCAAACATGAGGTTCCACAGGACAAGATTACTGAGTTGATAATTGAGAAAGCCCAACTCGGCGGCAAAGTGGTGAGGCTCAAGGGAGGCGACCCGTTTATTTTCGGCAGAGGCGGCGAAGAAGCCGAAGCCCTTGTGGAAAAAGACATCGACTTTGAAGTTGTACCCGGAGTCAGTTCAGCTGTTGCTGCTCCGACATATGCGGGTATACCGTTGACGCAAAGAGATTACGCTTCTTCAGTGGCAATTATCACGGGGCACAAGGCAGGCGACGCAGAACAAGGAATCAACTGGGCAAAAATAGCTGACGCCGTGGATACGATGGTTATTTTGATGGGTGTGGAATCGCTTCAAGCTATAACGGAAAAACTAATTGAAGACGGCTTAAACCCAGAAACGCCCGCAGCCATCATCGAATCAGGCACACTGAAGAACCAGAGAACAATCATCGGCAAAATAGGCACCCTCGCAAAGGAAGCAGAAGAAAAACAGGTCAAGCCGCCCGCCGTCATAGTTGTAGGCGCAGTTGCAAACTTAGGCAGGAAACTCGCATGGTTCAAAAAACCCCTAGCCTGAAAAACAAAACAGTTGCCATAACACGCCCGGCAGGTCAGGCGGAAGAAGCGGGCAAACTAATCAAGGAAAAGGGCGGAATACCCTACTTTATACCTGCAATAGAAATCAAAGCTTTAACCAATTTTTCACCAGTAAAAAAATTCATCAGTGAATTGGTGAAGGGGCAAGTTGACTATGTTATTTTTATGAGCACTAACGGCGTGAAATACCTTTTCAGCGCTGCTGAAACCCTCAAGCAATCCAGCCGATTGAAGGAAGGCTTGGCTAAGACGTTTGTTATCGCTGTTGGCCCGAGAACTGCTCAGGCGCTGGAAGAAGAATACCACGTGCATGTGAGCTTAGTCCCGTTGAAGTACAGTTCTGAAGGATTAATCGAGTGCTTGCAGAGCAAAGAAATTTCAGGCAAAACCATACGCATTCCACGAACTACTGGAGCAACACCGACTCTAACTGAGAAACTCAGGGAAATGGGCACCCAAGTCGAAGAAGTCCACGTTTACGAGTCAAGCTTGCCCATGGACAAGAAATTGAAAAACAAGTTTTTTCAAGATTTAACCTGTGGAAAAATTGACGCAATCGTCTTCGGCAGCGGATTAAGCGCCAAGAACATTTTCAAAATGCTCACCGAAAACGCACCGATGGAAACGCTTCGTGCCCTAATAAATAGTAAAGTTACAACTGTTGCAATTGGACCCACAACTGCAGAAGCCCTGAGGGAAATGGGCATAAAAGTTGATGCGATGCCGCAGGACTACTTGTTTGAAGAAGCCTTAACAGCGTTAGCACGGTACTGGGAACGCTAAGAGGAACATTCTAGCCATCCATTAGGCAAAAGGCAAGGATGAATTGGTGCTGCGCGCAGGATTCGAACCTGCAAACCCTTATTCGCAAGAGAATGCTGCTTTATGTATCGTAGACTTTTTTGCGGTGACCAATAGTTCGAATAATTATTGTTTGATTAGATATTTGATAAATTGCTCTATAATCGCCCGATCTAAAAGACTTAAGCTCACTTAGGCGTCCCACCAACTGTTTACCAGCAAAAGGCTGTTCTTCTAGAATCCTCAAATCTCTAAGTACTCTAATCTGAGTTTGCCTGTCAAGGCGCTTTAACTGTTTTAGAAATTCCTTGGTAAAGATGAGCTTAAAGTTCTTTTTCATTGATGCCCAGCTCATATAGCATTTCTTTGTAGCTAAGCACTTTGTTTTCCTGCAGGTCTTTGAGGCTTGCCTTAATACTTTTCATTAGTCTCTCGTCACCTAGAATTTCGAGAGTTTCCATAAGATCCTCAACAAGCGAGCGCAGCTTAGGTAACTCCTCTGCGATAACTTTGAGGTTTTTCTTATCTTCCTCCGTGAAAACGGTTTCAACCAACCTTAGTCACCAACTATTCTTATTATCTAACAACCTTTGTATCTATTAAAATTTCTCTAACTAAAATAGCATGTTTTGTTTCGTTTTTCTGATAAGTTTTGGTGCTGCGGACAGGATTCGAACCTGCGAACCCCTGCGGGAAATTTCTTTGCCTATTTGCGCTTTCATTAGTTTTCTTTCAGCCAGCAGTATAGTGATTTCAGAACTTACTCTTGTCCCCACAGTATTATGCCTCTTTCTATGTTTTCATATAAGGGCTTGTCTTCCTTTTTTAGGCGAATGAACTCGTTCATGTCAACCACTATAGGAGCTATTTTCCTTTGGTTCTTTCTATTGATGTCACTGAGTAATTTTCCTATAGGCTCTTTCTCCATCGCGACAATCAGTAAGTCAACATCGCTTTCTTTTGTGTCCGTACCTTGAGAGCAACTACCGAAAAGGATAACTCTTCTGGAATAACTTTTTAGGTCATCCACCAGCTTCTTCAGGGCGAAGGTGTTGATAGCGATTTTTAGCTGTTTTACAGTGGGTTCTTTCATGTTGAGTCTGTACATTAGCATTCTTCCTCTCTCTTTCCTTGTTAAAAAGTCTACATTCGCCAGCATTACTAGTATCTTATGCGCAGAACCCCTGCTCACATTAGTTTTTCCCGCTACTTCTCTTTCATAATATTCATTCAACGGGTCGAATAAGAAAAACTCCAGTACAGTCAAAACCTTCGGCGTCAGAAAATGCAACTTTTCAGACACATCATCGTTGATGTTGCTATATGCATGGGTCTTTAGACGCTTTTTACCATTAATGATGCTGCGATTATCGCTCATTTTTTTATACATTCCGCTCATTATTTTATACGTCTAAATACTTAAGAATTGTGCAAGTTTAAAGAATAATTGTATTCAAAAATAGACAAGACCCGCAAAACTATTAATTTAGCGCAAATTGAAAATATATTTAATTGAGCCTGCTGGGTTAACCATTAGTTCGAATAAATTATTTTTTCTGCTCTTCCATCATAGAAAAGCACCATTCTGCATGCAAAAGTGAGCATCTCAGTTCTATGTTGAACTATGTTGATTCATGTTTGGAGCCTATTAGGATCATCTAGTAAACCGGAGGGTAGACTTGTGAGAGCAAACAAACCTCTGCCACCTACAGGATACCCTACTATTTGTCCAAAAAATCAAAAACACAAAAAGCGTTAGAATCCAGTATTGGTTTTAGAGGTTATCAGAATTAAATGGTTGTTCCTGAGCCACAGAAGCCACGATTTTTTCGGCAGTTTCCTCTTGTTCTTTTGTTCCGGAAACAGCGAGCCAGCATGAACCTTCCGCGCCGCAAACTCCGCCAGCAGCAATTAACTCAACAGTGGCACCTGTCAAAGCGGTCAGGGCGTCCAGTTCGGTAAACACTTCTCCGGGAACGGGCAGCAAACGGCTTCCGCATGCCCCAGGCGCATTAAGTTTTTCAGCTAAAGCGAGTAAATCGCCGTTTACCCGTTTCTCCACTCCTACTGGTATTATGAGTTTTACTCGGCGTCCAACAACGGCAGGCAAAACTAAACCTATGGTTCCAGCTTTCGGATGCCCAATCAAAATAGCCGCTTGTCTACGCGTTAAGTCCAAGGCGTTTGCGCCCTTCAAGATAACGTCGCCTTCCTTAAGCGAATCAACGACATCTTCTATAGACTTGCCTTTTTGCCAAACGCCCT
>Ga0326727_10017627_pt1 | contig 14761 bp, 6 predicted proteins | sample MB2enrmetagenome_FD_207643 | JGI IMG/M metagenome (GOLD analysis project Ga0326727, IMG submission 207643) | Lab enriched peat soil microbial communities from McLean, Ithaca, NY, United States - MB29MY | ecosystem: Environmental > Terrestrial > Soil > Wetlands > Peat | place: USA: New York... | reverse complement strand
TGTAAAGAGGGTAGGTCGGCACTACAACGGCTTGTTGAAAAGCCTGCTTTGATGGATAAGAGGTTAGACCGATAGGGAGGTCAACTTCCCCTCACAAATGTGCGGAACTGCGAAGGTGAGGCTAGGTGTGCGGCGTGTGTCTGTAGTTCGGTAAGGTGGTCGCCCACGCTTCAACTCGTCCACCTTGGGCCGGTTCGGATTCCAGGAGGGAAGGGCGTTTTTCGTTACCAATCTCTGCTGAAGTCGCGGGTGCGCGTGCGAGGACACCGCCTAGAAGAGCGCGCTTGGACTCGTTCGCTGTGCCACTTGCTCTCCGATCTCCTCGTCATAGACGCCGAGGTTGACGTCGCTCGCGATCGTTTGCTGGACACAGTCCTCGTAATTATCGAGACTACCCCAAATCTTCTTCATATCCGGGAACGGCCCAGGGAAACCGAGAAAGTAGCCGTAGAAATCGATGAAACCGCCTTGCCGACAGGCGGTGAGAGGCAATACTAAGCTCTGCTCTCGATTCGGCATCACGCTCCTGAGATCGTTGATGTCGTCCACCAAGGACCAACCCCAGTCAGCTTCGGTTGCGGTGCTCCACTGCGTGAGGCCTACCATGGAATCCAGGGATGGATCATCGATGAAAGGAACCAGTTGAGAGTAGAGCTTGGACGGCGGACTCCCCGGGAGTCGACTGAACTGTGGATAGTCGACATAGGGCGGAGAGCCTGCCACGATAGTTCCATCGATGAGGCTGGGCGGCATTCGTTTTCCCGTCTTCAAATAGGCGACCATATTGTCGATCACTGCTGCCATGACCGGCTCGAGCCAATCGCCGCTGGTAACGCTCATCCCATAAGTACTCCACCCTTGGGGATTTGGCGGGTAGGGAGGGCCCTCCAAAGCAATTCTGACATGTGGAAACACGAGAATCGCCTCGGGCGGATTGTGAGTCATGGTGCGGATCTGATAAACGCGCACCGAATTGGCGACATCCACTCCAGCGCGTTGGAGCACTGCCGCGTTATGGACCATGACAAAGCCCGGCCAGAAATCGTCCTCGGAGGCCAGCATCGTCATAGGCGACCCCAGGGGATTCTCTGGGTTGGTTCGGCAGCTAGAGTCGTCATAGCATGCGCTTCCATACGGAATAAATCCGTCAAAGATTTTTCCCGACGTCTGATCGTAAGCCTTTCGGTAGACGTCGCCGCTGCGGTAGAAAACGCCGGTCACGCCGGTCACGTCAGAGGTGCCATCCCAGTTGTCATCCCAGTTGTATCCCCTATTGGTGTCGAGCGCGCGATCTGCGCCGATGGAGAAACCAGTTCCTAAAGTGAGGTCCACGACCTTCCCGGTCAGCTTAGCGACGAGGCGCTGAGCCACCTGCGTGGTGTCGCGTTCAATCGGGACATCGTCGTACACCATCAGGGGCAGTCCCTGATTGGGACCCGATAGAGCGAAGGCGGCGGGAGAAGCGTCGGCTTTGACCAAGGAGTTGATGGCGAAGTAGGCGTGATTGCGCTGGGGACTCAGAACAGCATTGGAAACAAAAAGATCCCCCTCCCTCTCAACATGGCGAAGGTCATCACCCCGCGGTCCGAACATGTTCTCCATAAACGTGACGTCCGAGAAAAGCCATGATGAATGGTTATAGACGATGAGCGTACCGGCGAAGTCTGCCGTGTAGCGAAGGACGAATTGAACTTGATAACTGTACGGCGAGAAGTTGACGGCAACGGTCAAATTGCTCACGTCCTCCGTCCACCCTCCCCAACCAATCCCTTGGATGGTGCCGGTCACTTCAAAGTAGTTAAGCTGGTCCTGAACGTCGTTGATCTCGATCGGATCGGCATAGGTGACGGAATGGACGGAGGTATGAATGCTGGAACTGGGGTCGAGGCCCGGCCAGCTGCCGATAACATCGAGATTGCTGACGTCGGTCCCGATACCTTTCACCAAGTCCGTGCTGTTCGTCGTTTGCGAGGATGCAGGTAAGGTCGCCAATTCGACTCCGGCAACTTGCCTACACACGACTCCCACTGCTTGCGTTCCTGGCAGGCATTGAACCGGGACAACTTGCTGCGTGGGTGATGTCGGCGGGATTGCAGGCCCGACGCGCCGCAAAAGGCGCGGGAAGTGGGGGATGAGACGGTTTACGTTGGGCGGCGGAGTGGGTGTTTGGGCGCGGAGCCACCCGGCCGAAACCAGATATGCGAAGAAAACCAACATTAGAATACTGATGCGTTTCATGATTTCGCTCCCTGAAACAAGATCGTCTTGACTTGCTGGCACGATTCCAATGGAAAAACCGTAAGCAAGAAGGTTGAACAGCTTTCTGATCTGGTTAGGTTTATTTACTTGGGATTTTACTGATGTGATGCTGCACGGTCTCGGTGGGATCGTTGGAGGTCCATCTGAGCCAGGCGTATCGTGGGCTTCGCTACGGGGCTTCCAGCAAATCCATTCGCAGGCAATCCACCCCTCAGCGCAGGTTCGGAACCTGAAAAGCCTGCGCAACGCGAGACGGGAGTGGACGCGCGGCTGCATTGCGCTCTCCCTCTTGGTCTCACTCAAATGCTTGGCTAATGGGGGAAATTGTGCTTGCCTCGAAGGTACCTGTCAAGAGAAAAGCAATGAAAAAAGTAATCAGAAAGGTAATGATGAATCCTCTATAACAATTTTCTCGCCATGGAAGGCTAATGCGGGCTGGCACGATGCCCTCTAGTCTGACGCAGGACTATCCGGGACAGTTCAAACAGCGGAACAGTCCCCCGGGAGTGCTGTCTGCGCCAACACCTCTCCGTGCTGGATCGACCGCGAAGTTGTCCGGGCGGCAGACCAGGATCTCCCCAAGGGCTCCTGTGCGCATCGTCGGTGCTGAATGAACACAGAATGGATTGGGAATGATAAGTCGGCTTCCCATCGACAATCCTGGCGCTTGGCTGGGTTCCGGCGTGGAAGGGCGTTCTCAGGCCGAATCCGATTCAACTAGTCTAAGGCTCCGGTAGGTAAACGCTGGGCGACTGGGCAGGACTAATCCGCGATTCGACCCCCGAATGCCCCCTTGCTCGCCGACTTGGGCGCATTGGACCTACACCGCTGTATGGATTTTTTCCGGTAATTGCCGCGTATCGACCTGCTTTTGACTGCGGCCTCGAATGCCAGCAAGAGTAGGTCTGCTCTCATGGTCGGCACGGTCGTCCCGCAATACCGCATCGTGGAGTAGCTCGTGAAGCGACAGCGGGCACGCCAACCCCGTAGTTTCGGTGCGAAGATTCGCAGCGCGCCCCCGCGTTGACAATCACGCGAGTTGCCGCGGGGGCCGCAGTCCGCACGATCAAGAGCAAGTGGGTCGGTCCTGGGTCGTACTGGACCGGTCTACAACGCACCGCAACTCGCGACGAATCGCCGATGCAGAAAAGCCGCGGACCCAATGTACCGGGCAGCCGCGGGGCCGCGCTACCCGCTTCTCGCGATAACATCAATCCGAGAAATAACACCTTTGGGAGGATGAACTGCACCGCGAGGCGCCTCCGTCAGAACATGCCTCGCAGTCCAAACTGAATCACGCGGTTTCCTCCCGCGCAGGTCGCGACGCCAAAGCCCGGCGAGCCGAGCCCGCTGTTTGGCCCACACATAGTGACGTTATTAAAAACGCTGAAAAACTCTGCGCGGAACTGCAGCACCTTCGTCTCGGTGATTTTCGTATCCTTGACTACCGAACAGGTTAATCCCCACCAGCCCGGGCTGGTGTAGTTATTACGGCCTAAATTCCCCGGGCTGGGCAGTACCAGATCGCCATTCACGGGGCTGATGACAGTGGGGAGGCCGAAGAAGCCAGTTCCGATCCCGTTATTATTTCCTATAACGTCGTTCGAGAAAAACTGTGTACCGCCGCTATAGGCGCCCGGGTCCAGCGTCGCTCGCTTGATGAAGAACGGCCGCTGGGGGCCGCCTTCTCCATACTGCAGGGTACCGTAGGGGCCGTAGATGCTGAACGGACCGCCCGTTCCTGCGCCCGGGATACCGAGGAACTTCCAGCCATCGGTCAGCCGACGCGGAAGCGACGAGAGTGCCTGCCAATGGTTGATCGGAAGCTGGTACTCGAAGTCGGCGTTGAACGTCTGGGGAATGCTGTAGTTCGCAGGTGCGTATTCACACTTGAGGCACTGCGGATTGTTTTGGCTTGTCGCGCCGACGTTCCACACCGAATCGGCGTCCGTCATATCCTTTGCCCATGTGTAGTTGGCTGAAAACGTGATGCCGTGCGCGGCGGAGACTTTGCGCGCCTGAATTTGCAAAGCGTTGTAGCTGGAATGCCCTCCGTTATAGAACATTTGGAACCCGGGGGACAAACCGGGAGTTATATCACTGTAGGGGGTGTACTGCGGCTCGGCCCCCGTATACGCGTTAGGCCACGCCTGGTCATAAAGGCTCACGCCGTTGTTGGCCACGTAGGATATTTGCCCCTGGATATCGCCCCGAAACTGGTGCTCCAGGGTGAAATTACCGTTAATGGTGTAGCCGTTTCTCAACCGGTCCGAGGCCCAGTCCCCGCCGATAGGGCCGAGAATGGCAGCGTACGGGGTCAGGTTCACGGGCGTGTTGGGAGGAACTCGCTTTGTATTCCAGTCGGCGGCTATGGGTTGCCCTGAGGTGCTCGTCAACACTGGAAGCGAGACGGGGAGCGGGTTGATGGAATATTGGGCATTCGGCAAATAGTTAAGTGAGGCGATGGGAAAATTAACCAGCGCCTGGTCCGGATAAACGGTGGGAATCATGTTCGTGAAAATTGCCAATCCACCCCTGACGACCGTGTTCTTGCCCAAGCGTTGCGCCAAGCCAAGGCGGGGACCGAAGTTCCCCGACAGATAATCCGGCTGCCACATCGGTTTAGGATTCATGACAAACTGGCCGTAAAGGCTGCCATAATCAGCAGGCCCCGCAAGGCGATTGCCCACCTCCCAAGGCACAGACGAATATTCGTAGCGCAAGCCCAGATTCAGAGTAAGGGTGTGAGTGACTTTGAAATCGTCTTGGGCGTAGACACCGAGATTCCAGCGACGCAGCCCCCACCAAACGAACCCTCCTCCTGGCGGACCGTAGCCCGGCACTGCGGTCGCCCGGCCATAATTGTAGTCATCTCCTTCCATCATGCAGATGAGGCTGTTCGGGCAGCTCGAACCGGCGGGCAGCGGGGCGCCGCCGTTGATGGAAGGGACAGCCTCGGTGAGTGGCACCCCAGGGTTAAAACTGTACGACCCGCTCGGACCGATTCCCGTCACCCCAGTACCGTTGTCCCGCTCCCTGCGAAATTCTGCGCCAAACTTGAAGGTGTGGCGGCCAGTGGTCCAGGTGAGGTCATCTTTGGGGTCGATCATGGTGACGTTATACTTGGTCTCGAATGAGTCAGGCCCCCAACCCGCCAGGGTGCCGTCGCTAAACCCTGTATCGGTTGTATTGACTTCAGCCGGAACTTCCGGCACGCCCTCGATCCCTCGGTTAAGAGTGAACCTGGCGTCATTGACCAGGGTGGGTGAAAAAAGATGAGTTTCGCTTATCGCGTAGTTGCGCCCCTCGCCAATATTACTCGAGGAGAAATTAGCGCCACCCAACTCGGCAGCCCACGAGTCCGTTTCCCTTGAGATGTCGTTTACATACGAGGCGCGTACGAAGAGATTGTCTTTTGTCGAGAAGGTGTGGTCCAGGCGCACCGAGAACTGGTCGTTATTAAACGGTTGTGAGAACATGTAGTTAAGAGTGTTGGCCCCGTACGGACCATTAGGCTCATTGGGCAGCGGATAGCGGCTCAGCACCTCCTGGGCAACCGGGGTGAGCGGCACTTGAAGTTGATCCGGCTGTCCGTTGGCCCCAACGATCGTCACCTGGCCCGCTTTCTCCGCTGTGGTCGGAACGGGAACGATGTTCGGCCATCCCTGCCGCTGGCGCAGGCCCGCATATTGGACAAAGAAAAATGTCTCGTCCTTTTTGACCGGTCCTCCCAAGGTGCTGCCAAACTCGTTTCGCTTAAGCGGCGGGACCGTGTCAGAGAAAAAATTGCGCGCATCGGTCGCGCTGTTGCGAACGAACTCAAAAAGGCTGCCGTGAAACTGGTTGGTGCCGGTCTTGCTCACGATTTGGGTGACGCTGCCGGCGCCCTGTCCATATTGGGCGGAGTAATTATTCTGCAGGTACTTGAACTCGGCGATTGCATCCAGATTAAAATCTGTAAACTGAAGCGTGCCCATCTCCGCATCACTAATGTCTGCTCCGTCCAAGGTTCCCACCATAGTCTCGCCGCGATTGCCGTTACTCGCCAGTTCCCCGCTCATCCACCCCATGTTACCCCCGTACCACTGGACGCCGGCCTGGATGGCTATCAGGTTCTCGATGTTTCGACCATCGAGCGGAAGATTTTGCACCTGCTCCCCGGTGACCACGGTGCCAAGTTGTGAGTCGGTGGTGTTGAGCAAGGGTGGCGCTGCGTTCACCTCCACCGTCGATTGCATGCCTGCAAGCGTGAGGGTGAAATTCACTTCCCGCTGCTGGCTCACGTTCAGCGTGATGTTATGCGCAACCCCTGTCTTGAAGCCGGACGCCTCCGCTGTCACGGTGTAGGTGCCGACCATCAGGTTGGGGATCGTATAGGTTCCCGCGGTGCTCGAAACCGTGGATTGCGACACACCTGTGGCGTCGCGGGTTGCCGTGATTCGGGCGCTCGGCACCACTGCGCCACTCGGATCGGTCACCATACCGGTGATTTCTCCTACCGCTTGCGCCTTCAGCATCGACGAGCCAATGAGCAAGCATGAGAGCACGGACATCGTGCACAAAAATATTCGGCTTCTCAAATTCATGGTGAACCTCCTTCCATTTCTCCGTTTCGAGTAACGGGTTTCGAAAACCTACGCCACAACTTACGCCCCTGCCCCTGGCTGGTCAAGCGGGAAGTGTTACAAGGATCAGGCCCTCGCGTGGTTTCAAAAAAGCCTATAAGGCACGTCCCAACGACATGCTTAACCTCAAACAGGATGCTTGGTGTTACAGCAACCGGAACTTTCACCCACAAGTCCGCCGATGGAGTGGTGCTTGAGGCAGGCGTCTGGGTGACCAGCGAACTCGTCAGTTTTGATTCCTACGGTATCGCGCCGGGGGCGCTGATGCGCGAAGGCCGGGCATTGGGCCCTCCACAGTTCGGCAAGCGTATGCCAATGTCCTCTGGCTCCATGCCCGCAGGGGGTCGGGCCGTGCTGCGCATCCGCCTGCTTCCGGGTTGGGGCTCGCCAAAAACGCCACTCTGAAAGAGAACTGTGCTCTCGGCAAGGTGCCGGACGAACATCCGACGGAAGGAATAAGACTGGCACTTGAGAGAGGCGGTACCGATTTCGACGAGGAAGTCAGCGGGCGTGTCCTGTTCCTCCTGGCGAGGTTGGGAGCCGGCGCTGCTGCGAATGCGCCAGTTCCGGCGGTCGATACAAACCCTGCGCCCAACAAGGTCCAGCAGTAACTTAGATATGAGGGGAAATTAAACCCGAGGCAGCACGGGGCGCAGACAAAATGGATTGGGAATGAAAAGTCGGCTTCCCATCGACAATCCTGGCGTTTGGCTGGGTTCCGGTGCGGGATGGGCGTTTCACAGGCACAATCTAACAGAGGTGGTCGGAAGACCTATTCTCCCTTGTTGTCATGTATGCCAGTCGATTCCGCAACTGCGTATGTGCGGAACGGAATCGAATCGGAGGCGCACGTTAGAAATGGGGGAGGCAAAGGCCGAGAGCGACCTTACGGCGGGAAATTCATGTGGCAAAAGAGGTCCTGGATGCCCGGGCCGGAGCGCCGGCGGGTCACCGGAAGTTGCTGATCAGGATGACGTCGCTGTTTTCGCTGCCTCGGGTAAGCGCGAGTTGCTTGCCATCCCGCGACCAATCAAAGTCGAAGATCAGTCCCGACTTGAAATGCGTGATTTGTTTTGGCGGTCCACCCGTCAGTTTCTGCTGCCAGATGTTGGAGACGCCCTCTTGGGTCAAAACGTATTCAACGGCCTTGCCGTCCGGCGCCCAATGGGGACCACCTGCCGCCGCCGGCCAGCCGAATTGGTAGATGGGCGTACCGCCACCGAAAGGAATGACCTTCATTTGATTCGGCTTAGAAATGTCGCTGGATATCGCGAGATAGACGATCAGCTTGCCGTCTGGAGAGATACTGAAAGACGAGTAAGGAGTGTCCTGCGTGACTGCTTGTGGAGGCTTCTCAACCGTAACGGGCACTTGTACCATGGTACTAGAAGCGCCCTGCCGATAAACCACCCACTTGCCATCCGGGGAGCATTGCGGGGACGACGCAAAGCTCTCGTCGGCCAAGCGTAGGGGGTTTGAGCCATCGGCATCCATGCGCCATACTCCAATCTTTTTTTCCCGGTTGGAGAGGAAGACGATGTAGCGCCCGTCGCCACAAGCCGAGGGCTCCCAGTTTTGCCGTTCGCTGGAAGTCAGCAGGGTGCGGCTACTTCCATCCGGGTTTACCGCGAAGAGGTTGCCATCCTCATTGGCAAGAATAATGCCGCCGTTGGGCATCCAGGAAAACTGGCCAATGATGGGGTCATTCGAGGTGATTTGCCTTGCTCGTGCGGCATCTCCCGGTGGGGCTACCCAGAGGTCGGAGACCGTTGTCGTCTCGGTATCGACGAGAGTTGTGCCATCGTGAGTAAGGTCAAGCCAGCCGAACTGGTAAGCAGTCAGATCGTTGGTGAGGCGGCGCACCTCTCCCTTTGGAAAGGGGATGTACCAAAGTTGCCCCCGAAAGGCCGGAGGGTCTCCCATCGCCACCAATAGACCGCTCCCATCGGGCAGCCAGCGCGGACGGCCAATGGGGTGCGGAGCGGAATAGACTTCGCGGACCGATCCATCCGCGACAGATACGGCCCACAGCACGGCGCGCAGTCCCTTCGCCGTCTCATAAGTTGTAACCGCCACCGTCTTTCCGTCGGGAGACCAGGCCGGGCCGAACAGGTTGCCGATGGCAGAACGGGTCACGAGCACCCGCTCGCCACTCCCGTCGGCTTTGGCAATAAGAACACGAACCTCACCCTTTTCAGGGACTCCGCGTCCAAAAGCGAACTCTGAACCATCGGGAGAGAAGCTAATGGGCGTGTCGATATCGCGGATCAGTAAACGTGGCGGTCCGCCGAGCACAGGCATCCGGTAGAGAAAGCTGTAAGCAGGGCTGTTCTTATCGGAGCGGACGAAGTCAATGTAGTTCGCGTCCGGAGAGAAGGTCAGACCCTGAAACTTGACTCCATCGGGAGGCAGAATCTGCACGTCGCTGCCAGTGGCCACCTGGCGAACGTTGAGGCTCTGTTTTTCCCCCTCACGCAGAACGTAGACCACATAGTGCCCGTCCGGGGAAATTGCCACATTCGCGGCGTTCCCGCTCTGCGTAACCCGGGTGATCTTCATAGCCTGCACATTCCATTCGCTCCTGCGTGCATTGAGCTTGAACAGATAGACCCCCAGTACAACCACCAAAAGCACCAGCCCAAGCAACATCAATGCCAGCACGCCCTTGTGGCGTCGGGCTTCGTTGAGTATGATTGCGCTACTGGAGGGGGGCCCTGCCGCTGGACCGACAGACGCTATGGAACCGGCCGAGGTGACCTCACTCACCCCGCCCGAGTGGCCGGAATCTGTGTCGCGCTTCAGCCGCTTCAGGTCGGTGCGGATGTCGGAAGCGTGCTGATAGCGCAACTCGCGGTCTTTCTCCAGGCACTTGTGGATGATTCGCTCCAGCTCTGGGGGCAACTTGGGATTGACTCGCACCGGAGCGGTCGGGGCCTTGTGCAGAATCGCGCCAAAAATGATTGCGGAAGTACTGCCGGAAAAAGCCTGGCGGCTCGTCGCCATCTCGTAGAGCACCACCCCAAAACTGAACAGATCCGTCCGTGCGTCCAGCTCTTCGCCGCGCGCTTGCTCCGGGGACATGTAGGCGACTGTACCCATCGCGGTGCCGGGGCTGGTCAAAGCGTCCTCGGAGGCTTCCATCGTAAGCTGGGCACTAACGCTAAGCGCCTCGGCTACTCCCTTCGGTTCGGGCGCCAGCTTGGCTATGCCGAAGTCGAGAATCTTCGCTCGACCCCCTGTGGTCACGAAGATGTTCGCCGGCTTGATGTCACGGTGGATGATGCCTTTGGCGTGCGCGGCATCCAGCGCATCGGCGATCTGGATCGCCAGATCCAGCGTTTCCTCGGTCCTGAATGGCCGGCTGGCAATGCGGTGCTTCAGCGTTTGGCCTTCCAGCAGCTCCATCGCAATAAAGGGCCGGCCGTCGTGCGCGCCGACTTCGTAGATCGTGCAGATGTTGGGGTGATTGAGGGCCGCCGCCGCGCGCGCCTCGCGCTTGAAGCGCTCGAGTCCCTGGGGATCGCGGGCCAGTGCTTCGGGGAGGAACTTGAGGGCAACAGGTCGGCCGAGGGACGTGTCTTCGGCCTTGTACACCACACCCATGCCGCCGCCCCCAAGCTCTTCCAGAATGCGATAGTGGGAAACGCTCTTGCCAACCATGGCGACGGTCTCGCCTTGAGTAGCTATCTTAGGCTGCGCTTGCAGCTAAGTCAACGCAATAGGACACGCAACAGGGCTATCCAGGACAGTTCAAGTGGCGGAACAGTTCCCAGGAGTGCTGTGCAGCAAAATCTCACGGTGCTGGATCAAGTGCGAAGTGGTCCTGGCTGCAGACCAAGGTTTCCCGAAGTTTTCCCGTGCGCATCATGGGTGCTGAATGGACACAGAATGGATTGGGAATGAAAAGTCGGCTTCCCGTCCTAGACGCCGCTTGGGCGTAAAACGGCCTAACGCCGAAGTGCGACCTCTGACTCCCCCGAAGTCGGCATCGAGGACCCGAACCCCGTTTCTCGGGAATGACCGCTTTCCAGAGTTGGAGTTAGGAAGCGGGCAGTGATATAGTTCCGCGCCAGCCATGACCTGCTCTGCCTTCGGAAGTGAAATCCCTGGCGCGGCTCGCTTTTGCCCTTCCTGCGGCAGAGAACTGGTTCTCGGCTCCACGCGCCGCCAACCGAGCCTATGGCGCTAGTTGAATTGGGATGCCGAAGGGCGCGAACGCTCCCCGAATCAACTTCTCTTCCCCAACTGCCACCACCGTCATCCTGGCAGCGGGGAAATACTTCTTGGAAGCAGCATCCACGTCAGCCGCCGTCACCTTTTCGATTTGCCGGCCTTCCCGGCTAATCTGATCGGGCGGCAACCCCTGCATCCAATTGTCCGCGAGTTGGCGGGCCACGGCCGGCCACAATTGCAGCAGGATCGCCTGGATGCCCAACAACGAGCGCTTGGCTTTGGTGAGCTCTTCCTCGGTGGGGCTGGTCGTGGCCATACGATTCAGCTCGTAAACGATCTCATTGAAACTCGGTCCCGTAACCGCGTTGCGCACGTCGGCCCGTGTGCGCAGCAATCCTGCCTCGCGAAACGTTTCCAGGGAAGACCCGGGCGAATACGTGTAGCCTTTATCTTCGCGAATGTTCGAAACCAACCGCGAGCTGAAGGTGCCGCCGTATATCGCGTTCGCTACTTCGGCGGATTCGTAGTCGGTGCTGCTTTCGAGGGGCCCAAAGGCGCCGAGGACGAGAGTGGTTTGAACTGATCCGGGCCGCGGAACCAGAAAAACCTCATGTGGCGCCGCCGGCGCGGGCGCGGGTGTTTCGGCGACCGGTTCGGAGGGCGATGATTTCCAGGAACCCAGATTGTCACGTATCAGCGCCGCCATTTTGGAGGCGTCGAAAGCCCCCACCGCGACGAACAGCGCCTGGTCAGGCCGAAAGCGCCGCGAGAATTCCTGCCGCAACTCTGCCGCGCTGGTGTTGGCTACGGACTCCTGAGTGGGCGCGACGACGCTGTAGGGGTTGTCACCGAACATCGCCTTGGCCAGCGCTCGATTCGCCAGAAAACGAGGCTGCGATTCGCGCTGCTTCAGCGAATCGGCAAGGTTACGCTTAGCGAGCTCCACTTCGCTATCCGGAAACGACGCATTCTCGAGGATGTCTCCCAGGATAGGCAGGGCCACTTCGGTCTTTTCAGGTAAGGCGACGATCCCGATGGTCACCCCATCGCGGCCTGAATTCGCATCGAAGTCTCCGCCGGCGCCTTGCAACCCTTCGGCAATCTGCCTCGCCGTACGCGACTTCGTGCCCTGGTTTAAGGTGTTTGCGAGAAGCTCCGAGAGGCCCGGGCGGTCTTTCGGATCGGCGGCCATTCCCCCGCGGATGGCCACAGACATCGCAACCCTGGGCAAACCCGGCTGCGCAATCAGCCACACCGTCAGCCCATTCCCGAGTTTGGAGACTTGCACTTCCGGGACGTGCAGGGGCGGCTGAGGGCCGTAGGGCGGCAAATCCTTCGGCAAAGACTGCTCTTTCTGTGCCTGCCCCAACGCGGGCGAAATCGCGAGAAAAGTTGCCAGAGCTATCTTGAGGAATCTCATTGCGCTCCTCCTGGGGCTGCGCCCTCCGCAGGCTGCGCCGGAACGCGGTTGATAATGGTGCGATTGGATTTCACCAGATACTTCACGGCAAAGGCCTTCACCTCTTCCGAGGTCACAGTGGCGAGCTTCTCCGGCATCGTGTAGACGCTCGCGAAATCACCGTCAAACAGTACGGCGTGCGAAAGGGCGGAAGCACGGCTGATGGGAATTTCCAGCTCGCCGTACCGATCCGAGCGCATCTTGGCGCTGATCCGTTGGAGCGCCGCCTGGCTGGGACCGCTTTTTGCCAGCTCCTCGATAGCGCCGTCATACGCTGCGAGCACTTGGTTCTCGGTAGTATTCGGCGGGTAGACAATAAAGGAAGTCATCAGCGTCGGTCCGTTGTATTCGAAGGGATTTCCGAGCGGCCAGTTCGACCCGCCATCCACGGAGAGCGCCACCTGCTTTTCCTTCACTAGGGTTTGGTATAACAAAGAGGCGTCGCCGTTGTGGAGAAGATTGCCCGCCACGGCGGCCACAATCGACTCGCGCGTTCCGTGCTGAGGCATCCGGTAGCCAATAGCGAGCGCCGGAACTTTCGCTAGCTTGTCGGTTTCCTGGGCCCGGCGCTCAGCGGTCTGCGGCGCTTCGTTCACGTTCGGGCGCGGCGGCACCTTGCGCGCCGGATCCGCGCCAAAGTATTTCTTGGCCCGGGCGAAGGCGTCGTCCGTTTTCACATCACCTACGATGGCCAGCACGGCGTTATTCGGCGCGTAATACTGTTCGTAGAAGCTCTGCACATCGCCGATTTTCGCAGCGTCCAGATCTTTGAAGTCGCCGTAAAAATTGTGTGCGTTCGGGTAAGTATCAAACGCCTTCCCCGGCAAGTCGATCGCGAAAAACAATCCATAGGGCTGATTCATCACATTGACGCGCACTTCTTCTTCCACCACGTTCCGCTGGTTTTCGAGGTTTTTCGGCGAAAAATCGAGCGTCTTCATGCGGTCGGCTTCCAGCCACAGAATCGGATCGAGCGCTGAGACGGGCGCCGATTCAATGTATTCGGTGAAGTCGTAACGAGTGTCGCCGTTGTTGAAGCCGCCGCCGCCTTCGATGACGCGATCGAAAACACCTTTCGGCGCATCGGGCGTCCCCTCAAACATCATGTGCTCGAACAGATGCGCAAAGCCCGTGCGGCCTTCTGGTTCAAGCCGAAATCCGATCCCGTAACTGATGCACACACCAATCGTGGGCGCCGAATGGTCTTCCGACACCACTACCGCCAGGCCGTTCGAGAGCTTCCGCATGGCCGTCGGCGCACGCCATGCCTGCGCCCCCGCCCCGGCAGCCGTCACAAGCGATGCCAGAAGCAAAAGAATCCACAGGTTTTTCATACCTTGTCCTTTCGCCACAGGAAATCCCGTTCGCTAAGAATATCCCAGATTCGCACGTTCCTCAAATGAGTTCGCGGATGCAGCGCGGCGCCAGACATCCCAGAACCCCGTTTCTGGACCGTGAGGGCCACATGTCCGGTTAGAAGACGAACCACAGCGCGGATGGGCAGCCGCGCGACGGGGCGTGGCGGGGGGTCGTGCTATAATCATGTTCAAATCATGGCGATTTTGCCGGGCACGAGGATCGGACCCTACGAGGTTCTGGCGCCGCTCGGCGCGGGCGGGATGGGCGAGGTGTACCGCGCCCGCGACACTCGGCTCGGGCGCGAGGTCGCGGTCAAGGTTCTACCCGCCTCCTTTGCGGGTGATGCGGAACGCCTGCGGCGTTTCCAGCAGGAAGCGCGCGCCGTTGCCGCGTTGAACCATCCAAACATCCTCAACCTGTACGATGTCGGCACGCATGACGGTTCGCCCTATCTCGTTTGCGAGCTACTGGAGGGCCGGACGCTGCGGGAAGAACTCCGGGAGGGCGCGCTGCCTGCGCGCAAGGCTGTCGAATACGGCGCGCAGATTGCCCGAGGGCTGGCGGCGGCCCATGCCAAGGGCGTGATCCACCGTGACTTGAAGCCGGAGAACATTTTCATCACGAAAGAGGGTCGCGCGAAGATTCTTGACTTTGGTCTGGCGAAACTGGCGCGCCCCGAGGTGGAGGCGAACGGCGCGGAGAATACCGCCACGATAACGTCGCTCAGCACGCCGGGCGAAGTTCTGGGGACGGTCGGCTACATGTCGCCCGAGCAGGTGCGAGGTCTCCCCGCTGACCACTGTAGCGATATCTTCAGTTTCGGCACCATCCTTTACGAGATGCTGTCCGGGAACCGCGCATTCAAGCGCAATTCGTCGCCCGAGAC
>Ga0326727_10017625_pt1 | contig 14765 bp, 10 predicted proteins | sample MB2enrmetagenome_FD_207643 | JGI IMG/M metagenome (GOLD analysis project Ga0326727, IMG submission 207643) | Lab enriched peat soil microbial communities from McLean, Ithaca, NY, United States - MB29MY | ecosystem: Environmental > Terrestrial > Soil > Wetlands > Peat | place: USA: New York... | reverse complement strand
GTTTAGCCACCGTCCTGCGTCGCTGGCACGCCATCACTTGCCTGATGGCGGACACCCCGCGCACCAGAAGACGGTATCCGATTCTCTTAGGTTAACGCTTATGCCCACGAGGGGTGCCCCTACGAGACGCGCAAACTTGAGTGCCAGCCGCCAGCGACAAAAATACTGAAAAAATTATTGACGCAGCCCGCGGTGCCGTGGTAGGCTGCCTTTTCGTGAATTGATGAATACGAATCTCCAATCCGTGAGGATCAGTGACGCCCGGCAGATGTGTTGTTGTACTTGTTGTACACCATCCGCCAGCGGTGCTCTGTCCTCAGGGAGTAGGGATTAGTAAGACGCTCTAAATAGAGTTTAAGCCTGAGACGCCCGCTGACGGATTAACCGCAGCGGGCGTTTTTGCGTTTAGGCGGGTTTTGTGTAGATGAAAATCAATCCGCCACGGGTGGAGGATGTAGAGGCGGCTTTACGCCGCCATTTGGCGGGGTAAACCCGCCGCTACGAAGGGACAACGGGCCAGAAGGATCGCAGCAACTATATGTTCATAACGGTCATTGGATTCATTACGGGATTATTGATTGGATTGACGGGCACCGGCGGTGGGGTTTTGCTGACCCCCCTGTTGATGGTGCTAACTCCTTACCCTGCCGTCACTTTGATCGGGACGGACATCGTCAACGGGGCTTTCACCAAGTTGCTGGGGGTGTTTGAACACCGTCGGTTGGGCCAAGTGCGTTGGCGGCTTGCCACGTTCCTGATTGTGGGGACGGCGCCGGGCACGATTGGCGGGATTCTTCTGCTCAGCTACCTGAAGTCGAGGTTGCCGGGCGCCGAACTGGACCATTTCCTCCGCCTGGTGCTGGGAGTGACGCTGTTCTGCGTTGCCATCCTGTTGCCCCTCGTCCGGCTGGGAAAGATCAAGCCTCCCAAGACTTGGGTTGACGCTCCGGTGGGAAGCACGCGGGTAAAGCTTGTGGCGGTGGGCGCGCTGGTGGGATTTCTAGTGGCGCTGACCTCGATTGGCAGCGGGAGCTTGCTCATGATCTTCCTGCTGCTCCTCACGCCCTACCCTCTGGGCGAACTGGTGGGCACCGACATTCTCTATGGGCTCGCCACCATGGCGCTGGCGGGCTCCATGCATGTGGGGATGGGCCATTTCGATAGCGGCCTCTTCCTGCGCGTGGTGGCGGGTTCGCTGCCCGGCGTGGTTTTGGGCAGCCGCCTGACCCGCATCATTCCCGAGCGTTATTTCAGTTGGCTGTTCACGATTCTCTATTTCTCCCTGGGAACCCGCCTGCTGGTGGGATAACTACTCGAAAAGGAAAAAACAACTATGCCCCTTGAGATTGCAAATTTAGACGAACTGGCCGAACTGGCTGAAACCTATGCGCAGCGGCATCCCCGCGAGATTCTGGCTCTGGCTTTTGAAATGTTTTCGCCCAGCGTCGGCATCAGCTTCAGCGGCGCGGAAGACGTGGTTCTGGTCGACCTGGCGGCGAAGCTGGGAGCCGAGTTCCGCGTATTCTCGCTCGACACGGGACGGCTCCATCCGGAGACATTGCGCTTTCTCGACCAAGTCCGGGAGCGATACGAGATTCCGGTTGAAGTCTTCTTTCCCCGGCCGGAAGCGGTGGAAAAACTGGTGCGGGAAAAAGGCCTCTTCTCGTTTTACAAGGACGGGCACCAGGAGTGCTGCGGCGTGCGCAAAGTCGAACCGCTGCGGCGGGCGCTCGGTACCATGGACGCCTGGATCACCGGACAGCGCCGCGACCAGAGCCCCTCAACCCGCGCGGCCGTCCCCGTGGTGCAGGCTGATTCCACCTTCTCCACCCCCATCCACGAACTGGTGAAATTCAACCCCCTGGCCAATTGGAGCTCCAAACAGGTTTGGGATTACATCCGCGAGAATGACGTGCCCTTCAACCCGCTGCACGAGCGCGGATTCATCTCCATCGGATGCGAACCCTGCACGCGAGCCGTTCTGCCCACCCAGCATGAGCGCGAAGGCCGTTGGTGGTGGGAAGAGGCCACCCAGAAAGAGTGCGGCCTGCACTCGGGAAACAAGGCCTGAAGGCAGTGGCGAGTGACGAGTGATAAGTGATGAGCAGGCCTTAAGGGCAGTGACGAGTGATGAGTGACGACTAAGGCAAAGCCAGGGTTCGAAAGCTAGGATCAAGGAGTTGGCAATACACACCTGGGGGCGCCTACCCTTCCCGCCCCCTCGTGGGTCCCCCGACACTTCCCCGCATCGTCTATCGGCGGTTTTTCGAGGACGATGAGCGGGTTTGTGGCGAACGCCGCGGGGGCACAACAGGCTGGCAGCCTGGGCCTGGGGTTTCTACATTTTCGGAGGCCCAAACCAGCCCAGCGAGGTGCGGGCTCCGTCCCCAGCGGGCGGAGAGACCGCTCCCCACACCATCCCTAGACGGCTACCGATACCGTCCCTCGCCATTCGGTGGTTAGGTGATTTACCGTCAAGTGATGGCACCTTACCGAAGCCGGGTTCGGTCTTGGCAGCGATGCAGCATCATTGGGTGGCGCACTCAATGAGTTCTCCATGTGGGTCATTAAGGCCCACAAACAATTACCCTGCAGAACTGAAGGGAATAGTCGATCCAAAGCCGCCCGTCCAATTTCGTCGTAGGCCCGCAATCGCCAACGCTCGATACCACGCACGGCGGAAGCGTGAAGGAGGAGAAATCGTGATCTCCGAATCCCTCTCATCGTCGCCGAGCCTCTTTCCATGGATCCTGATTCCTGCCTCCTGCCACCGCAGCAGAATATGTGCCAAGTCCTCACGGGGCTGCGTCCACCGGCTCACCAGGACCGCATTCCGGATGTCGTGGCTGAGAAGGAATTTACCCGACGGAAAGTTTTGGGGGAACACCATCCAGCGATTGTCAAACATTCCCTCCGCCATAGGTCTGTTCCCCAAAATCCGATCGCTGTCGAGCAGAAACGCCGGTGGAGCGTCAGGGGTAAGAGACACGTCTTTGAGGATAATTGTCGCTCGGCGAAGCGCGCCCAACAAGCCGGCCATATCAACCGTGGCTCCTGATGGATCGGTCGCAACAATGCTGATATTCTCGCTCGTACCCGTGCCGGGCACCCCGTTGTACAGCGGCACGGGTCTATAGCCTTGACGCGCGAGCGCAATCCCCGTTTCTACAGATTCTTTACCAGGCAGATCAACTACCATAACCGAGTTCCTGCCCGCCAAGCTCTCCAGCCACGCGAGTTTTACCTCCGGTATTTCCTCTGTCCCATCGATAGTGTCGGGGCAGAGTAACCTTAAGAGCAGAACGGGAGCCACCCATGGCGACCAAATCGAGGATTCGGGAGCCCACACTTTGTAAATTTCCTCGGGTGTCATCATTGTTTCAGCTCCGCCTTTGTAATCAGCACCGCCGCATCCTGAGCGTCTACATCAATCAGCGGTTTTTCCGCGACGCGACCATAAACGCCACACGTACGCCCGTCCACAGTGAAAACGCCAAGGCACGAATAATAGGATTTCCCTTCCGCCTCGACTGGCACTGCCGCAAACCGTTTTTGCGCCACCCATGAAGAAGGATGGAACCAGGCTTCTTTCCTCGCCCGGCGCCACTCCGTTTCCCTAACAACCCGGGGAATTGCGACACCCTCTCCGACACGCCCCAAAACCGGTTTAAGGGCCCAACCGCCAGATCCGAGGTCCGTCACAGTTCGGGGGTCCACAGTCTGGGGCAGGAGCTCGCGCCAATTGGGCAAAGACGTTACGAGGTGATTCCAGGTCAACGGAAAGCGCTTGCTCTGGATTAGTAAGGCGGATCCGGGATTGCTCACGGGTGTCTCACCGCCGTTGAAATACCCGGACCACTGGTCCCGTGTCCTCAGATTCGGCAGCCACTCACCCGGGAAGAAGCGGACAATGAGGTCAGGTGTGCCCCGCGCAAACTGGCACACGATACGTGCCCGTCCGCTCTGCCAGCGAAGGTGAGCAGGACTCAACAAGCAAGTTCGGATTCCAAGCGCGCACAATTTCCGGGCAATGTATTCCATCACTTGCCCGTCATCGGTGTACGCGGTGGCATAGACAAGAGCTACGAGCGCGCCGCTGGGCAAAGTGCGCCGCAGCGCTTCAGCGTAGGACTGGGCAGGATTGGGCGGGGTAATCGTTTGTGGGTAATGCGTAGCCATCAATTCCGTGAAACCGGAAGCTTCAATGAATCCACCCGGAACATCGGAATTTGCTTCAGAAATCTTCCAGCCTTCCGTAGTGTAATGAAAATCAAATCGCATCACGCGGGGAGCTTGTATACCCATTCGCCGGTTGCAAGCGCCATGAAGAGCCTTTCTGATACGCCGCGGCACGCCCAACCTCTCCAGTAGCTCCGGCCGGGAAAGCAATTCCTGTTCGGCGCTGAGTGCTTCGGAGGTCAAGCTCTCCGCCCATTTCGCCAGTCGCACCCACTCACCATGCTCCAGCATGAGTGGAAAACGGGCCAGCGCGCAATGATCACCCGCCTGGATGTCCCACTTGCAATGGTCGGAAATCGTCTGCAGGCAGACAGATTCCCATTGCTCAGCCGGCAGGGGTGCTCCTGCCCGCAATGGCGACGTCATAGCCGCCCCCGGACTGCGATGTATGTAACCGACGCCAGGATGTATAAGGGGCCGACGGCGAAAGATGCCCAGTCGCGGTGATTGACAGCCTCGTTCTTTCTGCCATAGATCGTTTCCAGGGTTGCGGCTGAGCCGAGCAAAAAAAGAGCCGGCCACCCGCAGCGGCAGAAATCGAGCAGGGTATCGGGAATGGATTGCCAGTCGCCGGCCACCGCCCGTCCGAGCAGAATTCCGATGGCGACCAGGAACCCTGCCACTCGGACTCCTGCCGCTTCGTCCCGCTCCACGGTGATTGCCTCAGATGGAGAAGCGATCAACTCCAGCGCAAGCCACAACAGGAAGAACGTACCGGTAGAAAGAACTGAACAAAAGAACACGACTTCCGGCCCCGGCCCGTTCCCTATATTTGCGCCCGCGAAACAAAGCGTCACCCCCACCAAAGCCCCACCCACCGGCCATAGTGCCGCCCAGTTGCCCCTCTCGAGTACGTCATCACGCGGGCTTACACCGAGAAAAGGAAATAGGATCGATGCGCCACCCAACCATCCAGCGCCTATACAAAAATACGCGAATGTAGAGAACACGTCCGGCCGGACATCGGAGGAAGATAAAGAGAGCAGAACGAGGACAAGAAACCCCAGGCAGGCAAGAGGGATTAAGGCTAACGCTCTCCGAAGCCCACGAGGTGAGGCCAAAGAGGGTGCCATCAAAATTGCGCCATACCATCGGCCCCAGCCGAGGCCCAGCACCACAAGTGCGACCACAGCGGGAAAGAACAAATCCTCCAAACGATTTCTCCTTTTCGACTGGCGGCAGGAATGCCCTTCAACTCTTCCTTCGTGAAGCTGAAAGGGATTCTTCCGGCCCGGTCAGCTAAAATCGCGTTCAATGTACTCTCAACGCTGGGAGCAGGCAACAATGAATTGGGCGCAGACCTCTACCGTGGGAGGTCTGTCGTTTAGGGCTTTCGGCCCGCGAAAGCTCATGAGGATGCCCAATGGATGCGCGAGCGGAGCCGATTCCGTTTAAGCAATGTAGACCTTGAACCGTAGGTCTGAACCGCACGTCGTGGAACCTCCACTTGGTCAAACGGCCATACCGGACATGTGGTTTGGGCTGTGCCCTTGGACGGTCCGAAAGGGAGAATCCTGTTCAGAAATGTAGAGACTCCGGGGGCACGCCATGGCGTGCCCCTACGAACGCGACGGGAAAAACGGTGCCAGAAGAGCGCGTCGAGCGACACGCGATTCCGGCCTCCTAAGCCCGAATCCGTCAACGCCATTGGCCGAAGCAGGCCCGAATTTGGACAGCCCTGGGGCGAACTCAACCCGCGGTTGTGCTGGGCAGGTAACTGGTGGTCGAGGCACCGGGAGTGACCCCTCATCCGGCCCGCGACGGCTGGTGAGAACGCCTGTCGCGGTCCACCTTCTCACCTCGGAAAAGGTAGTAATCATCGCGGGGCGCGAACGCGCTTCGGCTTTGCGGGGCCTAATTGTTTGATCTGGGCCAAGGTCTGGTCGAAGTCGCTGACGGGTTGGGCGGACTCGAACTGGCGGCGTTGCTCCTCGTACTGGGCAAATTGCAGGTGAGCGTGCTCTTCGGCGAGAGTCGGTGATCTTTTGGTAGAAGAGCTGTTCGCTGGAGCGAATGTCCCGAATCCGCGCCAGCAGCTCGTCGAAATAATCCTGCCCAATCGTCGGCCCTGCCTTAATACGCTCATCATCCAGCGTGAATCCCTTAACCAGTAGTTCACTGAGCCGGGCAGTGGCCCATTGCCGGAACTGCGTGCCTCGCTGCGACCGGACGCGATACCCAACCGCCAGAATGATATCGAGGTTATAGTGCTTCAGCGCGCGTTGGACCCGTCGCCGACCCTCCTGTCGAACTTGTAAGTATTCCTTACAAGTTGCTTCCGGAATCTGTTCTCTCTCCTCGTAAATGCTTTGTATATGCAGGGTTATATTCTGAGGCGTAGTTTGAAACAGCTCCGCCATCTGAAGTTGCGTCAGCCATACGGTTTGCCCGTCCAGCCGAACCTGAAGACTAAGCCCTGCATCTTTGTAGATCAGAATTTGGCCCGGCGACAGCTCGGAAGGTTCAGAGAAGTCGCGCTGCTTGTCACTCGCCATACCCAAGGTCCTCCAGGTTGCCGACAGTCGCGGCGCCCAGTTGCGGCGCGGTGTGGTCGAGGTGGATCACAAGGCTCATCCTACCCACGACACATCGGGAGCGCAAGGACCAACAAATCGGCTGGCGACAGACGTTGGGGATTCGGCATGAAAAGGTACGTTCACGTCAAGTGGGCGCCACTTGGCCGTGTAAATAGCATTTTTTAGTTGCAAGATCAACGAACGAAAAAACACTTTGTCAAACGGCCGTACCGGGCATGTGGTTTGGGCTGTGCCCTTGGAGGGTCCGAAAGGGAGAATCCTGTTTAGAAATGTAGAAACTCCAGGGGTACGCCATGGCATGCCCCTACGAACGCGACGGGAAAAACGGTGTCAGAAGAGCGCGTCGAGCGACACGCGATTCCGGCCTCCTTAGCCCCAATCCATCAACGCCATTGGCCGAAGCAGGCCCGAATTTGGACAGCTCTGAGGCGAACTCGCCGTGACGCAGTCGAAATGACACCTTTCCGGGCCGCCGTGAAAAAAAGTTAATAAAAAAGTGGGAATCGGACACAATGTCTCTTGACAGGTTTAGGCTATGGGTATATACTAGTGGAGTAGGTAGTATCAGCTAGCGGAACGCGTCGAGGTGTTTCGACAAACGAAAGCGCCGTGGCGGCGCATTCAAGGCAACGGTTGGGACAAGGGAAGATCGGCAAAAGCCAAGCGCCAGAAACCCGAGCGAAGCCTACAACTTATTGAAAACACAGCAAGTCTGAAAAACAACCCACCCGAAAGCCGTCATCCCATTGAAAACAAATACCGTTACACACATTCCCTTCATATCTAAGAAAACAAATGTGGTTACGCTCCAATAACGACGCTTACCTCACCCGCCCTGCCCCCTCGTGGGTCCCCCGACACTTCCCATGAAGCAGGAGTCAGGAGCCAGTAACAATAAATCAAACTCCGCCCCGGCCTCGGACTTGCAGCTACGCTGGGCCCGCGAGTTCCCAGCGGTCCAGTTGGCGGGTTGTCGCCCGCTGTACATGAAAGTGCGCGAAGCGCCTTGGACTGCGGCGGCTCGACGCCGCCTTTGACATCGTGCCGGGACTGTGTCGTCCAACCGCCTTGGTCATCGTCCTCGCCGTTATTTCAAGGCGGCGTCGAGCCGCCGCAGTCCAAGGCGCTTCGCGCACTTCCCCACGTCGTCTATCGGCGGTTTAGCGCCGACCTTGCTCACTTTGCAAATTGCAAATCACCCATCGCGAATCATTCAATGGGTCGATGACCCGATGACCCGATGACCCGATACCCCATATGGTAATGGGGGGCTGCCCGTGCTAGGATGCACTGCGATTTCGGACTTCATTGGGAGGTTACCCATGGACTTATCAAAAATGACGCGCCGGGATTTTCACAAATCCACGACGCTGGGTGTTACGAGCCTGGCCCTTTCGGCAGGGCCCGCCGTTCGGAACGTGATAGGCGCCAACGATCGCATCGGCATCGGCCTGATCGGCTCCGGCGGGCAGGGGCGATTTGATTATAGCGCCATGATGCGAACGGGCCGGGTGGATCCCATCGCCGTCGCGGATGTTTACACGCTGCCGCTTTCCATCACGCTCGATGCGCTGGGTGCGCCGCCGGGAAAGACGGTCGGTTACGGCGACTTTCGCAAGGTCCTGGACCACAAGGATATTGACGCTGTCGTGGTCGCCACGCCGGAACACTGGCATGGCATTCCCATGATCATGGCGTGCGAGGCGGGCAAGGATGTGTACGTGGAAAAACCCATTTCGCACACCGTTTATGAGGGCCGCAAGATGGTGGAGGCGGCCAACAAGTACAACCGCGTGGTGACGTGTGGCACGCAGCAGCGCTCCGGCGAGCATTACCAGAAAGTTGTGGAGATGATTCGCGGCGGCAGAATCGGCAAGGTCACCTTCGTCGAGGCCTGGCTCCATGGCGGCGGATTTACGCGCGAGAACCGGAAGCAAATGCCTCCGCCCGACAGCGATCCTCCGCCGGGATTCGACTGGGATTTCTGGCTGGGACCCGCGCCATACCACCACTACAATCGCAGCCGCCGGGGGTTCACAGGGTTCTGGGAAACCGGTGGCGGCGAAACCACCAACTGGGGACCGCATTTGATGGACGTGGTCCATTGGGCGATGCAAGTGGACGCCCCACTGACGGTCGCAGGTTCAGGGGGACGATACGGCAGCCAGGGCATCTACGAAACCCCGGACACGCTGGAGGCCGTTTACGAATACCCGCCCTGCCCACTGAATTCCGCCGGCTTTATGGCCCGCTTCTGCTTCCACCTGGGACGGGGACCGGACGATCATGGGTACGGAACGCAGTTCTACGGAACGGATGGCACGCTGTTCATCAACCGCGAAGGCTATACCATCTGGCCACCCGCTCCCTCCACCGATGTGTGGGAAACCTTCGGCCGGACGAGCATCGAAAAGGGCGATGGCACACCTCAGCATCAGCCTCACGTGGTCAATTTCCTGGACTGCGTAAGGTCGCGGAACAAGCCGAACTCCGACATCGAAACCACCCACCGCACCACCAGCGCCTGCATCCTTGCCAATATCTCCATGCGCGTGGGCAGGAAATTGCGCTGGGATCGCGAGAAAGAACTTTTCATCGACGACGCCGACGCCAATAAGCTGTTGAATGAAGAGCGCCGGAAACCGTGGAATGTTTTGTAGGGCCGAATGGCGTTCGGCCTTGGCTGAACCCCGTTCAGCCGGTCGTAGGGCCGAAGGGGATTCGGCCCGGGGCGAGCGCTGCTTGCCCCTACATGCAAAAGCATAATCTGCGCCAGAGAAAGGACTCACCTCCATGAAATTCGGCGTCAATACCATGGTTTGGACCACCCAGGTGGGAGAGAAGCAAGACCCGCTCTTCGCCCGCATCAAGGAATGGGGCTTCGACGGTGTCGAACTTTTCCTCTCGCCAGACGAGCCTGCCGATATTCCTGCGGTCCGGGCCACGCTCGATCGGCTGCAATTGGAACGCACCACGTGCTGCGTGTTGCCGCGCCATGCCAACCTGGTCAGCTCCGATGCGGCCACGCGCGCGCAGGGAGTGGAGTTTTTGAAGAAGTGCGTAGACCGGACGGCGGACCTGGGCGCGCGCCTGGCCTGCGGCCCCTTATACGCGGGTTTGGGAGTTATGACCGGAAGCCGGCGCACCGAAAAAGAGTGGTCGTGGGCGGTGAAAGGTCTGCGCGCCGCCGCCACCCGCGCGCAAAAACGCGACGTGTGCCTTTGCCTCGAGCCGCTGAACCGCTTCGAGACTTACTTCCTCAACACCCTTGAAGACGCGGCTCGCCTGGTGCACGACGTGGGCGCGCCCAACGTGAAAATCCATTTTGACACTTTTCACTCGAACATCGAGGAACAGCATCCGGCCGAAGCCCTGCGCGCGGTGGCCAAGGACCTGGGGCACGTACACCTTTCTGAAAACGATCGCGGCATTCCCGGAACCGGGCACGTCGATTGGAAGGGCATTCTCAAAGTGCTGAAGGAAATTGGTTACGATGGCTGGTTGACCATCGAATCCTTCGCCCAGCCGGAGCCCGCGCTGGCCGCAGCCGCCGCCATCTGGCGCGATCTGGCGCCCTCGGGCGATGACTTGGCGCGCCAGGGACTGCGCTTCACGAAAGGTCTGGCGCGCAAGTTGGGGATTCGCTAGGGGTAGCGTGGACCCCCGTTTTTGGGGTCCGCGGTTCTTTCTTTGCTTGCATGGAACTCATCAAGGAGATTTTTATGCCTTCCCTCGTCAGCAGAGCAATTCGCATCCTCCACCGGGCCGGCCCGCTTGTGGGCCTGCCGCTGGGCCTCCTTGCCCTACTATCCTGCCTCTCCTGGATTTCCGGACGCGTGAGCGCGCAGGGTTCGGAGGAAATTCCGTTCTACAAGCACACCATTGACCTGGGGCAAAGCGAAGCGGCCGAAGTTGCCGACGTGAATCGCGACGGCAAGCTCGACATCATTTCCGGCGAGAACTGGTACGAGCAGACGACGCCGGGCAAGGATGGGCCGCGTTGGATCAAACACCATTTTCGCGACTTGCCCTTCATTGGCGGTTACCTGGAGGACCTGGGCGACCTGGCGATTGACGTGAATGGCGACGGCTACCCCGACGTGGTGACCAGTTCCTACTGGAGCACGCCCCTGGCCTGGTGGGAAAACCCCGGCAAATCGAACAAGCCGTGGGTGAAGCACGTCATTGAGACGCGCTCGCCCGTGGAATTTTCGTTTCTGGTGGACATTCTGAACACCGGCAAGCCGCAACAACTCCTGCCGCAATTTGGCAACGGCAAATTCCCGCTGACCTGGTATGAAATCGTCGGCAAGGGTGAGGACGCCCACTGGGTCGGACACGTGGTCAGCCCGCGAAGCTACGGGCACGGCATCGGCGCGGGAGACGTCAACGGCGACGGGCGCACAGACATCATCACGCCCAAAGGATGGTTTGAAGCGCCGCCCGACCCGCGCAACGGTGAATGGATTTTCCACACGTTCGTGAGCGCGGCCAGCGGCCACCCCGAAATCGACTTGGGCGCCACGGGCTTCATCTACACGATGGACGTGAACGGCGACGGCTTGCCGGACCTCGTCACCACCCTCGGCCACGACTACGGAATTTTCTGGTACGAACAAAAGAAGGACGAGCAGGGCAACTCCACCTGGGTGAAGCACGTCATTGACGAAGCCTGGTCGCAGGCGCACGCTTTGACCATCGCTGACCTTAAAGGCGACGGCAAGCCGGTGCTGGTCACGGGCAAGCGCTACTACGCCCACGAAACCGATAAGGGCGCCAACGAGCCTCTGGGGATCTATTGGTATGAACGAGTCCAAACCGCCTACGGGCTGGCCTGGCGGCGGCATATCATCGACTACGGCTCGCGGACCGGCGCCGGAATGCAAGTCACGGTCGTCGACATCGACAAAGACGGCGACCTTGACATCGTGGTCGGCGGAAAAACCGGGCTCTACCTCTTCGAGAATATGACCAAAGGCCGCCGCGTGCCGCTCACCGACGTGATCTCCGCCCCAGGGCGATGACCATGAAGCGCCGGAGCTGTAATCGACTAGGTTTGTCGTGGCGCGCCGGCCCCCGGCAATTCGATTCATGTCCTCACCTAAAACTGCCGATAGTCGATGTGGGGAAGTGTCGGGGGCACAGCGAGGGGGCGTGAGGGATGGTGGCACAGCCACTCCTGGCTGTGCGCTGCACAGGCTCCCAGCCGGTGCCCCACGGTGTTCGCCGTCGATCGCCTAAAACGGGCTCATGATCTTGGAAAATTGGCCGATAGTCGATGCGGGGGAGTGTGTCACGCGGGGGTCAGGGCGCCAGCGCCGCGGCCCGCGGGCCGTGGCCGCCACCCATCGTCTTTGTACGGGCACGCCATGGCGTGCCCGACGTAGGGGCGGGTTTACCCCGCCACGTGGCACAGCCACTCCTGGTGGTGCGCTGCACAGGCTGCCCGCCTGCCCCCGACGCCGTTCGCCAAAACCGGCTCATGGTCCTGGAAAAACCGCCGATAGTCGATGTGGGGGAGTGTGTCACGCGGGGGTCACGGCGCCGGCACCGCAGCCCCAGGCCGCCACCCATCGTGTTTGTACGGGCACGCCATGGCGTGCCCCGACGTAGCGGCGGGTTCACCCCGCCTCAGGGCGGCGTATCGCCGCCCCCCATCTCGTAAAAGCAAGCGTATCGTGGACCTCCCCTTTTGAAGGTCCGCGGTTCTTACTGCGCAAATTGAGCCGATGTAACGTGACGACCAAGGCAGCGAGCAGATATTCGAGGGAAGAAAGGTGGCGACGCCTTCGCTCACTCCGGCTAAAGAGTTGGGTCATCTCCATCCTCTGGCCGTTCGTTGTCATCATCGTCTTCATCATTTCCGAAGTGGGATCGTACTCCCTCCTGCAGCTTGTGCCGGGGTTGAATCGACGTGATGCGGCGGTCTATGGGCTCGCGGCCCAGATCGCCACGGCGATGGCATTTGTGGCAGCCGGAATTTATGTCATTTTTTCACCCCGCAACGATGTTTGGATTCGTAGCTGCGGCAGAAGAGGCCTCTGGGGCCTGGCCAGGCAGCCGATGCCGAAGGCGAAATTCCATGCGCGCTACTGCGCCGCTCGAAACAGGGGGACGGCAGCAATCTTTCTGGGGTCTTCCATGCTGGAAGTTTTATACGCGTGGGGTAACCTGAGTAAGCCATTGCCCAGTGAGCGCCCATCGATCTTTCTTATCGCGGGGATACTTCTCTCCATGGCGGTCTTAGTGAATCTTTTCCTGTCCCTCACCTGCCTCCGCGAGCGCCTGGCCCTCGGTCTTGGCGCGGCAGGCTTCACGCTTCCGTTGGTGGTTAGCGCCGCACCCGCGGCCGCCGTGGCGTATTCGCCTGCCGTTCGCGAACTTGCTTTGCTCTTCTGGGCTTCAGCGGCGCTGGCAAGCCTGTCGTTGCTCAAATCCGCCCTGCGAGCGCCACCGCCGGATTTTCGTCGCTCGTAGTGACCGTAGCGCGGTCCCCCGTCTTTGGGGCCGCGGTTTCTACTGCGCAAATTGTGTGGATGTAGCGTGACGAGCTAGGCAGCGCGGCGTAACTCCAAGCCCGGGCCCTCCGGCCCCGGCAATTTGCTTCATCTTCCAGCCTGAAACCGCCGATAAACGATGTGGGGAAGTGTCGGGGGACCAACGAGGGGGCGGGACCGGTAGGCCCCCCGCGTGTATTGCCAGCTCGTAAATCCTAGCTCCCAGATCCTGGCTTTGCCTTGCTCGTCACTGTTCTTGACGTCGGCGCCTGCTCACCTCCCGATCCTGGCACTCCGTAGCGGCGGGTTTTCCCCGCCATCGGGCGGCGTTCCGCCGCCCCGTCCTTGGTCCGATGAAGCGGGGGTTGCTTATGGCGAGCGACGCCCGAGGCAGGCGCGGCACTCGGATCGCCACGCTCGTGACATGCGATGCGGAACAGGGGTCAAGGGAGGAATGTCAGCACTCGAGTGCGAAAAAAAGGTTCACGAACCAGAAGGCAAGGACTCCCACCGCAGCAATTGGCGTGTGCCAACGCAATGAGTGTGGTCGCCAAACACCGCCCATGCCCAACGTAAAACCCGCGAGAGACAGCAAGACGCCTACTCGGGCCATCAACCACCACCAAGCGATCTTCAAAGCGAGGGCAGTGGATCGTTTGAGCTTACCCTATCCAGAAGACTGTGACCACGCCAGACACGTTGGCAAGGATAAAGCCGATCAGGGATAGAACGGAGTTGAGGGCTCGCCTTTTTGGTCGCATTGCCCACCGAACCCAACCCCAGGTCAATACTATGGGCGAGACGACGTAAGCGAGGCCAGCAATGATGCCAAGTATTAGGTTTACCACGCCCGCAGGTTAGCACCGGCACCGCCGACCCTCAAGAACCAAAGATGTGCCAGCGGTGCGCTGTCGCGACGACCTGAATGGCGAGCGACCGTAGCGCGGACCCCCGTCTTTGGGGTCCGCGGCTCTTACCGCGCAAATTGTGTGGATGTACCGACGGTAGCGCCCCCCGCTTTTCGGGTCCGCGGTTCTTACTGCGCAAATTCCGTGGATGTAGCGTGACAAGCGGTTCTTACCGCGCAAATTCCGTGGATGTAGCGTGACAAGAAAGCCAGCGCGGCGCACACGATGGCATTTGACATTAATTGTATTCCCTGCCGAAGAACCGCGGACCCAAAGGCGGGCGTTCGCGCTCCCCATGCTTCACTCCTGCCCCTTGCCTTTTGCCTTTCTTATCCGGCTCCGCCGTTCTGCTATGAAAATGGATGTGCCAATGGCGCCTTGGACTGCGGCGGCTCGACGCCGCCTTTGACATCGTGCTTGGACTGTGCGGTCCAGCCGCCTTGGTCATCGTCCTCGCCGTTATTTTATGGATGTGCCAAAGCCACCTTGGACTGCGGCGGCTCGACGCCGCCTTTGACATCGTGCTTGGACTGTGCGGTCCAGCCGCCTTGGTCATCGTCCTCGCCGTTATTTTATGGATGTGC
>Ga0326727_10017624_pt1 | contig 14765 bp, 8 predicted proteins | sample MB2enrmetagenome_FD_207643 | JGI IMG/M metagenome (GOLD analysis project Ga0326727, IMG submission 207643) | Lab enriched peat soil microbial communities from McLean, Ithaca, NY, United States - MB29MY | ecosystem: Environmental > Terrestrial > Soil > Wetlands > Peat | place: USA: New York... | reverse complement strand
TTCTGGCAAGCTGCTTCGGTAGCGAACCTCGACTGGAATTCCTGCAGGGTTCTTGGAAACGATGGGCGTGGCACGCCCCTATACTACAGCTTGTGGCTTGCTGAAACAACCGGATAGGCACGAGTCGGCTTCCGTGGCCTGAAAAATGTTGGGCACAAATTCCTGCGGATTGCGATCGATCAGGGGAAACCAGGTGCTTTGCACCTGCACCATGATGCGATGGCCGCGCAGGAAGCAATGGTCGTTGGTGTGGAGATCGAGCACATACTCGGCCACACGGTTGGGCGCAAGGGGCTTCGGCTTCTCAAAACTCTCGCGAAAGCGCCCGCGAAAAACCTCGTCGGCGATCATCAATTCATACCCTCCCAGGGCCGGGTCAGCGGCGTGATCTTCAGGGAAGGCGTCGATCAACTTCACGATCCAATCGCTGTCGGTGCCGCTGGTGGAAGCGAACAAGCGGGCCACGATATCGCCGGCCACGGTCAGGTTATCGGTGAGCGGGGCTGTTTGCCAGGTCAAGACATCGGGCCGATTCCGGACGAATCGCTGATCCTCCACCAGCCACGTAGGCCAGCAACCATCGGGGTACGTTGGCTGGACCGGTTGATGGCGGTAGGGCACGGGGTGCGCGGGATCAGAGATGTAGCGGTCGAATCCCGGCGCGCCGTCTTTGCCGGGCGGGTCAAAGGAAAGGCCACCGCCAGCTTGGAAGTAAAGCTTGCGTGGCTGCGTGCCCCGCCGCGGTGGCCACTCGGCGTAAGTCTCCCATTGGTTGGTTCCGGTCTCGAAGGTCCTCGCTTCCTGCAAGGGCAGTTGTCCCTCGTCCTTCAGCCAGTAAGCGAACCACGCGTCCTGGATTTTCTCGCGAAAATATTTGCCGGTCTCGCTGCCAAACTCAATCTTGCCCAGCGAGCTTCCCGCGCCTCTCGCCCAGCCTCCATGATTCCATGGTCCGGCCACGAAGTAATTCCAGTGCCGGGGATCGTGCTTCTCCAGCGTCTCATAAATCTTCTGCGGCCCGTAAAAATCCTCCTGGTCCCACCAGCCCGCGACGTTGAGATTGGGGACCGTGACTTTCTTGAGGTAAGGCGTGACGGCTTGCCGCTGCCAGAATTCATCGTAATTAGGGTGATTGACGAAATCGTTCCACGTCGGCACGCTCCCATGCAGATACCTGGCGTTGACATTCGCCAGCACCCCGAGAGCCAGGTACCATTCGAACGTGTCGTCGCGGTCGAAGTGGAAATAGAAACTCGTCTTGCCCGTTTCCATCCTGGTCGCGTACTCCAGGCCGTAGCTCAGGCGGAAGGCGCCGTTGTGGTGGAAGTCGTCTCCCAGGTACATGTCGGCGGGCGAGGCCTGCTCGGAAACGGCCTTCAGCGCGGGGTGCGGTTCGAGCATGGCCATCACGCTCAGCCAACCGCCATAAGAAATCCCCAGCAGACCCACGCGTCCGTTGTTGTGGGGAACGTTTTTGAGCAGCCAGTCGATGGTGTCGTAAGTGTCGGTGCCCTCGTCGATGGCGCGCGGATCGCGCGGGTCGCGGGGGCGGCGCAGCATGACGAACTGGCCATCGGATTTGTAACGCCCTCGGATGTCCTGAAAGACAAAGATGTAGCCCGCGGGAACCATCTCGCGGTAGATCGCGAATTTGGTGGTGATGCCGTTCTCGTCGTCCGTCACTCCGTAAGGTGTTCGCTCGAAAATGAACGGCAGTGGTTGGGGGGGGGTCTTGGGCACGTAAATCTCCGTGTGCAGCCGCACGCCGTCGCGCATGGGGATCATGACGTCGAGCTTTTCGAATATCCCCCTCAGGTCGGAGGGGGTTTGGCCGCGCCGGGCAAGCGCCGCATAGCCGGCGGTGACCGTGGCAAGGACCAACCCCAGCACGATTTTTCGCTGACGGTTCATGGTGAACACCCCACGTGGATAATGATATGGCCCCGCAAACCCCGCGTCTTAATGGTGAATCTCCAGCCCAGAGGGAAGACCTTACCACAAGGCGCGACGCGTTTGGAACGGTTTAATAGGCTGCGGGAAACCGCTTAACGGCGGCCTTACCTCGCCATGCTGGGCGGGATCCAGGCGCTATCCGGAGGTTCAAACCACGGCCCGCGGTTTTTCATCCCCGCCGGCGCTCGCCTGCGGCATTTTGTTGTCTTTTGTTGACAGGCCCGCATGGGATGCGTAACATGAATGTATAAAGATGATCGGGAAAACCGTTTCACATTATAGAATTCTGGAAAAGCTGGGCGGCGGCGGGATGGGAGTGGTGTACAAAGCCGAGGACATCACGCTCGGCCGCTTTGTGGCGCTGAAATTTCTGCCCGAAAATTTGGCCAGGGACCCCCAAGCGCTCGAGCGCTTCCAGCGCGAGGCGCGCGCGGCTTCCGCGCTCGACCACCCGAACATCTGCACCATTTTCGAAATCGGCGAGCACGAAGGCGAGCCCTTCATCGTGATGCAACTTTTGGAGGGGCAGACCCTCAAACATCGCATCGAGTCCAAGCCCTTTAAGACCGATACCCTGCTCGACCTGGCGATTCAGATCGCCGACGCGCTCGATGCCGCGCACGCCAAGGGCATCGTGCATCGCGACATTAAGCCTGCCAATATTTTCGTCACGCAGCGGAGCCAGGCCAAGGTGCTGGATTTTGGTTTGGCGAAGCTTGCTCCTTCGAGCCGCCTACCCGTAGGAGCCGGCGCTTCAGGCATGTTGACTGCTCCGGCGCGCGACGAATTCGTCACCAGCCCGGGCGTCACCATGGGCACGGTGGCCTACATGTCTCCCGAGCAGGTGCGGGGAGAAGACCTCGATGCGCGTTCGGATATTTTTTCCCTTGGTTTGGTGCTTTACGAAATGGCTACCGGCGTGCCCGCCTTCAGCGGCAACACTTCCGGGGTTATTCAGGAAGCTATTTTGAACCGCACCCCGGTTTCTCCGCTGCGCCTGAATCCTGATTTGCCCCCCAAGCTGGAAGAAATCATCTCCAAGGCGCTGGAAAAAGACCCCGACATGCGCTATCAGGGCGCTTCCGAGCTCCGAACGGATCTTAAGCGTCTGAAGCGCGACACGGATTCCGGGCGCTCGGCCAGCCGGATGCCGGTGGCGGAGCCCAGCGGTTACCTGCCGGCCCGATCCAGCCAACCGCGGCAAGAAGTGCAAACTGAGATGCCACCTCCGCCTCCCGCGCCGCCGGCAGCGAGCGGACCCGCGGCAATCACCCCTCCGCCGAGTGGTCCCAGCGCGGTTACACCCCCGCCGAGCGGACCGAGCGCGGTCACACCGGCTCCACCCCCGGTGGAACCGTCGGGCGCGGTTGCTCCGCCGCCCCCCACCACCGCCCAATGGCGACGTCCCAAGTTCCTGATTCCTGCCCTTGCGATCTTGTCCGTTGTCGTGGTGGATCTGGGCTGGTGGTTCATGCGCCACCACACGTCAAGACCGGCAGGAGCGGAAGCCCATAAGGCACTAGCGGTTCTTTACTTCTCCAATCTTTCGCAAGACCCATCGCTCGACTGGCTGAACCGCGGCCTGACGGAAATGCTTACCACCAATCTTGCCCAGGTGAAGGGACTGGACGTGCTTTCCACCGAGCGCGTTCTTGCCGCGATTCAGCGCACGGGGAAGAAGGGAACGACAGAACTCGATCCGGCTTCGGCGGCGGAAGTGGCGCGCAACATGGACGCCGACGCGTTTGTTACCGGCACGCTTCTGCGCGTCGGCCCCAAGCAGCTTCGGCTGGACGTGCAGGTTCAAGACACCAAGACCGGTCAGATCCTCTTTTCCGACAAGGTGGAGGCCCCGGACGTCCAAGGGATCTTCAGCATGGTGGATGCGGTGACGGGCCGCATGGCTCAGCGTTTCGCTCCCTCCGCCAACATTGCCACCAATGGGCCCAGTATCGAGGAGGCGGCCACCTCCAACCTGGAAGCCTACCGGCACTATCAGCTTGGGGTTGACCTGGCACGACGCTTCCTCATGGACGAAGCGGTTCGTGAGATGGAGGAAGCCGTCCGGCTGGATCCACAGTTCGCGCTGGCTTACTGGCGACTTGCCGGGGGCTACGCATTCCAGGGGGATTTTGGCAAAGCCCAGGAACTTTGGCCGAAGATCGAGCAATTACAGTCCCGCCTGCCGCGCAAGGACCAGTTGGGATTTCAGGCGCAAGAGGCTTTGCGGGGCGGAGACCAAGCCGGGGCGCGACAGATCCTGGAATCGCTTCTCAAGGAGTTTCCCCGCACCGACGATGCCCGTACGCAGTTGGCGCAGATGATGTTTAGCACAGGCGAGTTGGACCGCGCCATCACCCTGTTGAAGGATGGCCTTCAGCTCGATCCCAGGAATGACGCGTTCTTGAATACGCTCGGGTACTTTCAGGCGGCAACCGGAAACCTGCCGGCCGCGCTCCAGGCCAACGATCAATACATCGCCCTTCGCCCTAACGACCCGAACCCCTGGGACACGCGCGGGGACATCCTCTACATGTCGAATCACGACGATGAAGCGGTGGCAGCCTATCGGAAGGCCTTGGAGCTGAAGCCGGATTTCATAGGATACCAGGACTATATCAAAATGGCCGTCGTCTACGCGGACCAGAAGAAATTCGACCTGGCGGATTCGGCGCTGCAAGAATACGGTAAGCGAGCCTCGGGGACGGCTAAATTCTACGTCGCGATATTTACGGGGCAGTTTCAGGAAACGCGGGGGGACTTGGAGGGCGCAAGAGCGAGTTACGAACGCGCCGTGCGGGACTTGGCCAGCGCCGGGCAAAAGGATGGCGCCACGGGCGCCCTCCGGTCGATGGCCCTGATTGCTCTTCTAACCGGCCAGGGAGTGGACTCCAGCCTGGCCATCGCTCGCCAGCAAAAGCTTTCCGGATGGGAGAATGGCGCGATCGCGATTTTGCAGGCGGCGCAGGGTGACAGCGTGGGCTCCGAACGCAGCATCAAGCTCTATGCGGCGGCTCGCCCGGAACTTGGTCCGCAAGGGATCGACCAGCTTCGGAATTACGGCGCCCTCTATGCCGCTCTGGCACACAAGGATCCGCAAGGCGTGATCGCAGCGGTTGGCCGTCTGCCGAATTCCCCCGTTGCAGTCTTCCGATATCCGCGTGGGTGGGCCTATTTCGAGACCAAGGACTATGGCCGGGCAGAGCAGGACCTTCGCGCGGCGATTCTCAGCGAGAAGATATTGTCAAGTTTCGACACCATGCGCTCCCTCTCCCCGCTGGTCGCTGCCCTGGCGCACTTTTATCTGGGGCAGGTTTATGAAGCAACGGGAAAGCGCGAGCAGGCCGCCAACGAGTACCAGGAATTCCTTTCTCACTTCGATAAATCCCGCGCCAGCCTTCCCCAAATCGCCCTCGCGCGCGCCGCCCTTCAGCGCTCGCTGCCGTAGCAATCCCCAAGAATCTTTCGCACCGCAGAGGTGTGGAGGCGCAGAGATTTGCATAACCAAAGCAAGTGTGGCGTATGGTAGCGCTGACCTTCAGGTCAGCACCTGTCGACCTGAAGGTCGGCGCTACATTAGCTGGGCAGGTCGGGCGCTCGCGGATTATGCGGACCTGAAGCTCGGCGCTACATCAACCGCCACGGGCGCGGATTGGAACCTCTCCCCCTGGGTGGAGGGCGGCGTGAACTTCGACTCGAGGTAAGTGAGGGGGATATCGTAGAGCAGTACCTTGGGCGAGTGCCGAAGGCTGTCGTGGATGAAGCAGACGTGAGTGCACCAGCACTGGTCCTGCACGATGGCCCCCAGTTCTTCCGTGCGTTCCTGGGCCTGCCAGAATTTCTCAAAGTCGCAATCGCAGTCGCGCAGGTTGGCGAGCTTGCCGCGCAGCTCGCAGGCGCGCACGTCGCCGTTGAAGTCGATGACGATGGAGGTGTCGCCGGCGGTGCAGGGCATGGGCCAGGGATGCGGTGCGGCGATGTTTTCAAGCTGAATTCTGTTATGCAGCGCCAGCGTGCCGTGGTAGTAGACCTGGGCAATCTTTCGCGTTACACCGGGGCGGCGCCGCAGGACATGATTCGCATAGTAGTCATAGACCGCTTGAAGATCCTTGAAGAGGGCGGCAAGGCGATGGGTGGGGATCTGCTTCAGGGTGGCGTCCTTGGCCTCGCCGCGGATGATGTTGAAATAGTGGCCGTCCACCGCGCAATGCGCTTTGACAAACTCCGCAATCGCCATCACCTGGTCAAAGTTCTCGGAGCAAATCACGGTGTTGATGTTGACGCGCAGCCGGGGGTACTTCTGCCGGCAAGGTTGAAGCGCCTCCAGGGTCTCGAGCGTCTTGGCAAAATTCCCGGGCACGGCGCGAATGGAATCCTGCATCTCGTCAAGCCCGTCCATGGCAACGTTCAAGTCGAGTTGCAGTTCGGGGTTTTCCTCCGAGATGCGCGCGACCCACTCGGCGGTGCGTTCGGGCAGCAGGCCGTTGGTCGGCAGGTTTACCCAACGGACTGCATTGTGGGTGTGAAAAAGATGGACGATGTCGGTGAGTTCGCGCCGCAGCATGGGCTCGCCGCCCGAGAGCCACAGGTCGCTGAAAGGTGGCATGCTAAAGGCGAGCTTGCGGATTTCATCCCAGGTCAAATCGCCGCGCTGGTTGAGTTCTTTCCAGTAGAAGCACGTCCGGCACTTGGCGTTGCAAACGGACGTGACGAAGAAAATCACCGTCCCCAAGCGCTTCTTGCGCCCCAGGGAGTGATAGATTTTCACCAGGTCCGATTTGTAACCGGTGGCCATGTTGTTTCGAACGCCCTGACAAGCTGGATTGTACCAGACTCCCACAGCCGTGAAGCACAATGATTTTGGGGAGGGTGTTTCGGGAGGCGCCTTTCAATACACGATATCCAGGGAGAGGTCGTAGAAGCGATGCTGGAAACCGGCGTAGTCGCCGAAGGAGGGTGACGTGACGGTGTTATAGACATCGCGGTAGTTGCCGTGGTTGGTGAGATTGAAGACGCGGACCGAGCCTCGCAAAGTGTGTTTACGCAACCAGGGGATGAAAGGAAGCTGAAAATCCTTGGAAGTCTGCACATCAAGAGAAAGGAAGGTGGGGAAGCGGCGGCTGTTGGGGGGCCCCACGTAATTCTGCAAATCGCTGAAGAGGGAAAAAGGGAAGCCCGAGTGCCAATCGAGCAGCGGGCTGACGATGAATTTCTGCGGAAGCTTGAACCGCCCCCAGGTGACGACGCGGTCGGGGACATTGGTAGGGAGCGTGCCGAAGAGATTCGGTTCGATCACCGGCTGCTCATAGGGAACGTAGACGGCGGCCATGGTGTTCAGATCGCCGCGCGCCTGGCTATTGACGTAGGAAATATTGAAATCCGCCTTGTCGGAAGGCCGCACACGCAGGGTGGTTTCAAACTCGTGATAGCGCGATGCTCCCAGGTTGGAAAGCAGCAACAAGTCACTGGTCGGCGAGAGGACTTCTGGATTGACAGTGAACTCATTGTAGGTGCGGCTGGCCAGGAAGCTGACGCGCGCGATGATGTGAGGGCGTATTTCCTGATCGAATTCCGTGTTCCAGGTGATGTTGTAGGGAGTGCTTCCCAGCCGCGTGCCGGAGGGAACAATCTTGCGGCCATCATCCGCAAATTCCTCGTAATAGGGGAGGTAGACAATGGGAGGCCCAAGTGCCACTCCATTGGTGTCGAAAAGGGTAACTTGCCGGGTGGCGATTTGGGTGAAATCTCCGGCGAGAAGTGGCAAGCGGTCATAGAAGACGCCCGCGCCACCGCGGAAAATAGTCCTGCCTTTCTTCCCCGGCGAGAACACCACGCCTCCGCGCGGCGAAATGGCCGAGCGTTCACCGAGTGTCTGGCCGGAAAACCGCAGTCCATAATCGATGGAAATGTGGTCGTTAAAAATCCAGTGGTCACCGGCAAAGCCGGCAAATTCCGTGTCGGAGGTAGCGAGTTGGCCGACGGGCCCAAAATCAATTTCTTCGGCCAAGGAATTGTCAGCCCGAAGGAGTTGCACCGGGTGGTAAATACTGGTTCCCTGATACGCGCGGTGGACGACGTCGACCCCCACCTTGAAATCGTGCCGGCCGAGCCAGCGTCGGCGAGGGAAAAGGTAGTTTTCCTCCACCTCCTGCTGAGCGCTGCTGCGCGTCCAAGCGTTGAAGAAGTTGCCCTCCCAGCCCGTTGGCGTTATCAGCAAGTCCTGCGCGCCTTGCCCGTGCGAATAGCTGTCAAAGTCCGTGAATTGCGCCAGGGTGGTCAAAATCCCGCCGCCTGGGAACAGATAGTGATCGTGCGCCCCGATCGAGAACCCGCTTTGTGCGTAGTCGGCGGAAGCCGTCTGCGGAATGAGGCTATCGATGTTGTCATACTGGCGCCGCACGGGGAAGAATTTAACGTCGACACTGGTCAAGTGCTGGGGCGAAAACGTGTAATAGAAATCCGAGAACGAAGTCCAGCCCTCCTTACGGGTTTCGTTGTTCGGCCAAGCCAATCCGCGGACGGGCTGGGAGGAGTAGTCGTAGGCGAAGGACTCGGAAAAGGTAAACTTATCCCCCATCAATGGCCCGGAGAAGTAAATGCGCGGGGAATCGTCCTGAATTCCCACCCAGTGTCCGGACTCGAAACGTGGTGTGGGCACAAAATCATTCAATTCATAATCCCATTGGCTCTCGGGGGCTTTGGTTTGGACGGTCGTAAGCCCGCCGGCAAAACGCCCGTACTCGACTTGGTAAGCGCTCTTGAAAACGTCGACCGATTCCACTGCGTCGAGGGGAACGTCAATGGAGAAACTGCCCGTCACTGGGTCAACGGTTTCGGCAGAATCCACCAGCAGCGTTCCCTGGTTCTCAATGGCCCCCTTGATGGAGATCCTGCCATCCGGGGTGCGAATTACCCCCGGAATCATGGGCAACGCGGCTTTGAACTTCTGCACAACGAGGGGCAGGGATTTGATCTGCTGGTTGTTAAGGGTCGCTGGTGGAGCCGCCGCTTGCGCCGTGGCCTTGGGAGCTTGGGCGGTGACTTCTACCTTCTGGCGAACGACAATCTCTGGAGGAAGCTCGATCTGGAGGATTATGGGTTCTTCGCTTTCTCTAATCTGGATGCCTGTCTTGGCAACCGGTTCGTAACCCACCGCGGCACAGGTCACCCGGTAGGTTCCTGGAATCAGCCCGGTAAACTCGAAAATCCCTCGATCACCAGTAGTTACGGGGCGCCCCTGCTCGGGCATAGTTCTGCCCCGCAAGGTGCAGACCGCGCCCGCAATCGGAGCGCTGTTCGGGTCTACAACTTCCCCTCGAAGCGTCTGGGTGTCAGGAAGGGCCCCTTGAGCGGCGAATGGGATGCCCAAGACAAGCAACAGGGCCAAGCCGACACGCTTTAAGCGTGGCCAATGGTGAAACATCAATTACTTGGATGCGCAGATTTCGGGCGCGTCAATTACGGATTATACTTTGAATTGCGGTCACGACGCTAGTACGAATTCCATCTAGATTGCGGAATATTGCGCCCTTGCTGCTGACAAAACGCCATCCAATGACAGTCGGCAGCATTCTGAATATCCATACCTCGTGAGCCGAAATGCATAGTCCCAAACAGTTGGAACGGCACAGGGGTAGGTCGCCTCTTTGGGGCTCGAAAAGTGGTGGTGCCGCAAAAGAAAATCAAAAGGCGAAAGGCAAATGGCAAAAGGGTAAAAGTGAAAAGCCGTGCGTCCACAAACTCCTTCCCCCAAAAAAGAAATTATGGGTTTGCAATGCAGGGCCCGCGCTCCGGCTCCTTCGCTCAGCTCGGGCCAGGCTCTGCGACTTTTCCAGCGGCTCGGGTTTTTGCTGTACCGCAGGAGGACTGATTTGAAATAGGTTATTTATCTGGGGAGTTGCACAAGCCTCTGTGACAATTTGTCGCTGAATGGCGCCGCGGTCGACAATTTATCGATTTATGTCATAAAATAATGAAGTCACGGAAAAAGGGAAATGGCAAAATGAACGCATAAGACGCAATTTGAAAGTATGGGAGGCCTTTAAAGCGGAAGGGCACAAAAGATATTCCATTCGGTCCGAGCTTGAGCACCGCCCTGATTGCCGGGTATTGGCAATTAAGTTGCTATTCCTTGAATTGCAAATAGTTACAAAAAATCTATCTGGAGGCTTTTCATGCGCTCTTTTGAGAGGGTCCGCGCGCTTGTGGCGGGCCAGCCTGTTGATCACCTTCCCGTCCAGCCTGTGGTCATGATGTTTGCCGCCCAGCATCTGGGTATTCCCTTCATCGACTACACCCGGGATGGGCGAAAGATGGCCGCAGCGCAGAGCAAGCTTGTGCACGACTTTGGCATCGATTGCCTGCTGACGTGTTCCGACCCGGCGCGGGAGGTGATCGACATTGCGGGGGAGGGAAGCATCAACTGGTACGAGGACCAGGGCCCCGCCATTTGCGAGGAACGGGCGGCCCTAGTCGACAAGTCGCGCCTGAAAACCTTCCATATCCCTGACCCGCTCGGTACCGGACGCATGCATGATCGGATTACAGCGATTGAGATCCTGCACCAGGAGTTCGGGGGCGAGGTCTCAATCGTGGGATGGGTGGAAGGCCCGCTGGCACTGGCCGCCGAGCTGCGCGGGTTGACTCGCAGCATGACGGATTTCCTGGACGATCCCGCTTTCATCGAGGACCTGCTTGATTTTACGGCAGAAGTGGCCGTCGTCTATGCCGAGGCGGAAATTCAGTCCGGCGCCGATACCATCGGCATGAGCGACGCCGCCGCCAGCATGATGGGGCCGCGGTATTACCGTGAGCTTCTGTTCCCACGGCAACTGCGGGTGGTCGAATCCATTCGTCAGGCCCATCGGGAGGTCATCGTCCGGCTGCACATGTGCGGAAACACCGATTCCTTGATTCCGCAAATGAAGCAACTGCCCGTGCAAATCTTCGAATTGGATTCGCCCACCAATCTGGTGGCGGCGCGGGCCTGATTGGGACCGGACCGGGTGATTCTGGGCAATGTCTCGACGATCACCGACATGTTGGAAGGAAGCCCGGAGCAGGTCTATGAGGCCTGCCGGCGGTGCCACGAGACCTGCGGAAAGTTCCACATTGTGGGCACAGGCTGTGAAGTACCGCCCATGACGCCGCCCGAGAATCTGCACACCATGATTCGGTATTCCCGGGAGCACCGTCCGGAGGAGTTCGAAGCCACGCCTGCCCCCTGATCTGCTTCTCCCACGAAGTACTGCTCAGCGGATATCCGTGGATAAGGACAACCCGCTTACCCCGCCCCGTGGTCCTCATAGTAAAGATCGATGTTGCCGGAGTTTTCTTTCCCGACCGTAATGTTGGGCATTGAGATCCTCCTTTTCGCGTTTGTGTGGGCGTCGACATTGAGGATGTTTGGATGTCTCTGGGTGCATTAAAGGCTCGGCGGGTAGCGCGGAACCCCGTTATTGAGGTTCGCGGTTCTTTGTTAGGAATAGCCGCGGACCTCACGGACGGAGGTCTCCGCTCCGATCACTTGTCTCGGTGCGGAGTATCAGGATGTTTTCAATCGGGAACCCCTCGGGGACCCGCAACGCCGCGCAGCGCAGAGCTGCAGTCTGCGCCAGCACGCCTTTCGCAGCGAGGTTTCTGTTTGTCCCTGTTTGTCCCGCAAACTCCAAATTGACAAGTGCCGCGTGTTTGCCTATAACATGCATGGTCAGTTCGATCTCTTCCGAAGTTGCATTCGTGTAAGGTCGATTGCAGTCCTCTCTTTGGGGGGATGCCGAATGTTCACCTGCTTTGTTCTTAGCGCACCCCCTGAAATGGCCTTTTGGGGCCTCGCCGGTCCTCAGTCCCCGGAGTCGACAACCCCGGCGCGCAACCTCAATTACATTGCGGGCACTGAGAGGTGGGGATCCCCTAAAGGTGTATCCTGACGTCGGAAAAGCCACGATGTCGCGACTTCGATCGCTGCACCAATTGCAAATGTCGACCCTTGTCCTTGTAGCGCTCGTGCCCGTCTCTGCCTGCACGGTACGTGCACAGGCCGAGCAGCCCCAGCCTCAGCCCACGCCGCAAGAGGCTCAGACCTACCACGACGCGCCGACCCTGATCGACTGGACGCCCGAGCAGATTCACACCCGCCCCGAGCTGCGGAACTTGCAGCTTGCTGAAACCCAGGCGGGGCTTCCGGCAATTCTCGACGAAGTGGGGAAGCGCGTCGCGGCTTTTTTCGATGAGTTTCCTAACACGACTTCCACGGAGGACGTCCAATCCGGGCCCTGTAGCACCGACAGTGAGATGTGTATGGGGACGTATGGGGCCAAGTTCCAATATCGGCTCGTATGGCACTCCGCGGAAGGCCAACGGGTTCTGACGGAGAACCGTGCGGACAAAAAGGGGCGTCCTGTTGATTCCATTGAGATCATGACGGACGGCCGCCAGAGTGCGCCCATGCTCACATACGGCTTCACCGCCGCGCCATTGCTGCACTTCTATTGGCAAAACAGGGCAACGTCCCGGTTCCGCTATTTTGGCCGCCAAATGGTGGACGGGAAGGCGACGGACGTAGTGGGCTTCGCAGAAATCCCCGAGGAGTACTACTGTCCAACGAAACTCGATGTCGGAAATCGTGAGGCGGCGGTGTCCGTTCAGGGGGTGGCGTGGATTGACGCCAGCACCTACCAGATTCTGCGCATCCAAAGCGACTTGCTGGCGCCGTCAAAGGTGGGCCTGGAAAGGCTGACAACACGAATCGACTATAGCGCCACGCAGCTTTCCGCGACCTCCACCGCGTTCTGGCTTCCCAGCCAAGCCGTCGTGGATATCTGGTTCCACGAAATGTCAACTTACCGCAGACAGCCCGTCCTCGTGCGTTTTCGCAACATCCATCGCTATTCCCACTACGAACCGCTGCGCGTGGAGAGCCCAGTCAGTCCGACGTTGCGTGCGCAAACCGAGGAGTCCCAGCCTCCGTCGACTCCGCCGGAGGCTCGGCCGGACGCTCCCGCACAAACCCTGCTCGATTGGACGCCCGAGCAGATTCGCCGACGGCCGGAGCTCCGGAAATTGCAGCCCGCCGAAAGCCAGCAGGATCTACCAGCCATCCTTCGCGAGGTGGGCGACCGCGTTGCGTCGTTTTTCAGTGCTTTTCCCGACACGACTTCCACGGAGGAGGTCCAGTCTGGGCCCTGTAGTCCCGTGAGAGAGAATTGTGCTTTGACGTTTAAGGCCAAGTACCAGTATCTGCTGATAGGGCGCTACGCAGAGGGCGAACGGGTTCTGGATGAGTACCGTGCCGATAAGAAAGGACGCCCTATCGACTACCAACCTGATACCCAACGACTCGCGCGTGTGCCGATCCTCACCTCTGGCTTCGCCGCTGCGCCGTTGCTACACTTCCATCCGCAAAATCGAACGGCCTCCCGGTTCCGCTATTTCGGCCGGCAAAGGGTCCGTGGGGAGAAGGCAGACGTGGTGGTGGGCTTTGCAGAAATCCCCGGGAAGTACTGTTGTCCAACGAAGTATGGTTTCAAAGACCGGGAGGTAACGCTGATTGTTCAGGGGCTGGCCTGGATTGATGCAACGACCTACCAGATTCTGCGCATCCAAACCCAACTGGTGGTGCCGCAGCTAGAAGCGGGTTTGGAAAGGCAGACGACCCGAATCGATTATAGCGCCATCCAGCTTCCCGAGACCTCTACCGCGTTCTGGCTTCCCACGAGAGTTGTCGTGGATATCTGGATCCGCCAGGGGGTACGCCGCGTGCGCATTCGCAACATCCATCGTTACTCCCACTATAAGCTGTTTCGCGTGGAGAGCCGGATCAGCCCGGTGGTGGAGAAGTGATGCCGAGTGTGAAACCCGTGCTCGCACATCTCGGTGGACACAATGCGCTGACGCCCGGGGTGAACTGAGTAGCATGCAAAGCAAAAAGGAGGAAACTATGAAGAGCCAAGGGCAGCAACTGATGACCGCATTGATGCTCCTATTCCTGTTGATGGCAGGATCGACCGCGGAGGGATTCGCACAGCAGGGCGCACTCCCAGCGCCAGTCCCGCCCCCGGCCGAACGCCCGGCCGCACTTACCCCCGGCGCCGATCGTCGCATTACGCTTGACGTCGTCGTAACGGACCACTCGGGAAAACCCGTGCCCGGCTTGCAGCAGCAGGACTTCACCGTTCTCGACAACAAGCAGCCGCGGACGATTTCCTCTTTTAGCGCCGCGGCCGGAGCAAGCAGCTCGGACGACAGTTCGCAGCAGGCAGTGTTGCTTGTCGATGCCATTAACACTCCGTTCAACGCCGTAGCCTTCCAGCGGGAACAGCTAGACCGGTTCCTGCGGCACGGCGGCGGCGAGCTTCCGCTGCCCATGTCCATGAGTGTGCTAACTGATACCTCCGAGAGCCAACCAGTGGCTACGCGCGATGGAAACACCTTGGCGGGCTCGCTCAATTCCACCCAGTCCGGCCTGCGCGCCATTACCAGAGCGCAGGGATTCTATGGCGGGGCGGAACGCCTTCAAATTTCCCTCCGCGCCCTCGATCGACTCGCCGCTCATGAGGCAGCGCAGCCTGGACGGAAGCTGGTAATCTGGCTCGGTCCCGGCTGGCCCCTGCTTACCGGGCCTGGCGTACAACTAGGCCCAAGAGACCAAGAATGGCTTTTCGGGAACCTCGTTAGGCTTTCCACGGCACTGCGCGAGGCTCGCGTGACGATTTACAACGTCGACCAGCCTGGGATGACCGAACCGCTCTCCCAGACGTTTTACTATGAAAACTTCCTGAAGGGTGTGGGCTCAGCCAAAAAGGTGCAGAATG
>Ga0326727_10017622_pt1 | contig 14766 bp, 19 predicted proteins | sample MB2enrmetagenome_FD_207643 | JGI IMG/M metagenome (GOLD analysis project Ga0326727, IMG submission 207643) | Lab enriched peat soil microbial communities from McLean, Ithaca, NY, United States - MB29MY | ecosystem: Environmental > Terrestrial > Soil > Wetlands > Peat | place: USA: New York... | reverse complement strand
GTGACCGCCACCAGCGCGGTGTTGCGATCCACGTACCAGGGCGGTCCGGTGATGCCGAAGGAGCGCAGGGTGGCATTCACGATGCCGAACGATCCGTCCAGCATCCACAGGAAGGTGATGGCGGCAACCACGCCCGGCACCGCCCACGGCATCAGCAGCAGCGTGCGCAGAATCCGCCGCCCCGGCATGCGGCGATTGAGCAGCAACGCGGTCCCGAGCCCGATCAGGAAGGCCATGCCGATGACGATGCCGACGTAGAGGGCGGACACCATGACGCTGTGCCAGAATGTCGGGTCGGTGAGCATGAGCGCATAGTTCGCCAGGCCGGTCGGCAGGGCGTCGATTCTGGCAAAGTTCATCACTCTGCCGATGCGGAAGCTGATGTCCACGACCCGCGCCAATGGCCAGCCGATCAACGCCGCCACGACCAGCGCGGCGGGCAACAGGAACCCGTACGCAAGCATGAGCTCCCGGCGTCCCCGCCCGCCCGGGCGCCGCGTCCGCTTCACCATGTCAGCCCAGCGGGACGGCGCGTGCGAGTTCAGCCTGCGTCTGCTGGCAGATCTGCACGACCGGGTCCTTGGTGGTGAGGATGCGGACAGCGCTGCGCATCAGGATCTGCACGAACTCGTTCACGTTCTCCTGGATGGGCTGCAGCAGGGGGACGAGGGACACGGCATCCTGCGCTGCCTTCGCCACCTCGGCCAGCACAGGGGCGGCAGCCAGATCCTCCGCTGTCAGCGCACCAGGCAGGCCCGGCGCCGACGAGGTGAGCATGAAGTACCGGCGCTGCCATTCCGGTTGCGTGGTCAGCTTGATGAACTCCCACACGAGATCCTTCCGATCGGCGGGAATGGCGGCCGGAATGTGCAGGTTGTTGGAGGCCCCGCCGGTGTGCGGCCTGAACGGGGTCGCCACCATCTTCAGGCTCGGGCGCAGATCCGGCGGCGCCAGGTTCATCAGGGCGTACGCCCACGGCCCGTCGAGCATGAACCCTGCTTTGCCGCTGAAAAACGTCTGCCGCATCATGGTGGACAAGGTACCCAGCGAGGCGTTTCCGCCCACCAGGCTGCGATAGGTTTCCAGCGCCGACACCACGGCGGGATCGGTGAAGGTGTAGTGGCCGCCGCGGAACGCATCCGCCCCCTGCCACATGATGTAGCTCAGCATTTCGCCGTAGATGGTGGGGTACTCGGCGGTGACCGAGGCCAGGCCATAGATGCCCTTGTCCTTGGCGGTGATCTTCGGGACGGCAGCGACGAATTCGGCGAAGCTCGTCGGCACCGCGACGCCGGCATTGGCCAGCAATCGCTCGTTGTAGAGCATCATGTACCCATAGCCCATCACCAGGATGCCGAGCGTCTTGCCGTTCCACTGGTAGTACGACTGCAGCCCAGACCAGCCCTTCGGCAGGGGGTCCTTGCGCAGACGGTCGTCAAGCGGCTCCAGCCAGCCCTGCGAGGCATAGCTGCCGAAGGTGCCGTTGTTGAGCTCGGTGATCTCCGGCGGCGTGCCGGAGGCGAACCGGATCGTCATGTCGGAGGCGAAGTCCGACATCGCGACCTGCTGCAACGCAACCTTGACGCCGGGATGGGTGCGCTCGAAAGCGGCAATGATCTCCTTCCAGAACTGGGCGAATCCCTCCTCCTCCGCCTGCCAGGAGGGAAATTTCAGAATGATGTCGGCGCCGGCGGCCGGCCGCGGCCGGGACGCCAGCAACAGCCCTGCCGCGCCGAGGGCAAAGGCGCGACGTTTGATGTGCATGATTTCCTCCCGCATGGTTTGCCTGCAAGCCGAGCCCGGGCCGGGTTACGAGTTGCGTTTCTCCCAGCCGGCACTGAACAGGTTCATGAAGTTGCGCTCGCCGTAGGGATGCTTGCCGATTTCCGCCTCGTTCACGCTCACGCCGTGGCCTGGCAGCTCGCTGGGTGCCAGGCAGCCATCCCTGATGGTTGGAATGTTGGCGAACACGTCGCGCGCCCAGGCGACATGGAATTCATCGAAGCATTCCTGGATGAAGGCATTCGGCGTCGCCACGTCGAAATGCACGTTCACTGCCGTGCTCAACGGCGACTGCGCCTGATGCGGAGAGACCATGCCATTGTGGGCGTCGGCGATCGCCGCCACCTGGCGCAGACGGGTGAGCCCGCCGAGCCGCAGATATTCGGGCAGAACCATATCGGTGCCGCCATCGGCAAACAGGGCGGCGAACTGGCGCGGCGTGCTGAAGCGCTCACCGCCGGCGATGCGCACCGGCGAGGACCGGCTGATCGCGGCGAACGCGGCAATATCCATCGTGAACACCGGGTCTTCCACCCAAAGCGGCCGCAGCGGCGCGAGATCGCGGATCAGCGACAGCGCTTCCGGCAACGTCAGCCGGTCGTGGAACTCCAGGATCATGTCCACATCATCGGGCAGGGCACTGCGCACCGCCTCGACGAGGGCAATGGTCCGCCGCCGCTCCGCGCGGTCCAGCGTGCGGTAATTATGACCGAGCGGATCGAACTTGAGCGCGCTGTATCCCTTGGCGGCCACCGCCTGCGTGCGCTCCGCGAACCGCACCGGGTCGCGCTCGTCCTGGTACCAGCCATTGGCATAGGTCCGGATGCTCGCCTGCGCGCGACCGCCGAGCAGGCGGTACAGCGGCAACCCAAGCTCCTTGCCGACGATATCCCAGCACGCGGTGTCGATGCCGGCCATCGCCGACATCACGGCGCCGTCGCCCGAAAGGTACAGCGCCTTGTGCGCGTCGTGCCAGTTGCGCGGCAGCTCGCGCGGATCGCGGCCGAGAAACAGCCGCGCAATTTCGCCGATCGCCGAGAACGCCGGCATGGTGGTGAGCCCGGTGGTTGCCTCGCCCCAGCCGACGTGCCCCTGATCGGTGCCGACCTTCACCAGAATCCAGTTCTTCCATGGATTGCCGACGATGAACGCCTCGATCCGGTCGATCTTCATGGCGGCCTCCTGCTCACCCCTTCGCCGGAAAGGCCGGGTTCATCAGGGCCGCAAGATCATCGAGAATGGCACTGAGATCGGCCATGGCATAGCGATCGAGGGTCCGCCCGCCGGTCTGGCGGATGATGGCGCAGCCGATCACGCCGCGGCGTCGCAGCACTTCCTTGTAGACCGCGGTGCCATAACCGGTCTCGAACATCAGGAGCGGCAGCAGGAAGCGGTAGATCTCGCGGGCGCGGGCGGTCTGCCCGGCCTCCAGCGCATCCCACAGCGCCACATGCACGTCGCTGATCTCGCAGGCCGGCATGGTGCCCGAGCAGCCTCGCGCATATTCGTCGAGCAGGTGGCGCCCGGCCTTGCCACCCATGATGCCCTCCAGCGCCGGGCCGGCCGCCTCGATGGTGCGCGTCATCATCGCACTGGAGAATTCCGTCTCCTCCTTGACGAAGCGCACATCCGGCAACGTCTTCAGCAGCCCGGCCATGAGCGCGGGCGACATCGGCGTGCCGCCGGCCCCGCCGTAGTTCTGCAGGAAGATCGGCAGCCTGCCCGCGGCGTCGATGGCCACGTAGTACTCCCTGATCTCCTCGTCGGTCGCGCGCTGCATGTTGGGCGGCATGGCCATCAGCGCATCGGCGCCCATCGCCTCCGCCTCGCGCGCCAGGGCCGCGGCAATCAGCCGGGTCGAGGCCGTCACGCCGGCGACGACCGGTGCCTTGCCGGCGGCCTCCTCGATCACCGTGCGCATGACCGCCCGGCGTTCATCATCGGACAGATAAGGCTGTTCACTGGCATTGGCCGGCGTCACCAGCCCGTGCACCCCGCACGCCAGCGAGAACCGCACGATCTGGCGCAACCCGTCGAGGTCCAGAGTGAGATCCGGCTGGAACGGAGTCGGCACGATGACGAAGACGCCGCGCCACTTGCCTGATCTGGTCAAGATATTGCTCCTCCGTTCGGACATTCGTTTTCATGGCACCTTAGGCCATTGAGGCCGCCCACCGTCAAGCGACGGCGAGGCGCTGCCTCGCGCTCCGCCCGGGCTTCGCCCGGGACCCACCAGGGGCCGAGAGGCCCCTGGACCCCATTTATTTGGTGCCGCGGTGAGGCTGGCGCGAAGCGCCCAAAAGAATGGGTTCAAAGGGCCTCTCGGCCCTTTGCGGGGTCGAGGGGCAGCGCCCCTGGCCTTCGGCGCGATCAGTTGCGCGCCACCAGGCGCAGCCGGGCGATCAAGGCGCGAACCTGCACTTCCGTCGGCAAAGGCGAACGGTTCACCTGAGGCAACGGCCAATAGCCGTGTCGGTTGGCGGTCGCCTCGAGCAGATCCGCCAGATCCTCCAACTGCGTGCGGATCAACGCCCGGCCGGAGGCGCGTTCACGCGCCAGGGCGGCCACTGTCGGGCGCAACCCGGCCAACAGCCCGGTGGCGATGCGCTCGGCCGCCGCAAAGCCGCCGAGATCGAGTTCGGCAACCAGGTCGTCGGTCGCACACTCCATCTGCTCCAGGTGCCGCGTGCAAGCCTGCGAAGGCGGCTCGCCGAGCCAGCCATAAGGGGGAGGCGGTTGCTCCGGTCGCATCCTGCACCTCCGGATGAGCAATAGACGGGCCCCCATCGCGCGAGCGCGATGGGACCCGGCCACTCTGTCACGCCCTCGATTAAACGAGGGTGAACCGCCGCCGGCCCCGGCCTCCGCCTGAGCCGATCCGCTTGCGCCGCTCCTCCGTCCGGCCTATAGGCGGCGCCCTGTCCGGCCGGTCGGCATCGGCGGGACCAGCCCAGGAGTGAGCAGCGATGAAGCCGGGCATCCACCCGAACTACCATGAGGTCACCATCGTGATGACCGACGGGACCACCTTCAAGACGCGGTCCTGCATGGGCAAGCCTGGCGAAACGCTGCGGCTGGACATCGACCCGAAGTCACATCCGGCCTGGACCGGGGTGCACCGGATTGTCGACACCGGCGGTCAGGTGGCGAAGTTCAACAAGCGCTTCGCCGGGCTTGGACTGACAAGGAAATAAGTCCGCTCGCACCGACGCCGCCCCTTGAACCAGGGGGCCTGCCATTCCAGATAAAGTTTGTCCGGGACGCTCAGCATGGGGTCCCAGGATGACGGTCGGCTCGGAGATGAGCGACCGCGAATGGAACCTTGCTGTTGCAGGAGGTACTGATGAACGCTTTCGATTTCGCTCCCTTGTTCCGTACGGCGATTGGTTTCGACCGCTTGGCGCGGACGATGGACGCTGTCTCTGGTGGCAGCGACTTGTCCTATCCCCCGTATAACATCGAGAAGACTGGCGATGACAGTTACTGCCTCACCATGGCAGTGGCCGGCTTCGGGCAGGACGACATCGAGTTGACGGTGAAGGACAACACACTGTTCGTCGTCGGCCGGGCCGGCAACGAGAGTCGCAAGGCCGAGGTGCTCTACCGGGGCATCGCCGGGCGCGCCTTCGAGCGCCGCTTCGTGCTCGCCGACCACATCGTGGTCGATGGCGCGGAGCTGCAGAACGGCATGCTGTCGGTGAACCTCAAGCGCGTCGTCCCCGAGGCGCTGAAGCCGCGCCGGATCCCGGTGACGAGCGGCTCGCCGAAGCCTGCGAGCGAGCCCGCTCAGGTCGACAACGACGGGGCCGCGCCCAGCCGGGCCGCCTGACCGTCCGGACCGGGGGGGGGCCGTTACCCGGCCCCCTCCTGATCGGGGCTTTGCGGCGGCTTGCGGAAAAAGGCGTCCGCCGCAGTGCGGTGGGTTGACTTGCGGGCGATGTCGGCCTCGACGCGCGCGATTTCGGCCCGCAACTCCTCGATGTACTCTCTCAGCTCAGCCACGCCGAGCAGGTCGAGCGGCAGCTTGGTGAGCCGCGCCGGCCGCGGTCGCGGCAGTTCGTCTTCGTCAATGGTCACCGGTTGATCTCCTTGCAGTTGCAGTCATGGCAGTATTACGCGGCTTGACCGGCGCGGCGAGCGGAGGCCATATGCGCCGACCTCCCCGCTTCTCCGGCAGGCTCCACCCCCCGGCTCGGTGATGACTGCTTGGGGAGCCAGACCCGCCCTGAGGCGTCTGGAAGATGCCGCCCCTGAGACGCCAAGGTACCACGACATGACACTTCCCCTAATGCCCAAGGCCACGGCCGTTTGGCTGATCGAGAAGACGGCCTTGACCTTTACCCAGATTGCCGAGTTCTGTGGGATGCATCCGCTGGAGGTGCAGGCGATCGCCGACGGCGAGGTCGCCCAGGGCATCGTCGGCTACGACCCGATCGCCAATGGCCAGGTGACCGCCGAGGAGATCCGGCGGTGCGAGGCCGATCCGGCGCTGCGGTTGCAGCTGGCCCAAAGCACCATCCCGACGCCAAAGAAGCTGAAGGGAGCGCGTTATACTCCGGTCGCCAAGCGCAACGACCGGCCGGACGGCATCGCCTTCCTGCTCAGGAACTACCCCCAGCTGACCGATGCGCAGATCGCCAAGCTGATGGGCACCACCAAGGACACCATCCAGAAGGTGCGCGATCGCACCCATTGGAACAGTCCGAACATCAAGCCGAAGGACCCGGTGATCCTGGGCCTGTGCAGCCAGACCGACCTGCACACCATGGTGCAGCAATCCAACGAGCGGCTGGCGCGGGAGGGTCAGGCGGTGCCCCCGTTGCCGGTTCCTGAAGCGGACGAGGCGGCTTAGGCCTCCCTGGGGTGGACACGCATCCGTCCAGGCGGCCACCCGAACGGGACGCTCACGACTGCTGCCGGGACCGCCTCGCGCCGATCACATTTGGTCGATTGAGGGCGGCGAAGGTTCCGCCGGGACGCGGCGGGCCGCTTGCGTCAGCCCGCCGTGCGCAGCCGCTCCATCTCCTCTTTCACCCGCAGCTTTTCGATCTTGAGCCTCATGAGAACTTCCGAGTCCGGCCGCGGCCGTTGATCCTCGTCGGCGATCCGTGCCTCAAGCGAGGCATGGCGCTGTTTCAGGCTTTCGATACGGGGCTGCAGGTTCATGGGGCCTCCTTTGGGGGGGATGTGTCGTCACCAGCAACACGCGATGCCCGCCGTGCGGGCGCACCTCGCACCACGTGCCATCGAACGGTAACCCGACATGGCGGCTTTTGCCAGCCCATCGGCATGAAAGAAGCGCAATGGTCGGTGCGTAGGCGGCGGCAACGCAGTATGGTAACAGAAGCCCATGCTGACTGACCGTGATTCACTCTTGCGCAAGCTACACGAGCTGCGGAGCGAGCATCGCGATCTCGATTCCGTGATCGCGCGTCTCTCCGAGCAAGGCGCCATGGAGCAGCTTCAGCTGCAGCGGTTAAAAAAGCGCAAGCTGCTGCTCAAGGACGAGATCGCCTGGCTGGAGTCCAGGCTGATCCCGGACAGCATCGCCTGACCATGGACGAGGAGGCCGGTATGCCGCTGGTCGGCATCATCATGGGCAGCCAGTCCGACTGGCCGACCATGACCCACTCCGCACAGGCCCTCGGCAAGCTGCAGATCCCGTACGAGGTGCGCGTCATCTCGGCGCACCGCACGCCGGAGCGGCTGCGCGAGTATGCGGCCACGGCGCGCGAGCGCGGCCTTTGCGTGATCATCGCCGGCGCCGGCGGAGCGGCACACCTGCCCGGGGTATGCGCGGCCTGGACGCCGCTCCCGGTGCTCGGGGTGCCGATCGAAAGCCAGGCGCTCAAGGGGCTGGATTCCCTGCTCTCCATGGTGCAGATGCCGGGCGGGGTGCCGGTCGGCACGCTGGCCATCGGCCGCGCCGGCGCGGTGAACGCCGCCCTGCTGGCAGCCGCCATCCTGGCCATTGGCGATGCCACGGTGGCGGCGCGACTGGACGCTTTCCGCGCCGAACAGGCGAATGCGGTGGCGCAGCTGCCCACCGAGGCACCCCCGACATAGCTGAAGGCCAGGGGCTCTGCCCCTGGACCCCGCAAAGGGCCGAGAGGCCCTTTGATCCCAAACTTTTGGGCGCTTCGCGCCATCCCCGCCACATCCTTGTGTGCGTTCGCGTCCGATGGCAGAAGCGCCTCCGGAGCAGGGCCGGCACGGGCCGCGCCCCGCGGTGGGGACTGAGGAATCATGGCAAAGATCAAAGTGAAAAACCCGGTCGTCGAACTCGATGGCGACGAGATGACCCGGATCATCTGGGGCTACATCAAGGAAAAGCTCATTCTCCCGTACCTCGAGATCGACCTGAAATATTACGATTTGGGAATCGAAAGCCGCGACCACACCGACGACCAGGTCACCGTCGACGCCGCCAATGCCATCAAGCGCCATGGGGTCGGCATCAAGTGCGCCACCATCACCCCCGACGAGGCGCGCGTGGCCGAGTTCGGGCTCAAGAAAATGTGGCGCAGTCCGAACGGCACCATTCGTAACATTCTCGATGGCACCATCTTCCGCGAGCCGATCATCTGCCGCAACGTGCCGCGTTTGGTGCCGCATTGGTCGCAGCCGATCATCATCGGCCGCCATGCCTATGGCGACATCTATCGGGCGACCGAGCTCAGGATCCCCGGGCCCGGCCGGGTGACGCTCCTCTACCAGCCGGCTGACGGCGGCGCGGCGCAGTCGGTGGGTGTGCATGACTTCGTGGGGGCCGGCATCGTCATGGGCATGCACAACACCCGCCAATCGATCGAAAGCTTCGCCCGGGCCAGCTTCAACTATGGGCTTGACCGCAAATACCCCGTGTACCTTTCCACCAAGAATACCATCCTGAAAACCTATGACGGAATGTTCAAGGATGTGTTCCAGGAGATCTTCGACAACGAGTTCAAGGACAAATTCAAAGCGGCCGGGCTGACTTACGAGCACCGGCTGATCGATGACATGGTTGCGGCCGCGTTGAAGTGGAGCGGCGGTTATGTCTGGGCCTGCAAGAACTACGACGGCGACGTGCAAAGCGACGTGGTGGCGCAGGGCTTCGGCTCGCTCGGCCTGATGACCTCGGTGCTCACCTCGCCCGACGGACGCACGGTGGAGAGCGAGGCGGCGCACGGCACCGTCACCCGGCATTACCGCCAGCACCAGCAGGGGCGCGAGACCAGCACCAATCCGATCGCCTCGATCTTCGCCTGGACGCGCGGTCTCGCCTATCGCGGCAAGTTCGACGCGACCCCGGAGGTCACCGCCTTCGCCGAGACACTGGAGCGCGTCTGCATCCAGACCGTGGAAAGCGGAGCCATGACCCGGGACCTGGCCATCCTCATCGGCAAGGACCAGCCCTGGCTGAATACCCAGGCCTTCCTGGTCAGGATCGACAACAATCTGCGCCGGGCAATGGACTCATGAACGCGGCCGACATCATGACGACACGGCCCCTCACCGCCGCTCCCGACACGCCGGTCGCGGATCTGGTGCGAATGATGGTCGAGCGCCGCGTCGAGGCGGTGCCGATCCTCGATGGCGACCGGCTGGTCGGCATCGTCACCCAGGCCGACATCATTCGTGCGCTGGCCAGCCGGAGCGGTGCCATGGCCGCAGTGTCGGAGGCAGACCGCCGCATCCGCGACGCGTTCGCCGCGGCGATGGCCCATCCGCCCTTCTCGGACGGCGTCGCCGATCCGACCTGCATCGTCGATGGCGGCGTGGTGAACCTGTGGGGGCCGGTCGACAGCGAAGTCGACCGGCAGGCGCTGCTGGCGCTGGCGCGATCCCTGCCGGGTGTCCGCTCGGTCAACGACCACATGAGCGTGCTGCCCCACGGCGATCCCTTCGACCGCCCGAACTGGCCGGTCCCCAGGCCGCCCTGAAGGCCAGGGGGCGCTGCCCCCTGGCCTTCAGGCCGGCAGATCGAGCTGCCAGATCTCATTGGTCAGTTCCTGGCCGAACCCGCGGAATGGCTGTGTCTCGACAATGCGGTAGCCGGCGCGCGCGTAGATCCGTCGCGCCGCCGTGAGCACCGAGTGGGTCCACAGCGTGATCCGTCGGTAGCCGACCCGCCGGGCGAAGGTGGTGCATTCCTCCACCAGCCCCCCGCCAATGCCGAGCCCCCGCGCCGACGGCTCGACGATCAGGAGCCTGAGCTTCGCCGTCTCGTCATCCACCCGCACCAGGAACACCGAGCCCACGGGCACGCCGTCGCGCTCGGCGATCCAGGCGCCCTCGCGGGCCGGATCGAACCTCTCCATGGCCGCTCCGATGATCTGCGCGACCAGGACCTCGAACTCCTGGTTCCAGCCGTATTCCTGCGCATAGAGCGCACCGTGCCGGGCAACCACCCAACCGAGATCGCCGGGCCTGAGCCCGCGCAGCAGCCAGGCGCGCGGGGCGTCCCCGCCAAGCAGCGTCTCGATCCGCCGCATCGCCTCCAGCAGTTGCACGGCCGAGGCATCCGGCAGATCCGCCAGCATCCGCCCCACCAGTTCATTCTGCCGGTCCTCGAGCGGTGCGAAGGCGGCCCGACCCGCAGCGGTCAGACGCAGTGGCCGTGCGCGGCCGTCATCCTCCGAACGGCCCCTGGCCAGCAGCCCTTCCGTCTCGAAACGGCGCAGGATCCGGCTCAGATAGCCGCTGTCCAGCCCCAGATCGCGAGCGAACTCCGCCGCCATCGCCCCGTCGCGAGACGCCAGCTCGTACAGCACCCGGCTTTCCGCGAGCGTCCAGGGCGTCGCGAGATAGGCCTCCTGCAGCGCCTGGATGCGCTGCGTGTAGAACCGCCCGAACCGGCGCACGGCCGCGATCCGTGACTCCATGCCTGGCATGACCATTTCCCTCCCGGGAGAGTAGTCAGCCAATTAGATGACCGAGTCAACTAATTCCAATTGCTGCTCGTCGCATGATCGGCCGGGGGCGCTGCCTCCAATTCACGGGCAAAGGCCGCCGAACTGTCGCGGAACGCATCGGTTACGTTATCTGGTCAGAGGCTATGCCGTGACTGCCCGGGGCCGAACACCCGCAGCACCGTCACGTCGCCAGCGGTCACATTATTGCCCGTGTCCGGGTGGACCTCGTAGACGATCCGGTGCCCCTCGACGGGCAGTTCCCGCGTGCCAGGCACCTCGCCCCGGGCGTAGAGGCAGGGAGTGCGCTGTAGGCGCCGGATAGCCGCGCCAATGGCCCGGAGCCTCCGCACAGCAGCCACACCGGATCCCGATTGGGTCTGCCAGCGGTGGATCGATGTAAGGTCCCCCTGTGCCTCCGCCGTCAGCCGGACAACCCGCGGCATGGGGAGGTGAGGTTACTGCCCCGGTTTGGGGGGCGGCAGCTCGTGGTCAGTGCCCAAGCTTGCAATCCAGCTTTCCACGGCCTCCAGCGAAATCAGCCGGCCATCCGCGGCCGAGGCGCGCGCGGCCGCGATCGCCGCGGCCTCGCTTGCCAACCTATGCTGACGCTCAGCCAGCGTCTCGCGCCGCTCAGGTTGTCCGTCGTCCTGCAAGAACGAGGTGGAGTCCATGGCGGTAAGGTAAGCCCTTCCGAGTCCGCCTGCCAGCCCCATCGCGTCACTGTGGCTTCCCGGAGCAGGACGCTCACGGCTGGGCGCCTCGCGCCAAATCCTGGGGTCCAGGGGCCACTGGCCCCCTGGCGGGTCCAGGGCGGAGCCCTGGCGGAGCGCGAGGCAGCGCCTCGCCCTCGCTACGCCGACTTGTCCGTGCCCGGCAGCCTGACGGTCGCCCCCTTCTGATACTTGGCCTGCCATTCCGGGTATGGCATGCCGTAGACGATCTCGCGCGCATCTCCGTCCGCCAGGCTGATCCCCTTCTCGGCGGCGGCCTCGCGGTACCAGCGGCTGAGGCAGTTGCGGCAGAAGCCGGCCAGTGTCATCAGGTCGATGTTCTGCACGTCGGTGCGTTCGCGCAGGTGCTGCACGAGCCGCCGAAACGCGGCCGCTTCCAGTTCGGTGCGGGTTTGCGGATCGAAGTCAGGTGCCGACATCCCCCGTATCTCCTCGATGGTTGACTCTCCACATGGCATCCCCCGACCAGGTTCGCCATACTCGGCCGCGGTGCACCAGCTGCATGGGAGAGTCAGATGGCATGGGATGACAGCCGGGCGAGAACCGCGCTGAGGCAAATCTTCGATGCGGCGGTGGCTGCCGCCGATCCGCGCCAGGTACTCGCCCGTCACCTGCCGCCCCGCCCGCGTGGACGCATCGTCGTGGTGGGCGCGGGCAAATCGGCCGCGGTGATGGCTGCCGCGGTGGAACAGGCGTGGCCCGACGCCCCGCTGCAAGGCGTGGTGGTGACGCGCTACGGCCATGCGGTGCCGACCAAACGGATCGAGGTCGTCCTGTCGTCGCATCCGGTTCCGGACGCCAACGGCGAGGCCGGCGCCCGCCGGGTGCTGCAGTGCGTCAAGGGACTCGGCGCCGACGACCTGGTGTTGGTGCTGATGTCGGGCGGCGCCTCGGCGTTGATGCCGTTGCCGGCGCCCGGGCTGACGCTGGCCGACAAGCAGGCGGTGAATCGCGCCCTGCTCGCGTCGGGGGCAAACATTTCCGACATGAACTGCGTGCGCAAGCACCTGTCGGCGATCAAAGGGGGGCGCCTGGCCGCGGCAGCGGCTCCGGCGCACGTGGTAACGCTAGCCATCAGCGACGTTCCCGGGGACGACCCGGCGGTGATCGGCAGCGGCCCGAGCGTTCCCGACCCGACCACCTTCGCCGAGGCACGTGCCATCCTCGCCCGGTTCCACATCACGCCGTCGGACGCGGTCGCAGCGCGACTGGCGCAGGACGAGGACGAGACGCCGAAGCCGGGCAGCCTGCCGCATGCCGAGTTCCATCTGATCGCCACTCCGGCGATGGCCCTGGCCGCGACCGCGGAGGCCGCCCGCGCGCTCGGCCTCGCGCCGCTCATTCTCGGTGATGCCCTGGAGGGCGAGAGCCGCGAACTGGGCATTGTCATGGCCGGGATCGCCCGCTCGATCGCCACCCACGGCCTGCCGCTGCCGGCTCCCGCCGTGCTCCTGTCGGGCGGCGAGACCACGGTGACGATCGGCCAGGGGCCTGCCGGACGCGGCGGCCGCAACACCGAATTCCTGCTCGGACTGGCGGTCGCGCTGGCGGGTGCGCCCCGGATCTGGGCGGTCGCCGGCGACACCGACGGCATCGACGGCACCGATGACGCGGCCGGCGCCATCGTGACCCCCGATACGCTGGCGCGCGCTCGGGCCGCCGGCCTCAATCCGCGCGCCGTGCTGGACGGCCACGACAGCTACAGCCTGTTCGATGCCATCGGCGACCTGATCCGTACCGGACCGACGTTGACCAACGTGAACGACATCCGCGCCGTACTGGTCGCCTGATCTGCCCACCGAGGGGATACCGATGCCAACGCGCCCAAAGATCCGCCGGCGTCGCCGTACCAAAATCATCGCGACGCTCGGGCCGGCGAGCTCAACCGCCGAGGTGCTGACGCGGCTGTTCACGGCGGGTGCCGACGTGTTTCGCTTGAATTTTTCGCATGGCACCCATGATGATCACGCCGCACGCATCGACCTGATCCGGGCCATGGAGAAGCGCTTCCAGCGACCGATCGGCATCCTCGCCGATGTGCAGGGGCCCAAGCTCAGGGTCGGCACATTCGGCGGGGGCCGGGTGCAGTTGCAGGCCGGGCGACAATTCCAGCTCGACCTCAACCCCACGCCCGGGGACGCCAGCCGGGTCAATCTGCCGCACCCGGAGATCGTGCAGGCGGCCTCGGTCGGGGCAACACTGCTGCTCGATGACGGCAAGCTGCGCCTGCGCGTGCTGCGCAAGCGGGCCGATGCGCTCGAGACCGAAGTGATGGTCGGCGGCCCGTTGTCGGACCACAAGGGCGTCAACGTGCCCGACATGGTGCTGCCGATTCCGGCGCTGACCGCGAAAGACCGCCAGGACCTGGCCTTTGCGCTCGACCACGGCGTCGATTTCATCGGCCTTTCCTTCGTGCAACGACCGGAGGACGTCATCGAGGCCAAGGCGATCGTGGACGGCCGGGCCTGGGTTATGACCAAGATGGAAAAACCGCAGGCGGTGGAAAATCTCGACGAAATCGTGCGGCTGTCGGACGCGTTGATGGTGGCGCGCGGCGATCTCGGGGTCGAATTGCCGCCCGAGGAAGTGCCGCTGGCGCAGAAGCGCATCGTGCGGGCGGCGCGCCAGGCCGGCAAGCCGGTGGTCGTGGCCACCCAGATGCTGGAAAGCATGTTGAGCGCGCCGACGCCAACCCGCGCCGAGGCCTCGGATGTGGCGACCGCCGTGTTCGACGGCACGGATGCGGTCATGCTGTCGGGCGAGACCGCGGTGGGGCAGTACCCCTACGAGGCGGTGAACATGATGGACCGCATCGTGGCGCGGGTGGAGCAGGACCCGGGCTGGCGAGCGATCATCGACGCTTCCCGACCGGCTCCCGAGCATTCCGTCGCGGATGCGATCGCCTGCGCGGCGCGGCAGATCGCAGACACGGTCGGCGCGGCCTTGATCTGCACCTTCACCGCCTCGGGGAGCACGGCACTGCGCGCAGCGCGCCAACGTCCGGAGGCCCCGGTGCTGAGCCTGACCCCGTCGGAGGCCACGGCCCGCCGCCTCGCGCTGGTCTGGGGCGTGCACCCCTCGGTTTCGCCGGACACGCATTCGATGACGGAGACCGTGAGCCGGGCAACCCGAATCGCGCACCAGGAAGGCTTCGCACCGAGCGGAAGCGACGTGGTGGTGATCGCCGGCATCCCGTTCGGCCAGCCCGGCACCACCAACGCACTCCGGGTGGCGCGCGTGAAGTGAAGGCCAGGGGGCGCTGCCCCCTGGACCCCCGCCAAGGGCCGAGAGGCCCTTGGAACCCATTCTTTTTGGAGGGGAGTTGAGGGAGGGGGGTGAGGTGCTGTTGCACCTCA
>Ga0326727_10017620_pt1 | contig 14766 bp, 10 predicted proteins | sample MB2enrmetagenome_FD_207643 | JGI IMG/M metagenome (GOLD analysis project Ga0326727, IMG submission 207643) | Lab enriched peat soil microbial communities from McLean, Ithaca, NY, United States - MB29MY | ecosystem: Environmental > Terrestrial > Soil > Wetlands > Peat | place: USA: New York... | reverse complement strand
GCCGCCGGAGTCGTCGGCCTGTGGGGTGTGGCCCACGTCCTGCCCACGGCGCGAGTCGTTCACGGCTTCGGCGACACCTCCCGAGACAACCGGTTGGTCATCGCGCAGGAGTGGATCGCCGAGGCGATGACCATGTGGTTCATCACAGCGGTTGTCGTCATCACGGCCGTCTTGGGCGGCTCCCATCAGGCTCTCACGGATTGGATCTATCGAGCCTCAGCCGTCATGCTCATCGCCCTGGCGGCGTTGACAGCAGTGACGGGGGCGCGCACCGCCGTCGTCTTTTTCAAGATCTGCCCGGTTCTGCTCGGCGCGACGGCGGCCGCACTCCTCGCGGCCAGCTGGGTCTGAACTCGGCACGCAGTGCCGCTGCGTTCGGCTGGTCAGAACGTGGCGGCGTCGATCACAAAGCGATAGCGGACGTCGCTGTCGACGACCCGGTCGTAGGCGACGTCGATCTGGTCGCCGCTTATGACCTCGATCTCGGCTCCCAAGCCGTGCTCGGCGCAGAAGTTGAGCATCTCCTGGGTTTCCCGGATGCCACCGATCGACGATCCGGCCAAGCAGTGCCGGTTCTCCATCAGCGAGGAAGCCGGTACCGAGAGAGGTTCCGGCGGTGCGCCGACGTTGACCAATGTGCCGTCGAGCCGCAGCAACGACAGGTAGGAGGCCATCGGCAGCGTCGCCGACACGGTGCTCACGATGAGGTCGAAACGGCGCCTGAGCTGCTTGAAGGTGGCGGGGTCGTCGGTGGCGTAGTAGTGGTCGGCACCGAGCCTCCTGCCGTCCGCCTGTTTCGACAGGCTCTGGGAGAGCACGGAGACCTCGGCTCCCATCACGTGGGCGATCTTGACGCCCATGTGGCCGAGCCCGCCGAGACCGACGATCGCGACCGACGCGCCGGGGCCGGCGCCCCAGTGCTTGAGCGGCGAGTACAACGTGATGCCGGCGCAGAGCAGCGGCGCGGCCACGTCGAGGTCGATGCCGTCTGGGATGGCGAGCACGAAGTCCTGGTCGACGACGATGTGGGTGGAGTAACCACCCTCGGTCGGTCGGCCGTCCTTGCCGATGCCGTTGTAGGTGTAGACGGGCACGTTCAGGCAGTACTGCTGTTCACCTGCCAGGCAGTTGTCGCACTCGCGACAGGAGTCGACCATGCAGCCGACGCCGACACGGTCTCCGACGGCGTACTTGGTGACACCGGCTCCTATCTCCTCGACAATGCCGGCGATCTCGTGGCCCGGCACGAGCGGGAAGATGACGTCGCCCCACTCCCCGCGTGCGGTGTGGATGTCGGAGTGGCAGATCCCTGCGTAGGCGATCTTGATCAGGACGTCTCCTGGGAGAAGGTCGCGTCGCTGGATCGTGGTCTTCTTGAAGGGGGCCTTGCGGTCCGCGGTGGCGTAAGCGGTGACTGGACGCATCTGTTGCTGGCTCCTTATGTGGTTCGAAACTCGGTCACCTGGTCACGGTCTTCTTGCGCTCGCGATCCTGGCCTGCGTGTACCCGGCAGGCGTCGTGCAATTGTGCGCGGAGTGCGGGCCGTTGCGATTGTAGAGGGCCTCGATGGGCGCACCGGTGCCCGGCGGTCCATCCGAGCGGCACTTGCGGGTCTCGTCCTACCATCCTTGGCGTGAGTACCGAGTTCGGCGGCGTGCCCCCTTCGGTGTCGGCCCGGGTTGACGAGTTGCGGGCGCTCATCAAGGGCTACGACGAGCAGTACTACCTCGAGAACGCCTCGGAAATACCCGACGCCGAGTACGACGCCCTGAAAGACGAGCTCTTCGCGCTCGAGGACCAGTACCCCGCGCTCGTGGAGGCAAGCTCACCGACCCAGACGGTAGGGATCGCGCCCTCGGCGCTCTTCGCACCCGTCACGCACAGAACGCCCATGATGAGCCTCGACAAGGTCACCACGCTGGAGGAGATCCTCGCCTGGGGAGCCCGTCTGCAAAAGCTGTTGGCTCCCCGAGATGGGTCGCCGTTCGTCTGCGAGCCGAAGATCGACGGCTTGTCGATCTCGCTCACCTACGAGCGCGGCCACCTCGTGCGCGGCGCAACCCGTGGTGACGGACGTGTCGGCGAGGACGTGACGCCCAACGTGCGCACGGTGGCCGCCATCCCGGACGAGCTCGCTCTTCCTGTGGGTGAGATCCCGGAGATCGTCGAGATACGCGGCGAGGTCTACTTCCCGGTCTCCGCGTTCGAGGAGCTGAACCGCCGCCAGGCCGCGGCCGGCCTTCGGCCCTTCTCCAACCCACGAAACGCGGCGGCGGGCTCGCTTCGCCAGAAGGACCCGGCCGTCACCGCCGGCCGGGCGCTCGGCGCGTTCTTCTACCAGGTGGACGGGGTGCCGAGCCTCCCGACGCAGTCGAGCTCGTTGGACATGCTCCGCCGCTCCGGCCTGCCCGTCAACCCTGAGACGAAGGTCGTGGCGGACCTCGACGCGGTGTTCGCGTACTGCCGGGATCTGGAGTCGCGGCGGCACGGTCTCGGCTACGAGATCGACGGCGTGGTCGTGAAAGTGGAGGACCGGGCCCTCCATCTTCAACTCGGGGCGACCTCTCATGCGCCCAGGTGGGCCGTCGCGTACAAGTTCCCCCCCGAGGAGCAGTCCACGCTGCTCGAGGACATCCTGGTCTCGATCGGGCGCACCGGGCGGGCGACGCCGTTCGCGAAGCTGCGGCCGGTTCGCATCGCAGGCTCGGTCGTCGAGCTCGCGACCCTGCACAACGAGGACCAGGTCCGCCTGAAGGACGTCCGCCCTGGCGACACCGTCGTGGTGCGCAAGGCGGGCGACGTGATCCCCGAAGTGGTTGGTCCCGTGCTCAGCGCACGACCGCCCGGCTCCGAGCCGTGGAGGTTCCCGAGGACCTGCCCCAGTTGCGCGAGCCCGCTCGTGCGTCTCGAGGGCGAGAGCGACACCTATTGCATCAACGCCGACTGTCCCGAACAGCGTGTCCAGCGGATCGTGCACTTCGCCTCCCGCGGTGCCATGGACATCGAAGGCCTAGGTGAGCAACGGGTCGGGCAGCTCGTCGCAGCGGGCCTGCTTTCCGACGCGGCCGACTGCTATCGGCTCCAAGCGCCTGACCTCATCGGTCTCGAGGGTTTCGGCGAGCTGTCGGCGACGAACCTCGTGGCTGCCATCGACGCTTCGCGCTCCCGGCCACTCGGCAACTTGTTGACCGCGCTCGGCATCCGCCACGTGGGCGGAACCGTCGCCGCGGCTCTGGCCTCGAGGTTCGGCGACCTCGATCGGCTCATGTCAGCGTCCGAGGAGGAGCTCGCGTCCGTCGAGGGCATTGGAGGCGTGATCGCCGCGAGCCTGGTCCGGTACTTCGGTTCGGAAACCAACCGGGCGATGATCGAGCGGCTTCGGGCAGGCGGCGTTCAGTTCGGTGCCGCCGGAGGCCCTCAACTGCCCCGGACCCTGGTCGGCAAGTCGGTCGTCGTAACCGGCACCTTGAGCGGCCTGAGTCGCGAGGAAGCCGAAGCCGCCATCATCAGCCGTGGGGGCAAGTCGCCAGGGTCGGTGTCGGCAAAGACAACGGCTGTCGTCGTCGGTGAGAATCCCGGCGCCGCCAAGTTGACCAAGGCGGAGGCGCTCGGGATCCGGATCCTCGACGAGCAGGAATTCGCCAAGCTCCTGGAGACCGGCGAGCTGCCATGATCAGCGTGCCGCGTGCCCTCCACCGGTCGCGGGTCACCAACCGTTACCCTTTCGGTGATCCTCATGTCGAGCGCTGTGGAACAGGTCGGCCGGGTCATTGGCGGCCGCTACCGACTACTCGCCGTGGTCGGCGCCGGTGCTTCGGCCCAGGTCTTCGCCGCTGACGACACGCGCCTCGGCCGACGCGTCGCAGTCAAGCTCCTTCACCCGGCCCTGGCCGGTGACGCCACCTTCTTGAGGAAGTTCCAGGCCGAGGCCCGACTGGCGGCCTCGCTGAACCACCGCAACGTCCTGCACGTCTACGACTGGGGCGACGAGGGCGGCATCCCGTATCTCGTGCTCGAGTACCTCGGAGGTGGGAGCTTGCGGTCTCTTTTGGACACCGGTCGCCTGCTCAGCCCGCAACAGGCAGTCGCCATCGGCGCAGAAGCAGCCCATGGGCTCGCCTACGCCCACCGGCGCGGGCTCGTTCACCGTGACATCAAGCCGGCCAACCTCCTCTTCGACGACGACGGGCGCCTTTTGGTGGCGGACTTCGGCCTGGCACGAGCGCTCGCCGAGGCGGCGATAACCGAACCGCTCGGTGCGGTCATGGGGACCGCGAGATACGCCTCACCCGAGCAGGTCGAGGGCCGCCCCGTCGACGACCGCACCGACGTGTATTCCCTCGCGCTCACTTTGTACGAGTCGGTCACAGGACGGGTGCCTTTCGCTGGGGACACGACGGTCGCGACCTTGATGGCGCGGGTGGGAGCGGTGCTCCCGGCGGCCCGGGAGCTCGGGCCACTCGCGCCGGTGCTGGCGCAGGCTGCGATCGCGGAGCCCTTGGCCCGTCTCGACGCGGCGGCCTTCGCGCTCGAGCTCGAGATGCTGGCGGAGGAGCTCGACCCTCCTGAGCCGCTTCCGCTCAACGGGACCGATCTCGCGTTGCCCAGCCTGCCGCTCGCGTTCGATCGGGATCCGACCGAGCGCCTCGGGCTTGCAGGTCCGTCCGTGACCCCGCCGTCGACCGAGCCTCGAGTCTCGCCGCCTCCTCCGTCGCGGCGGGCCCTCGAGCCTGAGGCCGCGGCTCAGGGCGCCCGACCGTCCACAGCGCCGCCGCCACCGCCGGGCGTGCGCCGGGTCCTGCCCGCGCCAGACGCGCCGTTGACCGGGACGCGGAGGCAAAGGCGCAGGCAACGGTGGCTACCTTGGCTCCTGGTCCTGCTCTTGCTCGAGCTCGTGGCGGGCGCCGGGGTCGTCGCCGCGTCCCGCCTCGTGTGGAATCACGACACGGTCCCGCGAGTAGTCGGGATGCAGCTCGCTTCGGCGGAAGCCGTTGTTCGCAGGGCCGGGCTGACCCCGGAGGTCGCCGGTGCGCGCTACAGCGGGAGTGCCGCCCGCGGCCGGGTCATGTCCCAGCTCCCCCGGAGCGGGGCGCGCGAGAAGTCGGCCTCGATCGTCAAGATCGTCATCTCTGAGGGACGGCACCCGACCACGCTGCCGAGCCTCGCCGGGTTGACGGGGGCCTCCGCTGCGGCAGCGATACGGCATGCGCACCTTGTTCCTCGCTTCTCGAGGCAGTACAGCGAAACGGTCGCTCCCGGGATGGTCGTGAGCTCGGATGCAGCGGCCGGCTCGAGGATGTACTACGGCGACGCGGTCGGAGTGGTGATCTCGAAAGGTCCGGAGCCCAGATTGATTCCCGCCGATCTGAGCGGTGGCGTCCTCACTTCGACCCAGGCGGACTCCGTCCTCGCCGACCTGCACCTGACGCCGGCAGATGAACAGGAGTACTCGACGTCGGTTCCTGTCGGTTACGTGATAACCACCAGGCCCGGACCGGGCCAGGTCGTCCCCGGCCACTCGACGGTGAGGGTATTCGTGTCGGAGGGACCGCCGTTCGTGGCGATGCCGACCCTGTACGCGGACTCGGTGGCCGTCGCGGAGCAGACCCTGGGCTCTCTTGGTCTGCAGTGGATCCTCTACGGCCCACCGAGTGCCGACTTCGTTCTGACCCAGATCCCGGCTGCTGGGACCTCGGTCAGGGTCGGCACGACGGTCTCTCTCTACCTGTACTGAGCATCTCCGCGAACCTTGCGGCTGCCCGGAGGGGGTCAAACCCAAACCGGCAGGTTCCCGCCTCCGCGGAGCTCTGCGTCTACTTCGGTGCGGTGGTGTGTCCCGTTTGACCACAGGTGGCGCATGCTGCCAACGTGGCGGTGTGCGCCGCAGCTAGGGCGGAGCGTGTTCAGGTATTTCGGCGGGACCGGGAACGCGTCGCCGCCGGCGGCAGGGTCACACGTCCCGGTCGACGGGGCGACAGCAGGTTTACGAGCGAAGGAAGGGCACGGTCATGGGTGCACTCGAAAACAGGGTTGCGATCATCACCGGTGCGGGCCGCGGGATCGGCCGGGCGCACGCGCTTTTGTTCGCCGGCGAGGGCGCCAAGGTCGTGGTCAACGACCTCGGGTGCGCAGTCAACGGTTCTGGCGACGACCGGGCGGCGGCTCAGCGGGTCGTGGACGAGATCAAGCAGATGGGCGGCGAGGCGGTCGCCAACACCGACGACGTGGCGGACTGGGACGGCGGGCACCGCTTGGTGAACGCCGCGATCGAGGCGTTCGGGGATCTCCACATTCTCGTGAACAACGCCGGCATCATCCGGGACCGGGTCCTCGTGAACATGACCGAGGAGGAGTGGGACCTCGTGATGCACGTCGACGTCAACGGCCATTTCGTCCCGACCCGCTGGGCTGCGGCCTATTGGCGGGAGCAGTCGAAGGCGGGCCGCAAGGTCAGCGCCGCGGTCGTGAACACCTCCTCGACCTCCGGGCTGCTGGGCAATCCCGGGCAGTCCAACTACGGGACGGCCAAAGCGGGGATCGCGGCCTTCACAGTGATAGCTGCTCAGGAGCTCTCGCGTTACGGGGTGCGGGTCAACGCGATCGTGCCGGCTGCCAGGTCACGGATCACCGAGTCAACCCCCGGCCTGTCCGACATCGTGCAACCGCCGGCCGACTCGGGCGTGTTCGATTCCTGGGACCCGGCCAACGTGTCGCCGATCGCCGCCTATCTTTCCAGCGATCTCTGTCCTTTCACAGGGAAGGTCTTCTTCGTCCAAGGTGGGAGGGTGCAGTATTTCCAGCCCTGGACACTTGCGGCGGAGGTCGACAAGGGCGCACGTTGGACGGTCGAGGAACTGGCTGCCGAGGTGCCCAAGATCCTCGGTCACGTCAGCGCGCCGTCGGGGACACCGTCAACCAGGTAGCGCCCTCGAGCCCGGCACGCCGGGTCCCTACTCGGTGATCTCCCGGACGCGCGCCGCTAGCTCCTGATGAGCGGGGTCGACGGGTGTGTTCTGGAGGGCGAGCAGCAGCGTCATGTCGCCGTCGATCTTGATCCGTCCCGACATGAAGGCCTGCATCGCCGCCTGAGCGTCGCCGTCGACAAGGATCGCCTTCGCTGTCTCGTAGTCGACGGTGACCGTCAAGTCGGGGGACTCGACATGGCCGGTGTCCACCACGACCTCCCCGGAGCTGGTGTCCACGTGGGCTTCCAACGTGCCGGCGCCGAGCGGCGACTCGGTCAGGACGAGGTTCATGCGGACGCTCTGAGCCGGCACTGTGGCCTGCGTCACGACCTCGGCGTGCAGCCGCTTGACCTCGGCGGTCCACTCGTCACTCAGAAACAGCAGTTTGTCCACATCGGCTCCTCGCTTCGGGCCCGTCGGCACCCGGAGCGGACACTACCTGGTTGAGAGCCTCCCCAGAGGGCCGGGTACGATGCTCACGTGCCAACCCCGATCCTCGCCGGTGCCGAACCTTTTTCCGCCGAGGGTGGTCCGACCGGCGTCGTCGTGCTCCATGGTTTCACCGGGAACCCGCAGTCGATGCGCCCCCTGGCGGGTGCGCTCGCAACAGCCGGGTTCTCAGTCGAGCTCCCGCTCTTGCCGGGGCATGGCACCTGCGTGGAGGACATGGTTCCCACGCGCTGGTCCGACTGGTCGGCAACCGCCGAGGCCGCTTACCGTGATCTTGCCGGTCGATGCGACCGCGTGTTTGCTGCCGGCCTGTCGATGGGCGGCTCGCTCGCGATCTGGCTTGCCGAGCGGCACCCCGACATCGAAGGCATCATCGTGATCAATCCGCTGGTCGACCCGCCGGCTTCGGTCTTCCGCGACATGCTGTCGGGCATGGTCGAAGAGGGAGGCATCTCGGTTCCTGCGATCGGTTCCGACATCGCCATGCCGGGTGCCCCCGAATCTGCCTACAACGCCTCGCCGATCGAGGCGATGCTCTCGATGTTCGAGGGCGTCGACGCCATCGCCGCGGGCCTCGGCGATCTCCGCTGCCCAGTACTGCTCCTGTCCAGCCGGATCGACCACGTCGTGCCGCCCGAGTCCGGCGACGTGCTCGCCGCGGGGGCGGCCGGCCCCGTCGAGCGCGTCTTCCTCGAGCGCAGCTTCCACGTGGCGACGCTCGATTACGACGCCCGGGAGATCGAAGGGCGCGCCATCGCCTTCGTAGACGAGGTGGGAGCACTGCTGTGAGCGAGCCCGAGCGGCGTATCTCGCCCGAGGACGTCCGCCACGTGGCGCGCCTGGCCCGTCTCGCCCTCGATGACGACGAGATCGGGCGCTACGCGCTGCAGCTGTCCGCGATCTTCGAGCACGTGGACGCGGTGCGCCGCCTCGACACCGCGAACGTTCCGCCGACCGCCCACCCGTTCCCGGTCGAGAACGTGCTCCGCCTCGACAGCGTCGCTCCGAGCCTGGACCGGGCAACGGTCCTGGCGCAGGCTCCGCTCGCCGAGGGTGACTGCTTCCAGGTCCCCCGCATCATGGGCGAGGCACCGTGACGGCTCGGCAGTCGCCCGGGATCGGGTCCGTGGCCGGGATCGCGGCCGCCGTTCGCTCGGGCGAGATCAGCGCCCAGTCCGTCCTGCAGAGCTCACTGCGGCGCGTCGCAGAACTTGAAGGCGACCTGCACTGCTTCAACGCGATCACGGCCGAGAAGGCCATGGCCGACGCCGATGCCGTCGACCGCATGGTGGCATCGGGGATCGACCCGGGCCCGCTCGCGGGCGTTCCCGTGGCGCTGAAGGATAACCTCTGCACCGAGGGGATCCCGACGACCTGCTCGTCGAAGATCCTGGCGGGGTGGCTTCCCCCCTACGACGCCACGGTCGTGAGCCGCCTCAGGCGCGCGGGCGCGGTGCCGGTGGGCAAGACCAACCTCGACGAGTTCGCCATGGGCTCGTCGACGGAGAACTCCGCTTTCGGCCCGACCAGGAACCCCTGGGACATCACGCGGGTTCCGGGTGGCTCGTCAGGCGGGAGCGCCGCGGCGGTCGCCTCGGGCATGGTGCCGCTCTCGTTCGGCTCCGATACCGGCGGCTCGATCCGCCAACCCGCGGCACTGTGCGGGATCGTGGGGGTCAAGCCGACCTACGGCGTCGTCTCCCGCTACGGGCTGATCGCCTTCGCTAGCTCGCTCGACCAGATCGGCCCGTTCGCGGCGACAGTCGCGGACGCCGCACTCGGTCTCGAGGTCGTAGCCGGTCACGACCCGATGGACTCGACGTCACTCGAGCGGCCCGCGCCGGACCTGCTCGCCTCGCTCGACGACGGCGTCTCGGGGCTGCGCATCGGTATCGTCGACGACTTCTTGTCGGACGTCTCGGCCGAGTGCGGCGCCACGGTCATGGCCGCCGCCGAAGCGTTGGCAGCCGCCGGGGCCGAGGTGGACCGGGTCAAGATCCCCGAGTTGCTGCTCGGACTGCCTGCCTACTACCTCATCGCTCCCGCCGAGGCGTCCTCCAACCTGTCCCGTTACGACGGTGTCCGTTACGGCCTGCGCGTCGACGGGCCGGACGCCGAGACGATGAACGCCAGGACGCGTGGCGAGGGCTTCGGACCCGAGGTGAAACGGCGCATCATGATCGGGACCTATGCCCTGTCGGCCGGCTATTACGACGCCTACTACGGCCAAGCGCAAAAGGCCCGCACGATCGTCATTCGGGCTTTCGAGGCCGCGTACAGGAACTTCGACGTGCTCTTGACGCCGACGACTCCTTCGGTGGCCTTCCCGTTCGGCTCCAAAGTCGACGACCCGATCGAGATGTACCTGTGCGATCTCTGCTCCATCCCCTCGAGCCTGGCCGGCCACCCGGCGACCAGCGTGCCTTTCGCGCTGAGCCCCGAGGGGCTCCCGGTCGGGGTGCAGGTCCTCGCTCCTGCTCTGGGCGAGGTCCTGATGATGCGTGTCGCGGCGAGCCTGGAAAAAGCCGCGCCACCCGGAGTGCGGGGACCGGTGACGCCGTGACCGAGTACGAGACGATCGTCGGCCTCGAGGTCCATTGCGAGCTGTCGACCACGACGAAGTTGTTCTGCGGGTGCCGCAACGCCTTCGGCGAGGCACCGAACACGAACATCTGCCCGGTCTGCCTCGGACTGCCCGGCTCGCTCCCGGTGATCAACCGGCGAGCTGTCGAGCTCGCCCTCAGGATCGGCTCGGCGCTCAACTGCAGGGCGCAGCGCTCGATCTTCCACCGGAAGAACTACTTCTATCCCGACATGCCCAAGGACTACCAGATCAGCCAGTACGACGAGCCGATCAACGTCGACGGCTTCCTGGAGCTGGCGGACGGCTCGCGCGTCGGCATCGAACGGGCGCACATGGAAGAGGACACAGGCAAGACGACACATGTCGGCGGCGGGGGTCGCATCCACGAGGCCGCCCATTCCCTCGTCGACTACAACCGCGCCGGCGTGCCGCTCGTCGAGATCGTCTCCCGCCCGGACATCCGCTCGGCGGTCCAAGCCCGCGCATATGTCGACGAGCTGCGCTCGATCCTCGTGGCGACTGGGGCGTCCGACGGCCGGATGGAGGAGGGCTCCCTCAGGGTCGACGCGAACGTCTCGGTGCGCCCGGTGGGCGCGACCGAGTACGGGACGCGTTGCGAGGTGAAGAACCTGAACTCGCTGCGGTCGCTCGAGCGTGCCATCGACTACGAGGTCGCACGCCAGATCGAGCTGATCGAATCGGGCGAGCGGGTGGCGCAGGAGACGCGCCACTGGGACGAGGCTGACGGGAGCACGCACTCGCTGAGATCCAAGGAGGAAGCGAACGACTACCGCTACTTCCCCGAGCCCGACCTGACGCCGCTCGCACCGGACGAGCGGTTGTTGGCGGCAGCGGCCGAGGGTGTGGGCCCCATGCCGGCAGAACGCCGCCACCGTCTCTCGGAGATCGTCAGCCGCAGCGCCGAGCTGGCCACGCGGCGGGACGGCTCGACCGACCAGGTCGTCACGGTCGTAGACCTCGGCCTCGACGATCTCGTGGTCGGCGCCGTGACAGCGGGAGCCGACCCGCGGCTCGCTCTCGCGCGAGCCGCCAACGAGGCAGCCGCCAACGCCGACGCGGCCAAGAGGCTCGACCCGATCGCGTTCGCGGCACTGCTCAAGATGGAGTCTTCCGGACGGCTCTCGTCGACCCAGTCCAAGGAAGTGCTGGTCGAGCTCATGACCAACGGCGGGGACCCGGGCGATATCGCTTCCCGCCTCGGCTACGAGGCGATGGACCAAGCGGCGCTCGACTCGATGGTCGACGACGTGATCGCGTCCAATCCGGAGGAGTGGCAGCGCTACCGCGGCGGTGACGAGAAGGTGGCGCAGTTCCTCCTCGGCCAGGTGATGCGTGCCTCGAGGGGCCGTGCGAACGGCAAGCTGGTCGCGGCGGCGTTCGCCGCCCGGCGCGACATCTAGCGCCCTGTCTCCCGGGCCGGGGTGCGGACATGATCGGTGTACGAGAGACGACTCCGGACGCCTGCGTCGTCTGCCACCACCGCGGCCGGTCGACGGGGCGGCATTAGCTTGACGCCATGACCGAGAAGATCCGCTCCCTCAAGATCCACAGCCAGGACGTGACCGAGGGCTTCCGGCGCGCGCCGTCGCGGGCGATGCTGCGCGCGGTCGGCATGACCGATGGTGATTTCGACAAGCCCCAGGTCGGCGTCGCCTCCACGTGGAACGAGGTGACGCCGTGCAACCTGCCCCTTGCCCGGCTTGCGGGGCGGGCGAAGGACGGCGTGCGCGCGGCAGGCGGGTTCCCGTTCGAGTTCGTCTCGATAGCGGTCTCCGACGGCATCGCGATGGGCCACGAGGGGATGCACGCCTCCCTGGTGAGCCGCGAGATCATCGCGGACTCGGTCGAAGTCATGATGCACGCGGAGCGTTTCGATGCTTTCGTCGGCCTCGCGGGGTGCGACAAGTCGCTGCCTGGGATGCTCATGGCCGCTGCTCGGCTCGATCTCCCGATGGTCTTCCTCTACGGCGGCACGATCCTGCCCGGACACCTCGGCAATCGCGCCCTCGACATCGTGTCGGTGTTCGAGGCCGTCGGCGCGTGCTCGGCGGGGACGATCGACCTCGCGGATCTCGAGGCGATCGAGCGCAATGCCTGCCCGACAGAAGGCTCATGCGCGGGCATGTTCACCGCCAACACGATGGCGTCGGTGGCCGAGGCTCTTGGCATGGCGCTACCCACCGGGGCGTCGGTGCCGGCGGTCGACCGCCGGCGCGACGATCTCGCCTATGCGAGCGGCCAGGCAGTGATCGCCCTGCTCGACAAGGGCATCCGGCCCCGCCAGATCATGACCAAGGAGGCTTTCGAGAACGCGATCGCAGCGGTGATGGCGCTCGGGGGCTCGACCAACGCCGTGCTCCACCTGCTGGCGATCGCGAACGAGGCACGCGTCGAGCTGCATCTCGAGGACTTCTCCCGGATCGGCCGCCGGGTGCCGCATCTCGCGGACATGAAGCCGCACGGCCGGTACCACATGACCGATCTCGACCGGATAGGTGGCCTGCCGGTCGTTCTCCGGGAGCTGTACGAGGAGGGCCTGATCCACGGGGAGTGCCTGACCGTCACGGGAAAGACGATGGCCGAGAACCTGGCCGAGCTCGACCCTCCCGCTCCCGACGGGTCGGTCGTGCGGGGTTTCGGGGAGCCGATCCACGCCGACGGCGGGATCGCGATCCTGCACGGTTCGCTCGCGCCTAAGGGCGCGGTCGTGAAGGTCGCCGGAATCGACGGCGAGCTCGCCTTCGAGGGCGCGGCAAGGGTCTTCGACGGCGAGGGCGCCGCCATGGAGGCCATCCTGGCCGGGACCATCACACCCGGTACGGTCGTGGTCGTCCGTTACGAGGGGCCCAAGGGTGGTCCAGGGATGCGCGAGATGCTCGCCGTTACCGGGGCCATGACCGGCACCGGGCGAGGTGGCGACTGCGCCCTTGTAACCGACGGTCGCTTCTCCGGCGGCACCCAGGGCTTCTGCGTCGGCCACGTGGCCCCGGAGGCGGCGGTCGGCGGCCCGATCGCTCTGGTCGAGGACGGCGACCGCATCGTCCTCGATGCCCACGAGGGCCGCCTGGACGTCGTCGTCGAGCCGGCCGAGCTCGAGCGCCGCCGTGAGCAGTGGAAGCCGCCGGTCCCGCGCTATCCGACAGGCGTCCTGGCCAAGTACGCCCGACTCGTCGTGGGAGCCGAGCGAGGCGCCGTCACCGAGCCGTAACCGCAGACGGCCAGTTCGGGCCGAACTGCCTGCCCGGTTGCGCCTGGCGGGCCCGCGTCACTGCCCGATCGCGCCGGCGCCCCGCATTGGCGCGACGGCCGAAGGTTGCGCCGGGCGGGCTGCTCTGCAACACTTGTCGCTGATGCCCGCGAACGACTGCCTCGTACTTATTACCTAGAGCGCGGCACCGTTTGCGGTTCTGCGCCTGCGACCTCCCCGAAGGGGAGGTCGTTTCGTTTTCCGGCATCGGCGCACCGGGCAGCGGCCGAGCGATCACCCATACAGCACACAACCACCCCACAGACCCGACGAACGAGAGTGAGAGGTAGCACCGATGGAGTTCACCGGAGCGCAAGCGCTTGTGAAAAGCCTCGAGATGCAAGAGGTCGAGGTCATGTTCGGCCTCCCCGGAGGTGCGATCCTGCCCGTATACGACCCGATCATCGACTCGCCGATCCGCCACATCCTGGTCCGCCACGAGCAGGGCGCCGGGCACATGGCCGAGGGGTACGCGCAGGCGACCGGCAGGCCGGGAGTGGCCATGGTGACGAGCGGCCCTGCCGCGACCAACATCGTGACCGCGCTCGCCGACGCCTACATGGACTCGATTCCCCTGGTCTGCATCACGGGCCAAGTCGCCACGAGCGCGATCGGGACCGACGCCTTCCAGGAGACCGACACGACCGGCATCACGCTCGGCGTCACGAAACACAACTGGCTCGTCACAGACGCCGCCGACATTCCCCGGATCGTGTGCGAGGCGTTCCACATCGCGACGACCGGCCGCCCGGGACCGGTGCTGATCGACTTCCCGAAGGACGTCGCCAATTCCAGCATGGAGTGGTACTGGCCCGACGACGTCGACTTGCCGGGGTACCAGCCGGCGTCACACCCGGACCCGGAGGCGATCCGGGCCGCGGCCTCACTCGTGCTCGCGGCCGAACGACCGGTGATCTATGCCGGCGGCGGCATCTTGAAGTCGCGGGCCTCCGAGGCGCTGCGCCAGCTGGTGGACCTGACCGGCATTCCCGTCGTGACGACCCTCATGGCCCGCGGCTCGTTCCCCGACAGCCATCCGCTGTGCCTCGGCATGCCCGGCATGCACGGCAACTACACAGCTGTCACCGCCATGCAGAAGGCGGACCTGCTCGTGGCCCTCGGCAGCCGCTTCGACGACAGGGTGACCGGCAAGGTCTCGGCCTTCGCCCCGGGGGCCAAGGTCGTGCACGTCGACATCGACAAGGCCGAGATCGGCAAGGTCAGGCGACCCGAGGTCGGGGTCGTCGCCGACTGCCGCCTGGCGGTCGAGGCGCTCGTCGAAGCGATCACGGCCTCAGGGCCGCTCGACAACAACCGGCTGGCGCCGTGGATCGCCACACTCCGCAGATGGCAGGCGGAGTACCCCTGCACCTACGACCGTTCCGGGTCGGAGAGCCCGGGGACGACCGCCGGGGCAAGCCGCCGGCCGACGCTCAAGCCCCAGTTCGTCATCGAAAGCCTGCGGGCCTCGACGCCTGCCGACACGATCCTCGTCTCGG
>Ga0326727_10017619_pt1 | contig 14770 bp, 12 predicted proteins | sample MB2enrmetagenome_FD_207643 | JGI IMG/M metagenome (GOLD analysis project Ga0326727, IMG submission 207643) | Lab enriched peat soil microbial communities from McLean, Ithaca, NY, United States - MB29MY | ecosystem: Environmental > Terrestrial > Soil > Wetlands > Peat | place: USA: New York... | reverse complement strand
TCCGCGGCGAAGTTTGGCCGCAGACAACGCAATCCATGTAAGATTGTCGGCGTCAGCCTGATCCGAACCATGAGGTTATGAAGATGAAACGCACATTCACGCGGCGGGATTTCACAAAGATGACGGCAGCTTCCGCAGTTGCGGCAGGTCTGGCGCGGGCACACGGGCAAAGCGTCACCGCGGCACTGCTGGCCCAGAATACGCCGCCGCAGGTGGAAGAACCCGGCGCGGTGGCCCCGGAAGGTGTGCCCGCCAAGCCCGCTGCCGCTACTCCAGCTTCAAACGACCCTGCGGCGCAATGGTCCGGCCACGATTCTCCGGAGCTGATTGCCGCAGCGCTGGCTGGTCTGCCTGCGCTTCCGACTGGGCCGTTCCAGCCGACGTGGGACTCTATCCAGAAAAACTACAAGGACCCCGACTGGTTCCGCGACGCCAAGTTCGGCATCATGATGCACTGGGGCATCTACTCGGTGCCCGCGCATGCGAGCGAGTGGTACGTGCGGTACATGTATGGCGGCAATAAGGACGTGATGCAGTGGCACACCGAGCACTACGGGCCGCCCACCAAGTTCGGCTACAAGGACTTTCTGCCCATGTATACGGCGGCCAAGTGGGACCCGGACGCGTGGGCGCAGCTCTTCAAGAGCGCAGGCGCCAAGTATGTGCTGGCGCCGGGCGAGCATCACGACGGATTCTCCAACTGGGACAGCGCCATCAATCCATACAACGCCGTGAACTATGGGCCGCACCGCGACCTGGACGGCGATCTGATCAAAGCGGTGCGAAAGGTGGGACTCAAGACCGGAATCTCCGACCACTCCTTCTTCCACTTCGTCTTTATCCCCGCGCTTGCCGGCAGCGATGAGTACGACCCGAAGTGGGCCGCCTTCTACAACGTCGCCGACAAGAGCAATGCGGCGCGCATCAAGTTCATGCACGACTGGGTGGCGAAGCGGATCGAGACCATCGACAAGTACCAGCCGGACATGCTGTGGTTCGACATGAACACCGACCACAACACCGACCCGCTGAAGACGCAGGTCTCCGCCTACTACTTCAACCGCGCCCGGCAATGGGGCAAGCAGGTGGGTATCAGCGCCAAGCAGGCCGCGTGGGTGACCGGCCAGATCATGGACTACGAGCGCGAAGGACGCGCGCCGATGGAGCTGGTCGACTGGATCTGGCAGCCCGACGATCCCATCACCGACAAGTTCGGCTATGTAACAGAACAAAAGCCATACAAGCCCGACCAGTTCGTGTGGAAGATCGTGGAGAACTCGAGCAAGAACGGGAACCTGCTGCTGAACATCTCGCCGCGCGCCGATGGCACCATTCCGCAGGAGCAGCAGGACGTGCTACTGGCGATCGGCAAGTGGCTCGAAGTGAACGGGGAGGCGATCTACTCGACACGCCCGTGGACAAAATATGGGGAAGGCCCTGTGGCCGACGCGGCGGCGGCGGCGATGGTCGCGATCCGCGCGAAGGGTGATTTTGCCGGACGCATCAATGGGCAAAACCTGGGCGGAACCGGAGTGAGCGGCGGCGGCATCTCGCGCAACGGATATACGGCCAAGGACATCCGCTTCACCACCCACGGCAACACACTGTATGCGACAGTGATGAACTGGCCGGGCGACGCGCCGGTCACAATCACCTCGCTGGCCAAGGGTGCGCCGGTGCAGGGGTTTGTCAAGAAGGTCGAGTTGCTCGGCCACGCCGGGCCGCTCAAATTTACGCAGGATGGGGAAGGATTGAAGGTGACATTCCCAACGGAGAAGCCCTGCGATTTTGTCTACGCGCTGAAGATCACCGGACTCAAGCTGAGTTAATTCCACGGACTGGAGAGACACGCCATGAAACGTACATTCACTCGCCGCAAATTTCTGGAAACGTCCGCGCTTGCCGCCGCTGCCGGAGTCAGCGCGCCTCTGTGGCAATCGCGCGCCCGCGCCCAGGTTGCGCCGACGGCGTCCGCCGCGCCCGTTCTGGCGATCGCGCGCGGCCCGTTTCAGGGAAGCCGCGAATCGCTCAATGCGTATCACATGCCGGAGTGGTTTGCCGACGCCAAGTTCGGCATGTGGAACCACTGGGGGCCGCAATCCGCGGCCGAGTACGGCGACTGGTACGCGCGGCGGATGTACATCCAGGGAGAGCCGCAGTACCAGCACCACCTGGAGCACTACGGCCATCCTTCGAAGACGGGATTTGTGGACGTCATCAAATCTTGGAAGGCCGACAAGTTCGACGCGGACTATCTGATGGGCCTGTATCAAAAGGCGGGGGCGAAGTACTACGTCGCCATGGGTTGCCATCACGACAACTTCGACATGTGGAACTCGAAGTATCAGCCGCGCTGGAACGCAGCCAACAGCGGCCCCAAGAAGGACATCCTGGGCAGCTTCGGGAAGGCGGCGAGGCAGCACGGGTTGCGCTTCGGCGTCAGCGAGCACCTGTCGAACAGCTTCTGCTGGTTTGGCCCGGCGCACGGCAGCGACAAGACCGGCCCGCTGGCGGGCGTGCCCTACGATGGCATCGATCCGCAGTTCGCCGACCTCTACCACGACTACAGCCAGATGCCGAAGGAGTTCGTCGACAAGGTGGTCAACGCGCCGGCCAAGGGAGCCATCGCCATGAGCCGCGAAGGCCCCGATTCGTGGCGCATCAACTACTTCAACCGCATGCTGGACGTGGTCTCGCAGTACGATCCGGACCTGCTGTATACCGACGGCGGCATTCCATTCGGCGATGACGGCCTGGCCATCGTCGCCCACCTGTACAACACCAGCGCCAGCCATCACGGCGGCAAGGTGGAGGCGATCTACACCAGCAAGAGCCGGCCCGACGCGGAGAACGGCATGTGCCTGCTCGACGTGGAGCGCGGCGTGGTGGACGGCATCTGGCCGCGCGCGTGGCAGACGGACACATGCATCGGCAACTGGCACTACGATACCCGCGCCCGATATAAGACCCCCAAGCGCGTGATTGACATGCTGGTGGACATCGTCAGCCGCAACGGCAATCTGCTGCTGAACTTCCCGTTGCCCAACAGCGGCATGCCCGACGACAAGGAGCTGGCCATTCTGGACAGCATCACCGCATGGATGGCGGTGAACAGCGAAGGCATCTACGCAACCCGGCCGTGGAAGATCTTCGGCGCGGGGCCGGGCGCGGAGTTCAAGCCGCCCGCCGGCGCGCAGTTCAACGAGAACACACGGCAGGACCTGACCGCGGAGGACGTCCGCTACACCGTCAAGGGCAAGACGCTGTACGCGTTCGTGATGGGTTGGCCAGGCACGCAAGCGGTGATCCCATCGCTGGCAACCGGCGCGAAGCAAGGCGTCGGCAAAATTCAGAACGTCGAACTGCTGGGCGCGGGCAAGATGAAGTTCACCCAGGATGAGACCGCGCTCACGGTCCAGCTTCCGGAAAAGCAGCCCAGTGAACATGCCGTTGCGTTCAAGATCATCGGCGCATGAGGGAATAGAACCGCAACCGAAAGAACGCGGCAACCGCCATAAAAGAACAGTCCACAAACGTTGCAAGGTGAGGTGGTGCCGGGGGGGGGGGGTGGACTGCCGTAATTCGAAGTTTGAAACAAAGAAAGGCATACTCCCGGAAATGTCAACCTGCTACTGCCACCCGGCAAAGCCGGGGGGTTCTCCCGGTTGAAATCACCGGGCGCCCCATTCATCGCAGTCTCATCGCGCACGCGCGACCGCCTCTGCAAAATCCCCCGCGAAGCGCACCGATTGACCCGCGCCCCACACCGCGCTACACTCCGCATCAAGCAAAGGGGGCACCAATGTTTGTCACCTTCCGAGCCATCACCTACGCCACGCTCTTCGTCGCGTTCCTGCTCGTCTATCTACCCTCGCGCGTCCTGCTCTGGTCCGGCATTGTCCGGCCCACAACAATGGAAGCTCCGCAGATCGCCGGAATCGTCATCGCCAGCATCGGCGCGGCCATCGCAGTGTGGTGCATCGTCACCTTCGCGTGGATCGGCAAAGGAACGCCCGCGCCCTTCGACCCGCCGCGCCGCCTGGTCGTTCGCGGTCCCTACCGCTTCGTGCGCAACCCCATGTACATCGGCGGCGCGCTCGCCCTGGCCGGGGCAGTTCTCTTCTACCGCTCGCTCTTCCTGCTCGCCTACGGCTGCATCTTCCTGCTCGCCGCCTGCCTCTTCGTGCTCTTTTACGAGGAACCCACCCTCCGCCGCACCTTCGGCCCCGACTACGAAGCCTACTGCCATCGCGTCCACCGCTGGTTGCCCCGCATCTGAACCGCAGCTTCAGTTCCGGAAGAACGGCTTCAAATAGGTATCGATCGCGTAGCGGATATATTCTTTCTGCTTGTCTGTCGGAGGTGCGCCGCCTCTGCCGCCGCCTCCGCCCGCGCCTGCTCCGCCGCCGGGTCTGGCTCCGCCGCCGGCCCTGCCGCCCGCACCCCCGAGATCGCCTCCCGCTGGTGCTCCGGCACGCTGCGCTTCCGGCTCCATGGGCTGCGGCCGCGACTTCGTCCCCTCCGGAAAGACGCCGCGCGCCACCATCATGTACCCGGTTGCGCCTGGGATCGCCGCAAACGTCTGCACGCGCGCGTACATGTCGAAGGCCGCGCTCTTCTTGCCCGCCCATTCCAGTTCCATCACCTGCTGCAGCAGCTCGGCGTACTGCGGCGTCGGACACAGCCCCACAATGCCCAGCTGCATCTTTTCCAGCAGTTGGTCGCCGGTCCCCCCGCCGGCCGACCACACCGCCAGCTTGTTCCCGGTGCGCTCGATCAGTTGCGGCGCGCGCTCCATAATATTGCCGACCTCGTCCTTGGTCGCCTTCATCGTCGGGATCTGCTGAAATAGCTGCACCATCAGGTCCACGCTCACTGTGCCTCGCGACTGCACAATCAGCGGAAGGTCGGTGGCCGCGGCGATGGCCTTGTAGTAGTCGAGGATGTCCTGGTCGCTCCGGTTCCAGCCGTTGTTTAGCGGTATCGCGCCGATGGCGTCCGCGCCGTGCGCCGCCGCGTGCTTGGCGTAGCGGACGGCGGTCGGCGTGTCCCACGCATTGTTCTGCACCTCGATCACAATGGCCGACCTGCCGCCCTTGCCCGCCGCCAGAATCGCCTCCGTGCCCTCAATCCGCTCCGCGTCGGACATCGTCGCCCAGCTGCTGGCCCACGCTGGCCATATCATCCCGGCCACGCGCCCCCGGTTGAGCCACTTGACCTCCGCCGCCAGGGCCTCCGTATTCAGCTTGTCGTCCGGCGTGAACGGCGTCTCCATGATCGGATACAGCCCGCGCAGCGGCTTGCCGCTCGGCGTCTTCAGGTTCGGGCCCTGCACATCGGCAATCTGCGCATCGGCAATGGCCTGCGGCAACGCGGCAGCCAGTCCCAGCATCCCCACACCCTGTAGGAAATTCCGTCGGTTCAAACGATTTTCAACGGCAGCGTCGCGCATAGTCAGTCTCTGCTCCTTAGGAATTGAGTTCGTCTTTCATGGTCCAGATCGCCGGTCGAACCGCGGCAGCGATTGAAACAACCGCTGTCGAACGCTCTCTCCCGGCATGAGTCCGAAATTATACCCGACCCGCAACACACCTGACGCGACCAGCCGGGTGCCCCATCTTCGCGACGGTTATATCGTCGCTAAAGTCGGGGTCCCCGGCGAGTGCTCTTTGCTCGCTGGGGTGGAGCGTGGGGAATCGCGCACGCGCGCACCGCTCACAGATCGGTGATCCGGCGCAGCGCCTTCGCCGGAATCAGCAGGTTCAGGGCCTGCGGCTCCACTTCGATCCTCACCGGCAATGTGCCCAGCAGCTCTCCATCCGCCTCCACAAACAGTTGCTCCGCCGAGCCTTCCCGGTTGCGGCACTCCACCGAGATGCACTTCACCAGCTCAATCGTGCGCGAGTAGCTGTGCCGTCCGAACAGCACCGCAGTCAAGAATCGCAGGTAGCGCATGCGGCTGAACGTCTTGAACGCAATCACCCGCAGCTTGCCGTTGCTGATCGAAGCCCCCGGCACCAGGTTGTTCACCAGCCCGCCGAAGTTGCTGATGCGCACCGCTAGCAGTTGCGACGCCTCCACCTCGCGCGGCGTCTCGCGTCCGCTCTCCGTGAACGATGCGGTAAACATGGGGAACTTGTACGTCGCCCACAGGCGCAGCGCCTCCACCAGGTACACAACGTAGCCGAAGCGCTGCTTCAGTCGCGAGTCCAGCCGCGAGAAGAAGAATGCGTCCGCGCCGACTCCCGCCGCCACAATGAAGTAGCGCGAGCGCTCTCCGCCCTCGACGCTGCGATAGAAGAGATGGCCCACGGAGATGCGCACCGGCGTCGCATTCAGCAGCATCTTTACCGCCTTCACCGGAGAATCCGGCAGCCCCAGGTCCGCCGCGAGCGCGTTAGCCGTGCCCATCGGGACCACGCCCAGCGCCGCCTCGCCGCCCACCATGCGCTGCAGCACCTCATGCACCGTGCCATCGCCGCCGCATGCCAACACTGTGTCGCAACCCCCGCGCACCGCCTCCTGTGCCTGCCTTCCCGCGCTCTGCGGCGATTCGGTCGCAATCGCCCGCACCTCAATCCCCGCCCCGAGCAACACGGACGCCACATCCGCGATCTGCGCCGCGCGCCGTCCCGGATGCTGGCCGCTCATTGGGTTGTAGATCAACGCAACTCGACGCATCGCTTGGCACTCCTTGTTCCCGCAGGGGAATCTCCCCAAGAGGCTCACTCGGATTCATTCTTACACGCCTAGTTGACCCAATACCTCAGACCGCGCCGCTGCGAATACAATTCCTCCATGCGTTCAGCCTCCCGGGTTCTTGTCTTCTCCATCACGGCACTCGCCTGCCTCTTCCTCACCAGCACCACCGCGCCCGCGCAGACGGCCGTCGCCGCGCCTGCGCAGACGGCCACACCCACACCCCAGACCATCGCAGTCGACGCCAGCAGCGCGGGCAGGATCTTCGACGGTGTCGGCGCCATCAGCGGCGGCGGCGGCAACTCGCGCCTGCTGATCGACTATCCCGAGCCGCAACGCAGCCAGGTCCTCGACTATCTCTTCAAGCCCAACTACGGCGCCAACATTCAGATCTTCAAGGTCGAGATCGGCGCCGACATGGACTCCACCGACGGCGCCGAGTCCAGCCACATGCACACCGCCGCCGACCAGAACTACAACCGCGGCTACGAGTGGTGGCTCATGGAGCAGGCCAAGGCGCGCAATCCCAACATTAAGTTCGCCGCGCTGGCCTGGGGCGCGCCGGCCTGGGTCGGCAACGGCAACTACTGGTCCCAGGAGATGATCGACTACATCATTAAATGGCTCCAGCACGCGCAATCAGACCATCACCTGACGATCGATTATTTAGGCGGCCGCAACGAGCACGGCTACAACGTCGAGTGGTACAAGCAGCTCAAGGCCGCCCTGCGCGCCAACGGCCTCGGCTCCATTAAAGTCATCGCCTCCGACGACTGGGAGCGCAACAAGCTCTGGAACATCGCCTCCGAGATGCGCAAGGACCCCGCCGTCAACGACGCCATCGACATCGTCGGCGTGCATGGCCCCGGCTGGGGCGGCTATCCCACGCCCGACGCGCTCGCGCTCAATAAGCCGCTCTGGGACAGCGAGGGCCACTTCGACCAGAAGCCCGGATCGAACGAGATGGCGCGCAACATCAATCGCAACTACGCCGCCGGCCGCGTCACTGCTACCGTCTTCTGGCCCATCATCAGCGCCATGTACGACAACCTCCCCTACGACGACATCGGCCTCATCAAATCCAACCAGCCCTGGTCCGGCCACTACGTCGTCACGCCCTCCGTGTGGGTCATGGCGCACACTGCGCAGTTCACCGTGCCCGGCTGGAAGTATCTCGACTCCGCCTCAGGCTTCTTCTCCGCCGATACCACAGGCGCGCACGGCAGCTACGTAGCGCTGCGTTCGCCCGACCGCAAAGACTTCAGCCTCATCATCGAAACCGTCCAGTGCAAATCCCCAGAGACCGCCCGCTTCACCATCGCCGGCTTTCCCCGTCGCAAGCTCCACCTCTGGACCACCGACCTCACCTCCAGCGATCCCGCGCAGTGGTTCGTCAAACAAACAGACATCGTCGCCGTCAACGGCAAATTTTCCCTCGACCTGCAACCCGGCCGCATGGTCACCGTCACCACAACTACCGGGCAGGCCCGTGGCGACGCCGTCCCACCCCCCGCCGCGCCCTTCAACCTTCCCTACGCCGACAACTTCAAGTCCTACCCCACGGGCCGCCTCGCAAAGTACTTCTCCGACATGTACGGCGCATTCGAAACCGCGCCCTGCGACGGAGGTCGCAGCGGCACCTGCCTCAGCCAACTCGTCCCACGCGAGCCCATCGCGTGGAAGCGCACCGACAATCGCCCCTTCACCATCCTCGGCAACCTCGACTGGCCCGACTACACCGTCTCCACCGACGTCCTCTTCGAGCAGCCCGGCTCGGCCGATCTCATCGGCCGACTCACCGGCATGAGCGGCAGCGACATCCCCAACTCCTACGTCCTGCGCGTCGCCGACACCGGCGCGTGGTCGCTACGCCGCACCTCCACTGCGCAGGACAAGCTCACCAGGCAGAGCGATCTCGTCCTCGCCGCAGGCACGATCGATCCGCTCGGCGTCAAGCAATGGCACCGCATCTCGCTCGCCTTCAACGGCAGTTCAATCGTTCCGCAGATTGACGGCAAGCCCGTGACGATCTACGGCAAGCCAATGAACGCAGTCACCGACGCCACCTACGCGAAAGGCATGGTCGGCCTCGGCGCCCTCAACTACGGCCTCGTCCAGTTCGACAACTTCCAGATCGCTCCGACGCCGTAGTAGCCGCCCTAGTACGTCGCCAGCGTAACGCGCAGCACCACCGGGTCCCCACCGAACTTCAACCCCCAGTCCGTCTCGTCCCCATTCCACATCCGCTGGAACTTGAAGACGCCGTTCTCGTATGTCCCCTCCTCCACGCGCACAAACTGCCGGTGCACCCACTTGCCGTCGATCAGCGCCGACGGGTTCTGCCCGTTCCCAATCGCAATCTGCTGCGACCTCCGCTGCTCCTCGGTTCCCGCCGGCCGGAAATCAATGCGGCAGTAGAATCCCGTTATCAGGAACTGGTTCTCGCTCAGTTGCGCCACCAGAGCGCGCCCCGTCGGCGTCGCATTTCCCACCGCCGGGCTGCGTCCCGTCGCCCCATACCCCACCAGCGCATTCCACGTCCCGAACGGCAGCGTCTCGCTGACCTTGCCCTTCTCCTCGGCCACGGCCTGCAGCTTGCCCTCGAAGTTGAGCCGCGCAACCTCCCGCTGCATCGGCCCAATCAGCCGGTAGTTCTGCGCCCACGGCTCCAGGGCGTCAAACCGCGCCTTGGAATGGTCCGTCGGCTGGAACTCAGCCTCCGTGTTCCCTCCCGACGGCGAGAACCCGATGCCCCCCAGCCCAAGCACCTTAAAGAAGAAGCGCGCATTCTCCGGATGTCCCGTCTCGGGCAGAAACAGCGCATTGTCGGCGCGATGGTACAGCTCCAGATCTTTTAAGTACGCCGCCGGGTCAGTCTGGTAGTTGTCCGGGGCCAGCAGGTCCAGCGACGGCGCAGCCGCCTTCCAGATGGAAAGCACGTTGTCCGTCGGCCCTCCGCTCTCGTAGCCGCTCGGCGGGCCCGGGTTCAGCGGATTGCGCAGCGCCGCGTTGGCGTACATCGGCAGCGGATAGACGGCCTTCCCTGCGGCCGCCACCTGCCCCACGTACTTTGCCACAGCCCACGCGTTGAAGTACTCGTCCGCATCCGCGCCAAACGCCTGCTGCCACGTCGCAGCGGGTGATGCCGGCTTTACATCCATCGCGCGCAGCACCTCCGGAGGAACCGGCGCGTCGAAGAACTTCTGCGCCGCCGGCGAGAAGTCGCGCACAGTGCCATAGCTTCCCGGCTCGTTCTCCACCTGCACCATGATCACGGTGCGCTGCGCGTCCACCTCCTTCAGGTGCCGCATCAGCGCCGCAAACGCAGCCTTGTCCGCCTCCAGCGACGCGGTCGCAAATGGCGACGGCGAATCCACCGTCTCCCCGTTCTTGTTCACATCATGCGGATAACGCGCAGTGTCCAGCTTCATCCAGTCGGGCATAAAGTGCTGGCTGCCGTTCTTCCATGTAGCAAACCACAGCGGAATCACATGCACCTGGTGCTTGCGCGCCTCCGCCAGAATCATGTCCACCAATGTGAAGTCATACTTTCCCGGCTGCGCCTCCACCTGGTTCCAGTACACCGGAATCTCCACCGTGTTCACATGGTCATACTCCAGCGCCGGCCACAACAGCGGCAGCCGCGCCGGCCACGCGCTGGAGTTCCGTGTCTGCGCCGCCAGCACCAGGTACGGAGCGTCGTCCACCATCAGCGCGTACCGCCCGTCCTTCTCCACCAGCCGAGGAATGGGACGCGGCTTCACCTGCGCCTGCATCGTTGCCGCCATCAGCCCAGCCGCCAGCGCGGCGTGAATCACGGATGAGACTTTCATTTTTTGCACTCCTGTTTGGTGTCTGAAACTCCAGCCTTGCACAGCCTCAAAAAACTATACTCCGGGTGTCCCCATTCATCGTGCTTTTGTGATGAACGGGAATTACAACCGTGCGTCCGCCTTCCTGCAATCGCGCGCGCACCAACCAATCCTTGCCCCGGCCCACCCGCGTCCACTAAGCTAATCTCATGTACGAAGAGTTCACCGTCACTGATCGCTGGACCGGCGAGCCGCTGCACTGCGTCTGGAAGGGCACCATCGTCGCCATCGCAACGCGCCACGCCGACGCCACAGACATCCGCTTCGCCGTCAACGGCAAGCCCGTCTGGATCGCGCTTCCCAACCTCGCCTGGGTCGAGCAGAAGCGCCGCACCGGCAACGTCATCACCGACGCGCTCGCCGCACAGATCGCCGGGCGCTATCTGAAGACAGCCATCGAGTCCGGCTACGACAACGGCCGCGAGATATACACCATGACCGTCGACGAGGTCCTCGACCACGCCAACGCCGTCGTGCGCGAGGCTGGGGGGACCACCCGGCTCCCCAGCCTCCCCATCATCCACCAGAACGAGCAGCCCGAGAAGGAGCTTGGCATCCGCCTCCCCGGCGAACCCGCCGCATAAATCCGTACCGCTGAACTGGCCCTCGGAGTCACCGCCAATGTTCTCCCGTCGCCGATTTCTTCTCACCCTCCCCGCGCTCGCCGCCACTCCGCGCCTTGCGGCAGCCCAATCCTTCCTCGCGCCCTTCCGCAGGAAACCCCTCCCCCCGCAGCCCGTCTTCGTCTACTTCGGCACCGACACCGCAAAGGGCGTCGCCAGGGGAATCTACCTCTCCCGCTTCGACCCTGCCTCCGGCCTTCTCACGCAGCCAGTCCTGGCCGCCGAAACCCTGCGTCCGTCCTTCCTCGCCCTCTCGCCCAACGCCGTAGGCCGTCGCCGCCTCTACGCCGTCAATGCCGTCAACGACGCCTCCGCCTCCGTCACCAGCTTTCTTATCGCCGACTCCGCGACTGGCGCGCTCAGGCCCATCAACCAGGTGCCCTCCGCCGGCGCCGGCCCCTGCTACGTCTCGCTCGACGCCACGGGCGAGGCCGCCTTCGTCGCCAACTACTACGGCTCCTCCATCGCCAGCTACCGCGTGCTTCCCTCCGGCGCGCTCAGCAATCCTGTCGCCAGCATCGACTACAAGAACCCAAAATTCGGCAAGCGAGGTCCCAATGCCGCCCGCCAGGACGTCCCCCATCCCCACTCCGTCCACCTCTCGCCCGACAACCGCTTCCTGCTGGTCAACGACCTCGGCTCCGACCGCATCTCCGTCTTCACCGTCGACCCGGCCACCGCCCGCCTCGGCCCGCCCGCGCTCTTCTCCAACAACCGTCCCGGCTCCGGCCCGCGCCACATCGCGTTTCACCCCAACGGCCGCTGGCTCTACTCCATCAACGAGCTCGACTCCACCATCGACCGCTTCCTCTGGACCACAACCAGCTCGCGCACCGCGCCCCAGGGCCTGCTGGTCAACACCGGCGCGCCGGTCAAGACCATCGCCCCCAGCTTCCCCGTCGCCAAAAACACCGCCGCCGAGGTCGCCATCTCGCTCGACGGCAACTTCCTCTACGCCAGCAACCGCGGCGAAGATTCGCTGGTCGTCTTCGCCATCGCCCCCGCCGACGGCGCGCTCACCCTCGTGCAGCGCATCTCCTGCGGCGGCAAGACCCCGCGCCACTTCACCCTCGACCCCTCCGAACGCTGGCTCCTCTGCGGCAATCAGGACTCCGCCTCCATCACCATCTTCCGCCGCGACTCTGCCTCCGGCCGCATCGGAGGCCCCACCCAGACCATCCCCCTCGACTCCCCAATGTTCTGCCTCTTCGCGTAACACCTCAGGGCCAGGCGCCCCATCTTCGCGACGGCCTCATGGTCGCTATGGAGGGCATCGCGCAGCCCGGTCCCGTAAAGCCGCATCAGCCGCGCAATAACCACTGTTCAGCGGGTGACTCGACCCACCACATCGGTGCCGGCGGCGAGCGGCTTCTCCACCACATGCCACAGGTCGCCCGCCTCGTCCGCCACCACAGCCAGCACCGGGACCTGGATGCGCGTTCCGCCGCGCGAGACGGCATGAAGCACGCCCACATCGCCCGCGGCGAAGACTGTGCGGCTGAGCGTCATCCTCCAGCGCACCATCGCGCCGTCGCGCGACTCCATCTGAATGTCCGTCACCACGGCGGTAAACTCCGCTCCCACCTCACCGCTCAAATCGCAATCTCCCGCTGTAAAAATTCCGCTGGCCCAAATCAACTTACGTCAGATCGTCTGTGTCGAACGGCTTCTTGCGGCCCAGCGCGGTGAGGTTGTGCGACTCGCCGATCAGCCCCTCGACGACGGCGTTCAGCTCCTCTTCGGAGCCAGCCTCCGCGGTTGCGGCCATGTGCGCCAGCGCATCGGGCGCCTTCAGGCTCTCCAGCAGCACGGTGCAGTGCGCCACGGCCGTGTGTTCCAACCCCAGGCCTTCGGGCGTCTTGGCCTTGATTCCCACCTCTCCCGGCTTGATTCCCAGCAACTGGGCGACGCGCTCGCGCAGCTCTCCGGCGATGGGCGCGATCTTGGGCCGCGCCAGGATCAGCACCGTGTCGACGTTGACGATGCGGTAGCCCGCGGTGGCCACCTCCTCCAACGCCGTCTGCAGGAAGACGCTGGAGTCCGCGCCCTTCCAGCGCGGATCGTTGGGCGGAAAGAAGCTGCCGATGTCGCCCGCCGAGACCGCGCCCAGCAGCGCGTCCGTGATAGCGTGCAGCAGCACGTCGCCGTCCGAGTGGCCGGCCAGGCCCTCGGTGTGCTCGATGGCCAGCCCGCCGATGATGAGCGGAATGCCTGCCTGGAACTTGTGCGAGTCAAAGCCAACCCCGATCCTCATACTCACGAGAGCACCTCAGCGTCCACTAAAGGCTTAACACCGATCGCCACCGATGAAACCGATTTTTCTTTAGGTTTCTTGAGTTCGTTATCCATCACCAACCGTTTGAACCTGGGCATCGGTCCGAAATTCATCAGCAATGCAACCTCAATCTCTGTAGCTCTCAGATAGTGTAAGGTCTGCGATTCGTGTTCACGAACAAGCGCTTCACAAGCTTTCAATTCAACCAGAACAACATCATTTACAACCAAATCAGCCCTGAAAACTCCAATCAACTCACCGCGAAACCGAACCGGAATCGGTATTTCGGTCTGAACCTTCAATCCGGCCTGGCCTAAAGCAAGCCGCATTGCCTCACGGTAGACCGACTCAAGAAACCCACAGCCCAGCTCGTTGTAAACATCGTAAAAAACACCAATGATCTTCTGCGTAAGATCATCATGCTTGCCTCGAAGTTGTCTTTCATCAGTATCCATCTTTGTCCTGAATCGGTGCTCGTCGGTGTCAATCGGTGTTAGGCCTTTCCCTGTCGCAGGTAGAACTCGGCGAGTTCCAGGTCTCCGGGCTGGGTGATCTTGAGGTTCCTGGCCGTGCCCGCAACCACGGCCACCTCGATGCCGGCGCGCTCCAGCAGGCTGGACTCGTCGGTGCCCACGAAGCCGTCCGCTTCGGCCTCGGCGAAGACCCGCCGCAGCAACCCGCAGCGCGCTCCCTGCGGCGTCTGCGCCTGCACAATCCTCTCCCGCGGAATGGTCGCGGTCACAATGGCGCCGTGCGCCGTGCGTTCCACCTGTTTGATGGTGTCCACCGCGGGCAGGCCGACGATGGCCGCGCCGTGCTCGGCGACGGCATCGATGGTGCGCTCGATGGTGGCTGCGTCGATCAGGGGCCGCGCCGCATCGTGCACCAGCACTACGTCGTCGTCGCCGCAGCCGTTCTCGGCGACGAGCAGCGCCAGCGCGTTCGACACCGACTGCTGGCGCTGGTCGCCCCCCTCGACCACATGGACCTTCTGGCCCAGTCCGAACTCCGCCACCTGCGCCCGCACGCGCTCCATCTCCGTCCCGCGCACCGCGACATAGACGGACGCAACGCGCTCGACCGCGAGGAACGCGCGCAGGCAGTGCACCAGCACGGGCACGCCTGCAATGGTTAGAAACTGCTTCGGAGTGGACGCGCCGCCGCCCACCGCGCTGCCCACGGACATCCTCGTCCCAATCCCAGCCGCCGGAAGAATCACAAAGACTCGCATAGCCAACGAAGTATAACAAGAGTGCCGCGACTTGAGCCGTAAATCTGCCGCCAACCACCCCCGCAGCGGC
>Ga0326727_10017618_pt1 | contig 14771 bp, 13 predicted proteins | sample MB2enrmetagenome_FD_207643 | JGI IMG/M metagenome (GOLD analysis project Ga0326727, IMG submission 207643) | Lab enriched peat soil microbial communities from McLean, Ithaca, NY, United States - MB29MY | ecosystem: Environmental > Terrestrial > Soil > Wetlands > Peat | place: USA: New York... | reverse complement strand
ACGATGTTCGATTGCGGCGGCCTTGGGCCCTCGATGCCTCGAGGCTGGTGCGCCGGTGCGGTTTTAGGAGGGGCCGGACGGCGTCGTCCGGCCCTGGGAGGAGGGAGCGCTCACACAGGTTCAAGTCACTCCCGCTTTTCCATGATATATCAAATTCCGTGCCACGGGTTGCGGGGAAGGGGTACCGGTAATCTAAAGGGCTGTAATATCAACTTGTTACAATCACGATCGGGCTTCTTCGAGGCGTGGCTGTGCGGTTTGAAGACGCCCTCACAAGATACGTAAACGTAGGAACGCCCTTACCGGTCATGCATAAATGTGGGATATGGGGAAGGGACCGGGGGCGGGGAAGGCCGAGGTGTCGATGCCGACATTCGCGCCCCCTGTGCCCTGAGGAAAACGACGGGCAAGGCCGGCAATTCGCTAAGGCTAGTTACGGGCGGACTGAACGGCAAAGGGGGGCCGCCCCAGCGTTGGCGGCTGCGTATAAGGATGCAGATTTGGTGAAGCGCAAGCCCGAGGAACGGAGGCGTACTGTTTTCGTACGTCGGAGTCCCGCAGGGCGCCGCGTGACGCCAAAGATGCGCCTCAGACGCAGCCGCGCTACCTTGTGAGCAGGAACGCGCGCAGTACCGAGTCATAGGAGCAGACCGTCTTGCGCGGGGGCTTGCCCAGCCACTGGTAAAAAATGGCCCGGTGGTGGCGCAGCTCCTCCCTGTGGCGCATGGCCGTCCGCTTTGTCCACCCGAGGACGCCCGCGATCTCGTCCCATCCCTGGAGACGAGGCTCTCCCACCGGGGGCGTCAGGACCCCCCCGGTGCGGACCGCGCGGGTGTGGGATACGGTGCCGGGCACAGCGCTCCGTTCAGTCATCGGCCTCGAACCGGCCTGTCACGGGGTCGATCCCCGTGACTTTCAAAGATGGCCCGTGTCAGCTCAGGCCCCTTGAAGAAGTTGGCGGCCCGGCAGCCGCCAGCCGCGCACAGAAGGGTGGGGCCGGGCGCCCGGCGCGTCACAGGCAGCCGCGCCTTAAGGCCCACCGGCGCGGACTTCTCTTCTCCCGAGCATCCAGGCTTGATTATCGTGCTCTTTGCCATGCGTCACCTCGCATAGAGTCAGAGAACCTGTTACCGATCAAAGCGACCGCAGGTTGGAAGCGCTGCGGCCCGATATCAATATTACCATTATGGGAATACCGTGTCAAGTCTTTTCTGCATAATTATTCCTATGGCGCTGCATTGCCTTTTTACTGAGATATCCGATAATAGAGTGTGATGGTAAGAAGCAAGGTACGTAAGAAGATCAGGGAGATGACCCCGGCCGAGCTGGCGACCGTCAGTGATGGCATAGTAATTGCTTGGAACTTCATCCGGATTCGCGAACGCCTGGGTTTGACCCAGGAAGGCGCGGCTCAACTGGCGGAAGTTACCGTGGGATACGTGGGAAAGGTAGAGACGGCCGCGGTGAGCTTCGGCACAAGGGCGCAACAGAAATGGGCAAGGATATTCAAAGTAGATAGAACGGAATTCCTGAAAAAGCCAGAGTTGGGGATCCGGGTCGTCGGGGATGTGATGGAGAAAGGCGCCGTTCATCGCCGCAATCAGAAGGAAAAAGAGGTCGAGCTGGTTCCCCTGCCGCCCGGATATACACGGGATAATCCCCAGGTGTTTGGTCTTTACTGCCTGAAGGTGGCCACCGATACCCTCCACCCGCACCTGCGAAAAGGCTCCTACCTGTATGTCAAAAGCGTGCCGCTCTCTGTCGTCAGCGACGACAATCTGATCGTCTGGGCCGGCGACGAGCTCCCCGCGTCCGTGAGGGAAGTCGAGCGGCTGCCCGACGGCCGCATCCTGCTCAAAGGGGTGGGAAGGGGCAGCACAGTGACGAAGGAGGCGCGGGACCTCCCCACAGTGGATAAGATCATCTTCATCGGCCTGTAAACTCCAGTCTTCGATGCCTCGGCGGGCGCTCATTCCGCAATTTGGGAGTTTTGTCTCGTCGACCTATATTACCATTACGGTAATATAGCTCTTGACACATATATTCCCGTGGTGGTAATATTGTATCCATGCAAAAGGGAAGAAAAAAGGAGACAAGGCAGCCGGCAATTGCCGGAGGGGGCGCGGGGGACGCGGTGGGAGTGGGCCGCGGGCGCGCGGCCGGCGGAGAGGCGCGTTCTGCCTGCATCGTTGATGGGGGGCTGCGCTGCCCGCCATCGCGGTACGACTGTCCCCGGCCCTGCCCGTTTACGGGCTGGGAAGGAAGGGAAGGGAGGTGCTGCCATCAGGCAACCCACGTCGCCGTGCTGCCGGGCGCGGCCCGGTGCGCGCATATCCCGCCGGCTCTCCCTCGCCGGGAAAAGTCCGGCGTGTCTCACCGTTACAAAAGGCCTGAAAGGAGGAAGGAATGAGTTTTGAAGACCGGCGCAATCGTTGGGGCTCAGCACCCCATGCCCGCTCGGGAAATAGCTTTAGCGTTCAACCGGTTGGCAAGCACGCAATCCAACTTGCGGCATGGCTCACAGCCCATCCTCTCCGGCGGCAAAGCCGTCGGAGTCGAAAAAGCTTCTAAAGGAGACGAGATGAACTTTGGAGATTGGCTACAGAATACGCCCGGCGGGAGGCACTGCACGGCGATCATGGCCGGGTTCGGCTGTGAGGCGGGGCCGGCGCTCCTTGAGCTAGCCTTCGTTGCGGGCCAGATCGACCAGGCGGAAAAGGACAGGGCGCTCATCCGCGAGCAGTGCGTACCCGGCCCTGCTGCCGGCGGCCCCTCCGCCGGGCCGCCGCGGCTGCCCGCTGACTGTCAATCAAATGACAGCGATTGGCCTGGCGCGCGGAAGGACGGCGCAACCCCGGCGCAGATGGGCTAATCCGGGCGGCGGCCTAAGGCTTAGCCGGCTCATCCGGGACTGTCGAAGGGATGTCTCGATGTGTTTTCCGCCTGCCTTGATTTCGGCGAGCGCGCGGTAGGACGGCGGGAGACGCAGGATGATCTCGTGGCCTGCCTTGTCCCCGGTGCGGGCAAGCTATATGTCGCGAAGCTGCAAGGACCGCCAGTGCGGAATTGACGACGAGCAGCGCCGATGAACCGATCGGCCCCCTTTCCCATCCGCTTTGCCCGTTGGCATTGACAAAGAATTCTGCTATTCTATACACGCAAGGGAGCGAGTAAGACTGGGTAGACAGAGCAGGGCCCGTAAGTGGTTTTGCCTTAAGTGAGCGCGTTTTTTAAGCCCTTATGGCGTTGTTTGCGGTGATGAACAGGTTTCACGCTTCAATGGGAATCCGAAAGACCATCCTGCTCCTCCTGCTGTCGGTCTTTGTGCCTCTCCTTTTCCTTCAGGCCTTTACCTTCTATAGCTGGTACCGTGAGCGCAAGCGCACCGAGATGCGTGCGAACGCCGAGATCGCCAGGGCGGTCGCTAAAACGTTCGACGCCTTCGTCTCCGACGTGGTCCGCACGGAGGCCTCCATAGGCAAGGCCGCCACCGTAAAGCCTGCCCCGTCGCGCGACGCCCTGCGCCAGATACTCCTCTCCGCTGAGCATGAGAACCAGGCGTTCATGGAGTTCATCTGGATAGGCCCGGAAGGGCGGGTACTCGTGTCGAGCGAGTCCGCAGTGGAACAGATGGACCTCTCCAGGGAGAGCTTATTCGTAAAGGCGATTTCAGGCCGGGAATGGGTCTTAAGCGATGTCTTCACATCGAAGCGCACAGGCAGGCAGATATTCGTAATAGCGAGGCCGATCCGTGATGCTGGGGGAAAATTGCTTGGCGTTGTCGGGGCAGAGATACTGCCCGAGAAGCTGGACGACGTGCTTGCCGTCGAGCGGGAGAAGGATGGTGGCATAAGCCTGATCGACAGCCGGGGCAGGCACGTCTACCGCTACCCGGCAAGGCCGTACGCCCGGGAGCAGCTGAACTGGCTGAAGCAGTTCCCGATCATGGCCGAGGCGTTGAAAGGCAAAGAGGTCGCGGCGACGGTCTGGTCACCGAGGACCGAAGGCAAGCGGCTGGTCGCCTTCGCGCCCGTCGGCTCGCTTGGCTGGGTTGCAGCGGCGAGCCGGGCGGAAGCCGCCGTAATAGCCGAGATAAGGGAGGCGCTCCTGCCGCTCGCCATGCTCATCCTGCTGGTGGCCGTGGCTGCCTTCGCCGCGGTCATAGTGAACGCGGGGCCGATCTCGCACACGATCATCAGGCTGCGCGACCATGCGCGTGCCCTGGGCCGGGGCGAAAAACGCGAGGTCGGGCTGGCTACGGGACCGGTTGAGCTCCGGGAGCTGGCCGCCGAGTTCAATGAGATGGCCGAAAAGGTGCGCCTCCGCGAAGAGGCGCTGCGGACGAGCGAGGAGCGAATGCGCCTTTTGGAGAACAACCTGCCGGAGAGCGCCGTCTACCAATACGCCCACGAGCCCGACGGCAGCGCCCGCTTCCTCTCCCTCAGCAGCGGTGTAGAGCACATGAACGGCGTAAGCGTCGCCGATGTGCTGGCCGACGCGGGTGTCCTGCACAGGCAGGTCCCGAAAGATTACCGCGAGCGGTTCTTCCAGGCCGAGGAGCAAAGCAAGCGCGACCTATCCGACTTCGATATGGAAGTCCCGATGGTGAGGCCGGACGGCGAGACGCGCTGGATGCGGCTCCATTCGCGCCCCCACCGCATAGCGGGCGGCCGCACGGTATGGGACGGTGTGCAAACCGACGTGACCGACCGCAAGCGGGCCGAAGACGAGGTGCGCAGGTCGCGGGACGAGCTCGAGCAGCGCGTGCTGGAGCGGACCGCCGACCTGGAGAACGAGCGGCGGCGGCTCTACGAAACGCTGGAGGCCCTCCCGCCCATGGTGTACGTATTGACGCCCCGCCATGAGATTCTCTTCGCCAACCGCGCCTTCCGCGAAAAGCTAGGTGAGGTCCGCGGCAGGCGCTGCTTCGAGTACCTGCAAGGCAGAGACAAACCGTGCGATATCTGTCCTTCGTTTACTGTCCTTGAGACAGGTGTGCCCGTCCGATGGGAGCGCGTGATGCCCGGGGGCGCCGTTATCGACGTTTACAGCGCCCCCTTTACGGACATCGACGGGTCGTCGCTTATCCTGGAGATGGACACCGACATCACGGAGCAACGGAGGGCCGAGAGGGAGAGGGGCGTCCTCGAGGAGCACCTCCGCCAGTCGCAGAAGATGGAGGCGGTGGGTACGCTCGCAGGGGGCATCGCCCACGATTTCAACAACATGCTGGCCATCATCCTCGGGAACGCCGAGCTCGCGATGGACGACCTGGATGAGGCGGGCGACCCGGTGCGGAACATCAGGCAGATCATCAGGGCGTCGAAGCATGCCCGCGACCTGACGAAACAGATCCTTACATTCAGCCGAAAAACGGAGCGGGGCAAGAGTCCGCTCAAGCTGAAGCCGCTCCTGAAAGAGACGTACCAGCTCCTGCGGGGCACCATTCCCAGCACGATCCGCATGGAGCTCGATATACGGGCGGAAGACGACATCGTCCTCGCCGACCTTTCCCAGATCCAGCAAGTACTGGTGAACCTTGCCATGAATGCCTCTTACGCCATGCAAAAACGGGGGGGCGTCCTGACAATATGCCTTACCTCCCTCGCGCTCACGGACGAAGGCGAGCCGCCGGGCGTCGCCCTGCCGCCGGGAAGGTACGTCTGTCTGAGCGTGCGCGACACGGGGACCGGGATGGCGGAAAACGTGCGGCTGCGCGTGTTCGAGCCCTTTTTCACCACGAAGGGCCAGGGCAAGGGCACAGGCATGGGCCTTGCGGTGGTCTATGGGATCGTGAAGAACCACGACGGAGAGATCATCGTGGAGAGCGCCCCCGGCGCGGGCGCCAAGTTCAACGTGTTCCTCCCTCTGGCGAAGGCCGGCGCCCAAATCGAGCCCGAGGAAGAAGGGGCGGTCGCCGGCGGTATGGAGCGCATCCTCCTGGTAGACGACGAGCCTGGGGTCCTGCGGACGACCTGCGAGATGCTCAAGAGCCTGGGGTACAAGGTGACTACCTGCCCCGATGGGGTGAAGGCCTGGCGCATTTTCGAGAAGCACCCCGACAGGTTCCATCTCGTCATGACGGACCAGGTGATGCCGGGCCTCACAGGCATGGGCCTTGCCGGGAGGATACTCACGGTCAGAAGCGACCTTCCCGTCATCCTTTTTACGGGCTACAGCGAGACCGTTACTCCCGACCAGGCGAAGGCCGCGGGCATCCGCGCTTGCCTGATGAAGCCCGTCACCAGAAGGGAGGCGGCCGGAACCGTGCGGCGCGTGCTCGACGAAAGTCGGAGGGGCGGCGGGGGAGGCACGGACGGGGGGAACGGCAGCGAGGACGGCGGGGGCACTCGGCGCCGCGGCGCGGGAGAGCGGAGCGCACCCGGCAGCGGGAGCTCTATAATGGATCCCGCGCCTTCGTCTGGTTTCAATCCCGTTTGAAAGCTTTGATTACCTTACTGTGTCCACCAGATAGGCAAGGAGCTCTGTCGGCCCAGGATGGCCGCCCTGAGTTGCGCCTTCTTTTGCTGGACCTGGGCCAGGAGCTTCTCCCGGTCTGCCAGATCGCGGCTGTATTGTATCGCCGAAGGCAGCAGGAGTTGCAACTGCCTGTATCTCTCCGCCTCTTGCGCATAGTTCTGCGTCGATGTGCCCGTTATCTGCGCGATCAGACCGTCCACCTGGGTCTTCTGGGACAAAAGCCCGTTGATTTGCTGCTGCAACGCCGCCTCTTGGGCCGTGTACTGCTCGTACTGCTGCCTATAAACGCCTTCTACGGTGTCCATGTCCTGGGCGGCGGCGGGCAAAGGGAAGGGGAGTGCTGCAAAAAAGATCAGCGCTGCAGCCGCAAAAGAAGATAAACGGGCCGAAGCCATTGCCTGTCCTGAATGATGTTTTTTTGCGTACAGCCATAATTTAATCACCGGCATGTCGGCAGGCAAGCGGGGGTAGTACATGGGCATCTAGTGACGCCAATCGAGCCTCACCCTCACCCCACCCTCCCCCTCAAGGGGGAGGGAATTCTTAAACCCATGTCGGGTCTTCAATTGAAACTTGCTACATGTAGAATTGTACGCTAACATATACAGGCATGGAGAAGGAGAAGTGGAATCGAACAGAGAAACTGACGCTTACGTGGATTATAGTGACAATCCTCAGCGCGGGCGGCGTCATTTATGGCGCTTTCGAGGTACGTGAGCAAATAAGAGTGAACAATTCACTTGCCTGGAGAACTGTCCTGGAGAACATGGTCAACGAATACGATAAAATGGAGGTGGATCACCCGGAGGTGGCTTGCGTATACAAGTACGGTGTGAAAAGCGTCGATGACCAGTGCACTAGACTCTTAAGAAGACCCGAGAGTTTGAGGAAAGCAATGGCGTACATCGACTCGGTTTTGGCTTTCTTCGCGGAAGTAAAGGATTTTACCGAAAAACACCAAAAACAGTACGCTGATGATTACGGTGATTGGCGCCAATTATTTTCCCGAACCGACATAGTAAGGTTCTGTCTATTCGTGCGAAAGATCGACGCACAGACAGCCAAGAAGGATTATGATATAGACGTAACGAACGAGCAGATCGCGGAAGGGTATGCGCGCTTCAAAGCCAGCGCACAAATAAAAGATTAATCCATCACTGCGCATCTGAAGTGGCCGGGCGCGGGAATCGCACGGCCGTGATTTTTTTGATAAGGGCTTATAGTGAAAATAGAAGCATCGTTCGGCCGAGGCGATTTTTGATGATAGGCGCCGTGACCGAAAAGCCGCCGACCGGAGCGTACTTCTTTTGTACGTGAGGATCGCGCGGCTTCGAGGGACAGGCGCATGACGCGAAAAGCGCCCGGCCACCGACCACCCCGCCCCCTCACGTCAAATCTTCACAATCTTATACTCCCTCTCGCCCAGTCCCATTCTCACTGCATGATCCAGTTGAATATTCCAGTCTATCGTCGGATAAACCGCACGGAACTTATCTTCCCCCGCCAGCCTCGCACCCTTCAGGACCGTCCCCGGCAGCGCCTCCTGTCCGTTGGCCATGTCAACGGAGGCGGCATCTATCGCCACCGGGTCGGCAGACGCCATTATCCCCAGGTCGCGTACTATCGGCGCGTCGTTCGAGGGGTAGCAGTCGCACGCGGGGCTTATCTGCATCAGGAAATTAAGGAAGACGGCCTTGCCCGCCTTGCCTGAGAGGGCGCCGGCCGCGTGCTCCACCATCTTCTTCTGGAACCTGTCCTGGTCCTCGTTCCACTGGATCTCTATTGCGCCCTGCGGGCAGACGACGATGCACTCGCCGCAGCCTATGCACTTGTGCCCTTCTATGACGGCCTTCCTGCCCTTCCTGGGGGCCGCGCCGCCATCGCCCGCCGCTGCGCCGCCCTTGCCGCCTTTCAGCGCGATCGCGTTCTGCGGGCAGTATTTGAGGCAGAGGCCGCACCCCTTGCACCGCTCCACGTTGATCGCCGGGCCGACGGTCGAGTGCTGCACCAGCTTGCCCTCTCTTGTGGCGCAGCCCATGCCCATGTTCTTGAGGGCGCCGCCAAAGCCGCAAAGCTCGTGCCCTTTGAAGTGCGTCGCAACGATGAGGGCGTCCGCATCGGCGATCTCCCGCGCGATGCTGACCTCGGCCAGCACCCCGCCCGCCGGGACCGCGACCCTGACGCCGGCAGCGCCCCGCAACCCGTCCGCGATCACTACGGGGCAGCCCGCCACCGCGTAGTCGAAGCCGTTCAGTACGGCCGTCTCCATGTGGGTGACGCTGTTGCTGCGCGACCCGGTGTAGAGGGTGTTCGTGTCCGTCAGGAAGGGGCGTGCACCGGAGGCCCTCAGATGGTCGGCAATCACCCGTAGGAAGACGGGCCGCAGGTAGGCGCAGTTGCCCCGCTCGCCGAAGTGTACCTTGATCGCCGCAAGGTCGTTCTTCCGTACTTTCTGCGCGACCCTGACCCGCTTCAGCAGGTCCTCTATCTTGTCCAGGAGGCTTCTCCCGGGCTTAGCCCGCAAGTCCGTGAAATAGACCGTCGCCATTGCGCGTCTCCTTGTTCCTTTAGGGCTCGTGTCAGAGTTTAATGTTCCAATTCGCCGCCGATTATGGTAAAAGTATACCTCAAATTTTCAGCGCGCAGCAAACTCTCGACGCAACAACGCCGGGCGCAATAAAGGAGAGCTGTATGCCGGAGCTTTCGGAAAGCAATGCTTTGATTCAGAAGATAGCGGAGAAGATGGCCAGGGAAAAGGTGGCGTCCAGGGCCAAGGCGATAGATGCGAAGTGCGAGTTCCCATGGGACGTGGTGGACGCCTGCCGGGAGCACGGCTTCCTCTACCTCATGCTGCCGGAGGAATACGGGGGCCTGAGCGCCAGCGTCACCTCGCTCTGCGTCGTCATCGAGGAGCTGGCCAGGGCCTCGGGGACGACGTCCCTCATCGTGCTCGCCCACAACGTGGGCCTCATGCCCATAGTAATAGCCGCCACGGACGCGCAGAAGAAGTATGTCTACGACAAGGTCACGCAATCGAAAAAGACCTGCCTTGCCGCATTCGCCCTCACCGAGCCGGAGGCCGGCTCCGACCCCGCGCGCATGACGACCACCTTCGTCAAGGACGGCGACGGCTATATCCTGAACGGCAGGAAGTCGATGATAACTAATGGCGCGAGCGCACAGATACTGACGCTCTTCGCCACGAGCAACCCTACTCTGAAGCACAAGGGCATAACGGCCTTTTTCATCGAGACCGATTACCCCGGCGTCACCATCGGCAAGAATGAGGAAAAGATGGGGATGAATGGCTCCGACCTGACGGAGATCAGCTTCGACAACGTGAGGCTGACGCGTGACAACCTGCTTGGGGAGGAGAACGACGGCTGGGGCGTGGCGATGTCCACGCTCAACCTGTCGCGGCCTGCGGTCGGCGCGCAGGCGGTCGGCATCGCCCAGGGAGCGCTCGACTTCTCGGCCGAGTACGCCTGGGGAAGGACGCAGTTCGGCCAGAGGCTCGCCGAGCATGAAGGCATACAGGCGATGATCGGCGAGATGGCGACGGGCATCGAGGCGGCCAGGCAGTTGGTCCTTCACGCTGCGCTGCTACTTGACGAGCTGCCCGGCTTCGACAGGGACACGATGGGCGCGATGATGGCCGACCGGGCGTCTGCCATGGCGAAAGTCTATTCTGCCGACATGGCGATGAAGGTGACGACTGAGGCGGTGCAGATACTGGGGAGCTACGGGTACACGAAGGACTACCCCGTGGAGCGGATGATGCGCGACGCAAAGGCGACCCAGATATATGAAGGGGCCAATCAAATCCAGAGAATGGTTATTGCGCGGTCCATCTTCCGCAAGTTCAAGCTTAAAGGGTAGAGATAGGGGCCGGGATCTTTTCGTGCCTTTTCCCTGTCTCTCGGGGCCGCGCCTCCTCGACGTACTTCAACTGTACAGTCTCGTCGGGCGGCCCCTCGATCACGTGAAAATCCATCGAAAACCTCCCGGCCCCTTGGCTCCCTGCGGTCGCCTTTTAAAATCTCTGCGACCCACACCGGCTTTTTTCATCCGCGCACCCCTTGTTCCATGTTATCTCCCTCGCACCTTCAGCCACCCTGCTGAAGTTTCACCGACCCTATCGCTCTTTCTTGACGTCCCTGTAAAACTTATCATGCGCGCCGAGGGCAAGGAGGGAGAGGTTTTCAGCGTCGAATTCGTAAGCAAGAAGATACTGCTGGTCCTGAACGCGGAATTTATAGACGCGCACGCCTGCGAGATCGCCTCGCTTTTCTTCTCCGCAGGTCGGATCGCCCATGATGCGGCGTATGGCCTCGTTGACCGGCTTCAACCGGTTGGGGTGCAGCTTTTTATAAGTCCGGCGGAAGTACGGGGACTGGCGGACGTTCATTCTTCATCGAACTCGAAAGGCACGAACTCGCCGCCCTGTTTTGCCGCAAGGATGTCCCGGACCAAGGCGCCCGGCAGGTCCGGGTTCTCAAGAGATGCCTTCCCTATCTTCGCCCAGTAAGCGATTTGAAGCGGCACGGTTCTCGATTCTGCGGTTGCGCTTTTCTTGGCCTCCTCATAAAGCTCGTCATCGATCCGTATGGGAACGCTCATAGTCTTGCCTCCACCTGTTACAATTGTAGTATCATGCAACGGCGTAGTCAAGTCGCATACTCACCCAATCGGTGCAGTTATGGGTTTATTTCTCTCGTGCCTTCCCGGCAGGGCTGCTTTTCACGTTCTTGCGCGGAATGTTTTCCCCGCTCGGGCCCTCGCTACCCTGCCTCTCAGGGCGACGCGGGCCATCGGGCCCTTCTCGTAGATAGTATTCATATGCGTTTTCAATCGCTCTTACGAATATCTGCTCGATGTCGCCGAGAATCTTTGTCACGAGCGGGGCTATGTCCTGGTTGCCCTGGGTGGCAATTTCCTGAAGCCTGGCGGCAGCGGTCCGCATATCCCTGATCGCCTCATCCAATCCGGAATACCTCATATTGAGCAGGGCGTTCTGGAATTCGGCTCCAAGGGCGGCCAACACAAGCCTGAGCGTTCTCGTGCTTTCCTCTGTCGTGTCCTGCAATCCGGCGCTGTCAGGCGCGGTCGATGTTTCGGGCACTATATCTTTTTCTATACTGGTTTCAGTCGATGTTTCAGGTATTACATCCTTCCTGGCCTTGTCCGTACGCTTTTCGTACGGGGTCTCTCCCTTTTCTTTCGTTTCGTTATAGGCACTTTCGGTTGCAGATAACCCCGCCCTCATTTTCTTAATTCCTTCTTCTAGCTGCGTATATTCCGCTTGCAGCATAAGGATGCGTTCGCAGTCGGGGCACCTGCCCCCGGAATTGACCCTGAAGAACAGTCCCCCCTTGCCGCATCTATTGCATCTAGCCATGAAGCATCGCTCCTCGTGCAGGCAATAAGCCGCGATCTGAAAATGTATCGGATGCAATGCAAAAAGCTTAAGTCGCGGGCCTCGTGGCCTGTTTCATTTTTGCAGACACTCGACATTTGTCCCGATTTATCTTAGAATCCAATTAGCAGAAGAGTAAATTCTTTCTTCAGGAAGGAGAGCCTCTTATGAGCTATTCGGCGGATTTCGTGAAGGCCCTTGAGCTTCGTCCCCCCAATATCAAACAGCTTTTCCCCAATTCGAGAGCCCTCATCGTAAGCGGCAAGGTGATCGACCGCGCCATGCGCGCCAAGGGGAAGGCGATTGCCATGGCGGCGAACGGGAGGAACTACTTCGTCATCCGGGGCGCGCTGCGGGCCGCCCAGCGGGCTAACGCCGCGCTTATAATCGAGATCGCAAAGTCGGAGGGCGGGCAGAAGGCATACTGCGCAGTCAACTACTGGAACATCGCGCGTATCGTCGATACGCTGTGCGACGAGATGGGCATCACCGTGCCCGTGGCCGTCCACGCGGACCATTACGGCATCAAGAGCGAAAAGGATATAGCCGCGGCAAGGGTCGAGATACCGACGATGTTCGAGGCAGGGCTCACGTCGGTCGCTATCGATGCCTCGCACCTGCCCGATGCCCAGAACCTTCTCGCCAACATCGAGCTCAACCCCTTCGTCCCGAAATGGGCGGGCCTGGAGACGGAGGTGGGAGAGATCAAGGGCAAAGAAGGCCTTTCCACCGTGCCCGAGGCGTGCTTCCTGATACAGGGACTGAACGCGCACGCCATCTTCCCGGACTGGATCGCCCTCAACAACGGCACGACCCACGGCATCGAGGCATCGGACGCAGGCATCCAGGTCGAGCTTACCGCCGAGATACACAAGGCCCTTGCGGCGTACAGCATAAGCGGGGCGCAGCACGGCACCTCGGGCAACAGCTCCGAGCGGCTGAGGCAGATCGCTCAGCAGACGGCGACGACCAAGGCAAACGTCGCAACGGCGCTCCAGTTCATTTCCTGGGGGGTCGAGGTGAACGACTATGGGAACGCCCAGCTCGACGCGAACGGCAACTTCATCAAGCTCCAGGGGGAAGGGGTGACGGAAGAGCTCTGGGCCGAGATGATCGCATACGCAGAGAGCAAGGGCTGGAAGAAGGGGGATTACAAGAACCTGAACCTGCCTTTCGAGAACAAGCTGCTGGCGCAGCCCGCCGCGGTCCGCGAAAAGATGGCCAAAGCCGTAGAAGACTTCGCCTACAAGATGATGACCGAGGTCCTGAACAGCGCGGACACGGCCGCCCTCGGCATCGAGGCGCTCCTGAAGGCCGGCTCCTACGACCTTGGTCCCAAGGGGAAACCCATCGAAAACCCGGCCGATTGGACTAAAGATAAGATCATCGAGCGGGGGAAGGGGCTGACGAGCGCCAAAGGACCGGCGGGCAAATACGACGACTAGGTAGTGGGCCGGCGCGGACCGGGATCTTTCCGCGGCGCTGCGCGCGCTACAGCGATCTTTTGCCGGCGCGGAGCGTATCTATTGCGCTCCGCGCTGCGTTCGCTCTTCTTGACATTCCCTCCCCGCCCCAATAGATTTCGTTTGAAGCGCGTATTTTTCTCCGGCGTGGGGGTCGGGATTGGACTATACCGTCAAGATAGGCGGCGAGGCCGGGCAGGGCATACAGACGATAGGCGACGCCCTCGGAAAGGTCTTCGCCAGGTCCGGCTATGATGTCTTTACGCATCAGGACTATGAATCCCGCATAAGGGGCGGCCACAATTTCCTCCAGATCAGGGTGTCCGACAGACCCGTCGCCTGCTCGCGGACGCAGGCCGACATCGTGCTCGCCTTCGATAGGCAGAGCATAGCGGAGGGCGCGGGCAGCCTCAGCCCGGCCGGCGTGATCGCCTACGACCCTGCGATGCTCAAAGAAAAGCACGAGGGGCCGCGCTTTCTGGAAGTTCCCTTCGTCGAGCTGGCGACGCAGAATGGCGGCAGCAGGATTATGGCGAATACGGTGGCGACCGGCGCCGTCCTCGGCATGATGGGCGTGCCCCTCAACGCCTACATGGACGTCCTCGGCGAGGTGATGGCCGCGAAAGGGGAGAAGACGGTCGGGGAGAACCGGAAGGCCGCGGCGAGGGGGCGCGATTACGCAATCGAGCACTGCAAGCGGTGCGGTTTCGGGATGGCCGCTCCCGGCGGTCCCCGCATGTTGATCGGCGGGAACGCAGGCATCGGCCTCGGGGCGGTCCTGTCAGGATGCACGTTCTATTCAGGCTACCCTATGACCCCCTCGACGGGCGTGCTCCTCTTCATGGCGGGGAAAGCGAAAGAGTACGGGATCGTCGTGGAGCAGGCGGAGGACGAGATAGCCGCGGTCAACATAGTCATAGGGGCGTCGTTTGCAGGCGCCCGCGCTATGACGGCCACGGCGGGCGGCGGGTTCGCCCTCATGGTCGAAGGCGTCTCGCTGGCCGCCATGACGGAGACGCCCCTTGTCATCGCGGTCGGGCAGCGGCCCGCCCCATCGACGGGGCTGCCCACGAGGACGGAGCAGGGCGACCTGCTTTTCGTCATCTACGCGGGTCACGGGGAGTTCCCGAAGGCGGTCTTTGCGCCCGGCTCGCCGGAGCAGGCCCTGCATCTCACGAACAAGGCGTTCGACCTATCGGAAAAATACCAGATACCGGCATTCGTCCTGACGGACCAATACCTCGCCGACTCCTCTTGGACCTACGAAAAATTCGACCTCGATAAGGTCGTCTACAAGGACTACAGGGTCAGGGACGGGGCGGGGGCCGGCGGCGGGGCCGGGATCTCCGGGCAGGCCCCCTACAAGCGGTACGCCTTCACCCCGTCCGGTGTGTCGCCCCTGGCCGTGCCGG